>Ga0194137_10000256_pt1 | contig 37664 bp, 38 predicted proteins | sample TARM_MetaG_T3_14_FD_134025 | JGI IMG/M metagenome (GOLD analysis project Ga0194137, IMG submission 134025) | Freshwater microbial communities from Pennsylvania, USA, analyzing microbe dynamics in response to fracking - TARM_MetaG_T3_14 (version 2) | ecosystem: Environmental > Aquatic >... | reverse complement strand
CCTGGCCGGCCAGGCTCAGGCCGCCGACAACCCCGACAAGGCACCCGAGGCTTCGCAGCTGCAAGTCAGCACCGTCACCCGCGCCGAGGTGCTGGCCGACCTGCAGATCTATCGCGAATCCGGTCTGGCGCTGGCCGAACTTCCCGAAAACATCGGGATCGACGGTGATCGCAAGGCGAAGGCCCAAGCCAAGTACGCGCAGCTGCGCAACTCGCCGTATTACGCGACGCTGGTGAAGCGCTATCGCGACGGCGAAAGCAAGGTCGAAGTGGCCGCCGTCCGCTGAGCCACGCCCCGGCCCGCCGTCAAGGATGGGAACATGGAACTGACTGTTCCCATCATCCTTGTAGCGTTCGCGGGCGTCTTTCTGATTTGCTTCATGAAGGGTGCCTTCGGTGGCGGTTTCGCCATCGTCGGCATCCCCTTGCTCTCCATCGTGATGGACCCGGTCACCGCCGGTGGCTTGCTGGCACCGCTGTTCATCGCGATGGACTTGTTCAGCCTGCGCTACTGGAAACCATCGACGTGGTCGAAGCCGGACCTTCGCTGGCTGGTGCCTGGGCTGGTGGTCGGCATCGGAGCAGGCTACGCGTTGTTCCAACTGCTGGACCATCGGGCGATTGCGATCCTGATGGCGACGATAACGCTCGCCTTCGTCGGCATGTGGTTCGCGCGGGGTGGCGAGGTGGTCACGCGGCCGCGCTCGGCGCCGAAGGCCATTGCCGCGGGGGTGACCTCGGGCCTCACGACGATGGTCGCGCACTCGGGCGGTCCGCCGCTGGCGATGTATCTATTGCCCTTGGGCCTCAGCAAGCAGGTCTACGCGGGAACGACCAGCATGTTCTTCACGGTGGGCAATCTGCTCAAGGCCGCGCCTTGGCTCCTGCTCACGAAGCCCGCGGGCGTGTTGTGGGGCCTGATGGCGATCTGCTTGCCGGCCGTCCCTGCTGGTGTGTGGCTAGGCTGGAAATTGCATGCGCGGTTGAACCAGCAGCAGATGTACAAGGCCTGCTACAGCCTGCTGGTGGTCACTGCCATGAAGCTGCTCTGGGACGGCGTTTCAGGCTATCTCCGCTGAGTGCGGGATGGCCCATCGAAGGCGGCCCTAGCAGCATTCGCGGCGCGCTCCTTGTCGACGCACGCGCTCAGGCGCTTGGCACGCCTCTCAGCGATAGGCGCAATCGAGGCACTTCCCCTGATTCCTCCGCAGGCGTGCCGACACGCCATGTCGGCGTCGAAATGCCTGAGCCAGACCTGGAAAGGTGGGCGACTGCGTATGCCGCCTCGCCCTGGTTCGCCGACACGCGTCGCTTCAAATGGGCCGACCTGCGCCGGACGAAGCTGGTGGGCCTAGGCTATCACTCACCCAATATGGTGCCGGCCCACCACCGCAGGCTGGAGCGCCAGGCCACAGCGTCGGACCAGGAAGCGGTAGCACCCTGATCCTGACCGGCTGCTTCGTCGGCTACCTGCCCGACCACTACGCCCAGCCCTTCGCCGAGGCCGGCCGCATGCGCGCCGTGCCCGTTGGCGAACTCAGCTTTGAGTGCCGCATCGCCTGCATCCACCGCAACGACCTGACGCCGACCCGCGCCGCCTGGATGCTGCTGCAGGCGCTGCAGGCTGCGCATGCCGGGCAGATGCCGCCCCGTTCGCGCCGGCTGCGCGGCGCCGCAGCGGACCGCGGCGCAATGCCGCTTCAGGCCGGCAGGTAGTGGTCGACCAGCAGCGCGGCAAACAGGCCAAACAGGTAGACGATGGAGAACCTGAAGGTGGGCATGCCCCAGCGGGTATCCCGCTTCAGCCGCCAGGTGTGGGCGATAAAACGCAGGCCCAGCACCGACGCAACCGCGAGGTAGGGCAGACCGCTCATGCCAATGGCAACCGGCAGCAGGCTGATGGGCAGCAGCGCCAAGGCGTAGGCAAACACGCGAGCGGCCGTGAACGGCACGCCGTGCGTGACCGGCAGCATTGGCACCTCGGCCTTCGCGTAGTCGTCGCGGCGGTGAATGGCCAGGGCCCAAAAATGCGGCGGCGTCCAGATGAAGATGATCAGGAACAAGGCCAATGCGCCGCCGTCGACCTGGCCCGTGACTGCCACCCAGCCCAGCAGCGGCGGCGCGGCGCCGGCGGCACCGCCGATGACAATGTTCTGCGGCGTGGCGTGCTTGAGGAACAGGCTGTAGACCACCGCATAGCCGAGCAGCGAGGCTAGGGTCAGCAGCGCGCACAACAGGTTGGTGAAGACCAGTAGAAGTGCCATGCCGGCCAGGCACACCGCTGTGGCGAACGTCAGCACATCGCGCGGCCTGAGCGCGCCACGCGGCAGCGGCCGGCCGCGTGTGCGCGCCATCGCCGCGTCGAGCCGGCGGTCGACAAGGTGGTTGATAGCCGCGGCGGCGCCGGCCACCAGGGCAATGCCCAGGGTGCCGAACAGCGTGGGCTGCCAGGGAGGCCCCTCGCGCGACGCCAGCAGCATGCCGACGACGACCGTGAAGACCATCAAGGCGACGACGCGCGGCTTGGTCAGTTCCAGATAGTCGCGCCAGCGCGGCCGAACCGCCGGCAGGGGTTTAGCGAGTTCCGCGGTGGTCATGGCCCGGCGGCTACTTGAAGAACAGCAACCGGCTCAGCAGCGTGTGGTTGGCCTCGGAGGCCATCAGCCCGACCAGCACCAGCAGCGCCGCCGGCGGCAGCAGGATGGCGCAGATCAGCGCCAGCCGCTCCCAGGCCATGTGCATGAAGACGGCCACGATGAAGCCGGCCTTCAGCAGCATCAGCACGACGATGAGGCTCCAGCGCATGAGGCCCTGGACGTGGAAGTAGTCGACGCCGTAGGACATCGCGCTGAGCACGAACAGCAGCAGCCAGACCTTGAGGTAGAGGCCAATCGGATGTTGCTGGTGTTGCTGTTGCTGGGTGCCGGGACTGTTCATGCTGCACCTCACTACATCTCACCAAAGGTAGAAGAACGCGAAGATGAAGACCCAGATCAGGTCGACGAAGTGCCAGTACAGGCCGGCAATCTCGACGATCTGGTAGTTGCGGCGGCGTTCATAGCGCCCGCGCAGCAACCGCGTCGCGACGACGCTGAGATAGATGACGCCCGCGCTGACATGCAGACCGTGGAAGCCCGTGATCATGAAGAAGGTCGAACCGAACTGGGCCGCCCCCATCGGGTTGCCCCAGGGCCTCACGCCCTCGTCGAAGATGAGCTTGGTCCATTCGAAGGCCTGCATGGACACGAACATGACTCCGAAGGCGGCGGTCGCGAACATCAGCAGCGCGGCCTTGCGGCGATCGCGCTGGTAGGCGAAGTTCACAGCCATGGCCATGGTGCCGCTGCTGCTGATCAGCACGAAGGTCATGATGGCGATGAGGATCAGCGGCAGATCCGTGCCACCGATGTGCAGCGAGAAGACCTCGCTCGGGTTGGGCCAGGGCACGGTGGTCGACGCGCGCACCGTCATATAGCCGGTCAGAAAGCTGCCGAAGATGAAGGTGTCGCTGAGCAGGAAGATCCACATCATCACCTTGCCCCAGGCGACGTGGAAGGCCTGGCGGTCGGACGACCAGTCGGCCACCAGGCCGCGCAGGCCCAGAGGCGCGGCGTTGGCGGAAGCGGGAATGGCATTCATGGCGATGCGTCCTCCTCAGCGGGTGCCGCAAATGCGGGCAGCGATCTGGGGATCAATGAAGCTCAACATGCCGAACAGCGCGATCCAGACCAGCAGCAGGAAGTGCCAGTAGCGCGCGCACAGCGCGATGCGCCAGGCCGCCGGTTGGGGCGAGCGCTGCACCCAAGCCCAGGCGATGAGGCCGCCGGCCACATGCAGCGCATGCAAGGCCGTCAGTACGAAAAAGAAGCTGCCGGCTGGGTTGCCGATGAAGGAGACCCGGGCGCCGAGCAAGGCCTGCCAGGCCCAGGCTTGGGTGACGATGAAGGCCAGCGCGCAGCCGCCGCCGGCCAGCCAGGGTAGCTGCGAGGGCTCACCACGCTGCGCGCGCCCGGCGGCCTGTTGCAGCAGCGCGCTGCCCGCCGCCAGCCAGGCGCTGCTGAGCCACAGCTGTCCAGGCATGCCGATGGCCGTCGCGTCACTGGCGCTCAGCCGCATCACATAGGCCACGCCGAACAGCGAGAACAGCGCCATCGCCGCGCCGATGAAGACCCACAGCCCGATGCTCTGGGCCGCACCCGGTCGCAAGCGCAGCGCCACCGGTGGTGTGAGGGTGGCGTCCGTCATGCGGGTGCTCCTTTCGGAGCGGTCTGCGTGCCCGCGACGTGCTCCGCTTCGGGCTCCAGCCCTCCAGCCTGCGACGGTGCGTTCTGCGGGATGAAATCCTCGGCCGCGCCGGGCACGCTGTAGGCATAGGCCCAGCGGTGAACCACCGGCAGCTGCGGCCCCCAGTTGCCGTGCACCGGCGGCGTCTGCGGCGTGAACCATTCCAGCGAAGCGGCACGCCAGGGATTGGAGTCTGCGCGGTGGCCACGGAAGGTGCTCCACACCAGGTTGAAGACGAACACCAGCTGCGCGGCACCGACGATCAGCGCCATCAAGGTGATGAAGGCATTCAGCTGCTGGGCCGACTGCGGGATGAACTGGTAGCCGTCGAAGTTGTAGTAGCGCCGCGGCATGCCGACCATTCCGAGGTAGTGCATGGGAAAGTAGATGAGGTAGGTGCCGATGAAGGTGACCCAGAAGTGCAGATGCCCCAGCCTGTCGTCGAGCATGCGGCCGCTGATCTTGGGGAACCAGTGGTAGATGGCGCCGAAGACCACCAGCAGCGGCGCCACGCCCATCACCATATGGAAGTGGGCGACGACGAAATAGGTGCCCGACAGCGGGATGTCCACGCTGACATTGCCGAGGAACAGACCGGTCAGCCCGCCGGACAGGAAGGTCAGGATGAAGGCCAGCGTGAACAGCATGGGCACCGACAGATGTATGTCACCGCGCCACAGCGTCAGCACCCAGTTGTAGACCTTGATGGCGGTGGGCACCGCGATGATCAGCGTGCTGGTGGCGAAGAAGAAGCCGAACCAGGGGTTCATGCCGCTGACGAACATGTGGTGGGCCCAGACGACGAAGCTCAGCGCGCCGATGATGACGATGGCCCACACCATCATGCGGTAGCCAAAGATGGCCTTGCGCGCATGCACGCTAATCAGGTCAGAGACGATGCCAAAGGCCGGCAGCGCGACGATGTAGACCTCGGGGTGGCCGAAGAACCAGAACAGGTGCTGGAATAGCAGCGGGCTGCCGCCCTTGTAGCCGGCGAGCTGTCCCATCGACACCAGGGCCGGCATGAAGAAGCTGGTGCCCAGCGTCTTGTCCAGCAGCATCATGACGCCGCTGACGAAGAGGGCCGGGAAGGCCAGCAGGGCCAGCACCGTAGCCGTGAAAATGCCCCACACCGACAGCGGCATGCGCAGCAGCGTCATGCCTTCGCAGCGCGCCTGCAGCACCGTGGTGACGTAGTTGAGGCCGCCCATCGTCGTCGCGACGATGAAGATCACCAGCGACACCAGCATCAGGATGATGCCCCAGTCGTGCCCCGGCGTGCCGGGCAGGATGGCTTGCGGCGGGTAGAGCGTCCAGCCCGCGCCGGTGGGGCCGCCGGGCGCGAAGAAGCTGGCCAGCAGCACGATGACCGACAGCAGATAGACCCAGAAGCTCAGCATGTTCATGTACGGGAACACCATGTCCCGCGCGCCGACCATCAGCGGGATCAGGTAGTTGCCGAAGCCGCCGAGGAAGAGGGCCGTCAGCAGATAGATCACCATGATCATTCCGTGCATGGTGACGAACTGGTAGTAGCGCTCCGGCGTGATGAAGCTGAAGTGGCCGGGGAAGCCGATCTGCAGCCGCATCAGGTTGGACAGCAGCACGCCGACCAGCCCAACGACGATGGCCGTGCTCGCATATTGCACGGCGATCACCTTGTGGTCCTGGCTCCAGACGTATTTGGTGATGAAACTGGTGGGCGCGTGGTCCGCGTCGTCGTCATCATGAGCGTCGTGGTGGGCCATGGCAGTCCTTGTGAGGGCCTGGTGGTTAGCGGGCCTGGGCCTGGATGTAGGCGACCAGCGCCTCGAGTTCATCGTCCTTGATATCGAACTTGGGCATCACCGGCGGGAAGCCCTTGACCACGCGCGACTGCGGGTCGCGGATCTTGCGCTTCAACGCCTCGGCGTCCATCAAAGCGGTCGAGCCATCGGCGAAGGCCTCGGTCTTGCCGGCCAGCCCCTTCCAGGTGGGGCCTACGCCAGCGCCCCCGTCCACCGAGTGGCAGGCTACACAGCCCTTGCTCTGCGACAGTGCCTTGCCCAGAGCAACCAGGTCGCCGCCAGGCGCATGGGCCGCTGCGGCCGGCGCCTGCGTGGCCGCAAAAGTGGGTTGCGCCGCAAGCCAGGACTTGAAGGCCGCTTCGTCCTCCACCACCACGGTGCCGCGCATATTGGGGTGGCCGATGCCGCAGAGCTGCGCGCACATCGCCTCATAGCGTCCGGCGACGGTCGGCGTGAACCAGAAGCTGCTGACCTGGCCGGGCACGATGTTCATGCGTGCCCGCATCGGCGGTACGAAGAAGTCGTGCAGCACGTCGTGCGAACGCGCCAGCACCTTGACCGGCCGGTTCAGCGGCAGATGGACCTCGTTGCCGGTGATGACGATGTTGGCGCGCGAGGCCACGTCATCGGGATCCAGCCCGAGCGGATTGGCGCCGCTGACAAAGCGGGCATCGCTGGCACCGAGCTTGCCGGCCTCGCCGACGAAGCGGAAGCGCCATTGCCACTGCTGGCCGACCACCTCGAGCACCAGCGCATCGGCCGGTGGGTTCACATAGCTCGCATAGACCGACAGCCCCGGCGCCAGCAGTGCGGCGATGCCTAGCGTGGTGACGCCGATCAGCCAGCGCTCCAGGCGCTTGTTCTCCGGCTCGTAGGCGGCGCGATGGCCGGCGCGATGCCGAAAGCGCAGCAGGCAGTAGACGACGAACAGGTTGATGACGACGAAGAAGACGCTGGTGATGGCGACCGTGATCGCCAGCGTGTCGTCCATCTGCCGCCAGTTCGAGGCCAGTGCCGTCGTCCACCACGGGCTGACGAAGTGGAACAGCAGCGAGCCGCAGATGATTGCGAGCAAGGTGATGACCATCCACATGAGCTGCTGCTCCTCGTGATGGGTTGGCCGACGGGTCGGCGGGCTTGCTAGGTCGTCGTCGCCGCGCGGCTCAGGCTCAGCTTGCGGTAGACCAGTGCCGCACAGACGCCGAAGGCAAGTTGCCCCAGGAAGGTCGCCTCGCCGCGCAGGTCCTCAAACCATGGGAACAGCGACGCCAACACATAGAAGTTCACGATGTAGACCACGACGCCGAACACATAGCCGATGACCTGCGTCATCACAAGGCTGGATTCGCAGCGCAGGCTGGCGATGGCGGCGCCGATGACGATGCCCGAGATGACGCCCAGCGTGTAGTGGATCAGCAGCGCCGCTGCGGCGACGCCGATCTCGAAGCCCGATGACTGCAAGGTCTGCTGGCCCAGCAGCAGGGCAGCGACCTTGTGCGACGTGGCCCAGGGGTCGCCGTTGCCGTACATCAGCGGCCAGACCAAGTCCAGCACCATCAGCACGGCGCCAGCGGCGAGGCCGGCCGCGGCCGCGGCCGACCAATCGGGGGCGCGCCACACCGCTTGACGCGATTGCACTTGGAGCTCCATGACCATCTCCTTCTTGACGCCCCGGGCTATGGGAAGGCTGAAATGCCCAACGCTTCGCCTTCACGGCAGACCTGGGGATGTGGGGTGCTGGATCTCGAGAAGAGGAACGCGGCGCGCGGGCCTCGGCAAAAGCTGACCCTGCGCGACGGCAAAGTCGTTCCGGTGTTGCGCGCCTTTTCGGCATTCGGCAACAGCCAGTAGATGCGACGTTTCACCGCGACCTCCTGTTGCCCGCAGCAAGCAAGGCAAGGTGGTGTTGCCGGTTTTATACACCTCCCCCGCAGGGGTCGCAACGCCCCACCAGCGCCCTGATGAGCGCAAGCCGACAAGGCTTGCACCCGGTCATGGCGTCAGGTCTGAAGTGTTCCCCGGCAGAGCTGGCAACTACGTCATCAGGCGCAACGCCAGCTCAAATGGAAAACGGAGCGATTGAGCACCTCGACGGCCCAATTTGGGGAGGGCAAAGGTCACGCTGACCGCCAAGCCAGTGCCACCCACCCCACTTTGCAATTCAATCGTGGCGGCGTTTCGCCTGGCTGCGGCCTCGACAATGGCCAAGCCGAGCCCGCTACCGGCCAACACGCTTGGGCTCTCTTGTTCTATTGACACGCGGGCGGCGTCGTATTGCTCTGCACCTGGAGTTTGCGCTGGGCTCGCAGCAGCAATCGCTTTGCCTCGATGAATGAGACGTACTTGGTCAGGAATTCGCGCAGTCCGTCCTGAAAGATGCCGTTGTGGCCATCGATGATCCTGTCCTTAGACTCGACGACTAGCACCGGGCTGTAGGGTATGCGACCCGCGGCCTGCGAGTCGGAAGACGGACGCGGCGACAGGCGAATTCCGCCGAAAGATGTGGGGCCGGTGAAGTCGTAATCCAGCAGCGTTCGCGATGACGCATAGCTGTCCTGTCCGAGGGAATCGGGGTCGCCCGGCTTGCGGACAAGCTCGTGGGTGAGCTGCTGTTCAAGGTCACCGAGCGCCGTGCCATAGAGCCTGCCTTGGTAGCCGTCGTTGTCTGGGCGCAGCGTCGGGCGAAACGGCCAGGTCGCTGCGCGCGCCAGAGGGAACCAGAACGAGCGCGCGCTGTCGTTGTCTGCTGAGAAGACGACGAGCTGGGGCGTTTGGGTGCCCGGATACCTGAGTTGTCGGTACAGCGCGTCCACGCGGGCGAACTGGTAGGCCTCCAGCGCCGGGTTGAGCAGGATGTTGAGGTCACCAAGGCTGTCGATAGGCCATTGGACGTCGTCCTTCAGGACGACCTTTGGCGCCAGTGAATTCGACATGCAAGGTGCCCGCTCGGCCAGCGGAAATTCCAGCTGCCGCGCTAGAGACTTCCAGAGAACTTGGCCACCGAAGCTATGGCCAATCGTCACGAGGCCAACATTCGGGGCGCCATGCTTCATGGCGGCCTCGTTCGCCCGTAGGTAGATGCGTTGCAGGCGCTCAATGAATTCCGACACATCCCCTTCGCCGACGCGCTCGGCCGTAGGCTTGCGGCCCCAGAAGGTTAGATAGTCAAGCGGCCCGGGTAACGAGCGGCCGCGCCAGCCCACGTAGATTCCGACGATGCGCGAATTGGGCTTCCCCGTGTTCTCGGCACGCAGTTGTTGTCGCTGCGGCGTCGAAATCTCCCGGTTCAGATCGAGGAGCGTGCGCTGGAAGTCGACCAGGTTAGGGTCATCGGATGCGGCATTGTGGTGCCATCCATGGATGAATAGCACGACCAGCACGTTCTGAGCCTGGGAAAGCGACCGTACGCGGTCGAGGACGCGCTGAGCTTGCGCCGTGTCCCAGAGCGACCCCTGGTCATCGGCCTGGATCACGTGAAAGTCAACGGGGCCGTTGACATCGTCAACAGTTGCTTGCGGGTGGTTGTACATGGCGCACCCCGTCAGGTACGAAGTTGCAATGGCGAGAACGGCAAACGCGCCCTTCCAAGATCGCCTCTGTTTTTCCAACAGCTGCATGTCGCCTCCCATCCCACATGTCCTCGCCACTGCGGATGCCCGTCATCATCGGCCGCGCCCCAGGGCCTGCGAATCCATAAATCAGATGACTCCTGGTCAATCTGCACAGCGTATACACGCGGCCGGCGAAGTCTTCCCAGGAGCGGAAGGAGCGAGCTGTCGAGCACTACCTTCAGCACGGCCAGTGCATCGCGGCGACGATCAAGTCGCTGGGCTATCCCTGCAGGTCACCGCTTTCGACCTGGCTCCAAGAGCTGCATCTGCGGGCTACGCGCGTGGTGAGTCGATCGCAGGAGCTGGCGCCTGCAGCCAAGCACTCTGCCGTGGCGACGCGGAAGAATTTCGCACTGAGCGAATACCAAGCTGGCCGTCCGCCAGGGAATCGGATCGGCCGTCGGTGCCGCCCTATGCCCTCGTGGCGCACAGCGCGGCAACCGACGCCTTTGCGTCGCCGATCCCAAGATCCGCAGCCAAACGCATCAAGCCGACCGTCAGCGGCTGAAACCGTCCGACGGGCGCGGCCCGGTGGCGAAGTTCAGGATTCAGTGAACAAAGTTCTCTGAATCCTGAACTCGGCGTGCATGGGAATTCAATGAGTTGCAGCAACTCGGCTCAGACGATTCTGGACGGCCTGCTCGCTGAGTTCTGAACATTTCGGGTTTGCGTTCGCTGAGTTCTGAACTTTGTCGGCCTTCCGGGCTGACCGTCGGACCAGGCCCCCCAAAAGCGCTTGAGCGTCCACCAGTGGTCGTCCTTCGCTCAAGTCGCTTGATTCGCCCTCAGCATGTTGCAGAACAGTGCGCCTTGCTCGATGGCGTCGTCAAGTGCAACGTGGGTGTGAGGCATCTTGTCAAACCAGCTGCGGGGCATGTTCCGCTTCGTGCTGTCGCGGTAGCCCGTCTTCAGGGCCGCCATGGCGTAGGTTTTCATGTCGAGCGCCGAGTGGCTGAAGGGGCTCTCGCCCACAAACCGCATCAGATACCAGTACACGAACAGGAAGTCGAAGCCGGCGGGGTAGGCCACGAACACTGGCTTGCCACCCAGAGCCTTGATCCACGCCACATAGGCACTCATTGCAACATCCGGTGATTGCAGATCGGAGCGACAGGCCGCCCACGCTTCAGGCTGGGTGGCCCACCAGGCGGCGGTGGCCGGATGGGCCGTGGCGCCGTCCAGCGTCTTCAGGTTGGCGGAGAAGGTGCTGATGAGTTGCTTGTCGGCCGTGTAGGCCGCTGAGCCGAAGCTCAACATGGAATGCGGGCCAGGAATCGGGCCGTCGGTTTCCACGTCGGTGCTGATGTAGATCTCTTTCATTGCTTTCTTGAATCTTGTTCTTCGTGGTCCAGGTGCTGCCAAAGGTCGCTCAGGGCCAACTGATAAAGCAGCTCGGCACGGCATCGGCAAGCCAGAACGTGAAATTGGCTTGGTAGAAGATGATGCCCTCGGCATGTGCGCGCTTCGCGTCGACCTCCAGGAGGCAAGCGGGGCCATGCCTGCCCCCCACCGAGATGGCCAACTGGCGGTCGGTCGTGAGATGGACGTACTGGCGCTTCATGGGCAGCAGCCCCGTGTCACGAATCTGGCTGAGCGCGTCGCGGGCAGTGCCATGAAAGAGGACGGCCGGCGGCTCAGCCGGCACCCACTCGATCCGATCCGCCAAGGAATGACCGTAGTTGGCACGAACCGCATCCCCTTGGATGGCGTACCGTTGCTTCTGCGGCTCGACGAGCGCCACGACGGCCTTGACGGTCTCTGGCGTCACCGCTGGGATGGACTGCCGAAGTGCATGGACGAGCTCATCCAGTGAAACGTAGCCCTCCGGGTCAAGCTGCAAGCCGCCTCGCTCTGGCGCATGGCGAAGCAGGTAGGCCATCTGCTTGCTGACTTGCTTGAGCAGCTTCTCGTTGGTCATGTGGACGCCTTCCATGCATTGCCGTGATCTTGCAATGCGGCGCGCAGATGCCCAGCGGGCGTGGACTTGGCGAGGCCGCGCAGGTGGAAGCAGTGATACCGCAGCACCGGCAGCTCGGGCAGCGCGATGGCAACGACACCAGTGGGCAGGCGGCAGCAGGCATTGACGACGGCGACGCCAGCGCCCATGGCCACGAAGCTGAGCATCAACTCCCAGCCGTTGGCCTCCAGTGCGACCTCCCAAGACACGTCTGCTGATCGCAGCAGTGCGGCAAGCATCTCGCGATGCGGGCGACCTCGCGGCGGCACAACCAGACGCTCCCCAGCAAGGTCCGTCAGCTTGACCCGGGTCCTTCCCGCCAGACGATGCGATTCCGGCACTGCCAGCACCTGCCCGACCGTGGTGAGCACCGTCGACTGGAGCTGATCAGGGACATCGTCCAGCGGCGCGACGCCCAGCTGCGCCTTGCCGCCGAGCACCGCAGCCAGAGCCTCCTCGCGATTCAGCGTGAGCAGACGAAGCGGCGCTGGCGCACTGTTCTGGAACGCCGTGATACCTGCACGCAGGAGGTAGAGGTACGCGCCCTCACCCGCGGCGAGCGTCACTGGCCGCTCGGCCAAGCCGTGTAACTGGACGAGCAAGTCGGCTGTGCCATCGCGGAGCTGACGTCCATACCGGGCGATCAGCTCGCCATGCTCCGTCAACTCCAAGGCGCGCCCGACACGGCGATAGAGCGGGCGGTCCAGCCGCTCGCTGAGCTTTCGTACCTTGACGTGCAAGGCGGGCTGCGAGATGTGCAGCCGTCGAGCCGCTTCACTGAAGTTCAGCGAATCGGCAAAGGCGGCAAACGCCATCACGGCGTCCAGGTCGAGGTTAGAGGGCAGCAGCATGTATATCTCTGGACTATAGGTACTTTGCCATCAGTAGTTCCTGAATAGTCATTGCCTTCCTAGCATGGCCTCCATCAACAACACATGACTCAGGGAGCTCACATGCAAAAGCTAGGCATCGACATCGGCCGCGTTCTCATCGCGCCAGACGCACCCAACGGGCGCGCTGACACTTCGTTCATTGGCGGCACGCTCGCCGACGCGCTGGCGACTCCGCCGTATCCCGGCATGTTCGACGTGGTCCCGTCACTTGTCCAACGGTTCGAAGGGCGAGTCTGGCTGGTCTCGAAGGCTGGCCCCCGGGTTCAGGAGAAGACGCGGCACTGGCTGCGCCACCACCGCTTCTTCGAGCGAACGAGTATCCCATCTGACAACCTGCGCTTCTGCCTGGAGCGAGCTCAAAAGGCCGGGCACTGCGCGTCGCTTGGCATCACCCATTTCATCGATGACCGGCCCGATGTGCTGGACCACCTTGAGGGTGTGGTGCCGCATCGCTTCCTCTTTGGTCCGCAACGCAAGCCTGTTGGTTCCCGCGGGGCGGTGGCGGTCATCGACTGGCAAGCGGCAGCCGAGGCCGTCATGGCCAGCTTCGGCGGCCCAGTCACGGCATGACCGTGACCTGCCAACCGTCTTGGGTCTTCTCCGTCTGGATGCCCACCGGCAAGAACTTCTGGATCGTCTCGAAGTTCGTGGTCGCGTGGTCCGTCAGCTCGGTGGCCGTGTAGCTGGCACTGCGTCGACGCTGCCAGACCGCCAGAGCCAGCGGCAGCGCCCATTGGTCGGTGAGGTGAGGCCCCAGCGCTGCATGGCTGACCTGGTAGGCGCGGACTTCGCGCACGACCTCGCGGGCGACCTGCTCCGCGCTCACGCCCTTCTCGCCGAAGGCAGTGAACACCTCGCTGACGTGCTCGTAGACGAGGGTCGCCAGCAGCGCGTTGCCCGGACCTTCGTTCTGCCGGCAGGCGGCTTCGCGCAGTTGGTCGTCGCTCCAGCCCAGGCTGGTGCCCAGTTGCTCCAGCTCGCGACGGGCGACCGAGCGCGGCAGCGCCGGCGTGAAGCATTCGGCATAGCTCTCTACCTTCGCCCCACGGTCGTTCAGGTCGAAGGGCTGCAGGCTGTCCCTGGCCGGCCAGATCGTGGCTTCGATCTCGCCGCCACCGGCGGGATAGAAGCCCAGCCGGCGCAGCACGAGGTCAGCCTTCGCACCGAGTTTGCGCAGCAGCGGTGCGTAGGCGCGCTCCAGGAAGTGGAAGGGCGGCGCCATCGGGTTGTGCGTGCCGCCGCCCAGCTTCAAGCGGCTGGGTGCGTCGGCCAGCATCAGCGCGGGCCAGACGGTCTGCAGCACGAGCGTGCAGCTGCCCGCCGTGCCGACGTTGAACTCGTAGTCCCCCGCTCGAACCGTCCCCGGCGTGAACACCAAGCACTGGGAAATGAGCTCGGCACCGTGGACATCCGCCCCGCACACCGCGGCAGCTGCGTTCACGCAGGTCAAGTGTTGACGCATCAGGCCGGGCTTGGCGCGGCCGGCGCGAATCTTCGTCAGCGTGAACGGCTGGCCCGTGCACATGGACAGGGCCAGCGACGTCCGCAGGATTTGTCCTCCGCCCTCGCCGGCGGAGCCATCGATTTCGATCATGTTCTTCTTCTCATGTTCTTCTAGGTTTCCGCTCCGAAGTGCAGAACGGCGTCGTGCAGATACCGGTCCAGCTGTCGCGCGTCAGCCTTCGGCCCCTTGTCCGGGGTGAAGCTCATCGCCTCGGCCAGCTCAGCCTCGATGAAGTCGTGGATGCCCACCCAACGTGGGCTGGTCGCCGATTCACCAGCGCGCATCTTCACTTCGAGCAGCGCGTTCACCTCATCAAGCACCGCACGGTCGGTCAGCGTCTGGCTGGCCAGCTCGGCGAAGCGCATCGGCGGCACGCCGCGGCCTTCACGAATCCACCGCGCCGCCAGCAAAGGGCGCAGCACATAGAGGTACTTCTTGTAGCGAACGACCTCGCCGTACAGGTGCTCGCGCAGGTTCTTCCTGGCCATCGACACATAGTGGTGATAGCCCCGCACCGGCGAGAAGCCTTCCTCGGCCAAGGTGTGCAGGCGCGAGACCCACTCGGCATCCTGCTGGTAGACGATGGGCGAGCGCAGCCACTCCAGCAGCGTCGGGTTGGACTCCTTCAGCAGTTGCAGCGTCTTGCGCAGGTCCCAGCCGTTGATGTCCAGCTCGCCGCTGATGGGCTGCTCGATGACGTCGCGACCTGGCTCCACGGTCAGGTACCAGGGCAGGCGGTTCACGTAGATGAATCGCACGTCGTAGTCGCTGTCGGGCGACGCGAAGCCCCAGCCGCGGCTGCCGGACTCGCAGGCGAACAGCACCTTCACGTCGTGCCGCTGCTCCAGCGCCGCCAGGTTTTGCAGCACGGTGGCGCGCATCTCATCCGACACGGGATGGGCGCTCAGTACGGATTCTTCTTTCATGCTCTTCCTCCTCATTCTTTTCGGCTGAGCAGGTGAGAGCACGAAGCCCTCACCCGCTCATCCCTTCACGCAAACCACTTGCTTCAAGGTGTGCACCACTTCCACGAGGTCACTCTGCGCGGCCATGACGGCGTCGATGTCCTTGTAGGCCATCGGGATCTCGTCGATGACGTCGGCATCCTTGCGGCACTCGACACCCTCTGTCGCCTTGACCTGGTCCTCGACCGTGAACATCTTCTTGGCCTTGGTGCGGCTCATCACACGACCCGCTCCGTGGCTGCAGCTCTCGAAGCTTTCCGGGTTGCCCAGGCCGCGAACGATGTAGCTGCGCGCACCCATGCTGCCCGGGATGATGCCCATCTCGCCACGCTTGGCGCTCACGGCGCCCTTGCGGGTCACGAAGACGTCCTCACCGAAGTGGCGCTCCTGCTGCACGTAGTTATGGTGGCAGTTCACGACTTCGACGTGTGCCTCGAAGGGCTTGGTGATGACCGAGCGCACCGTGGCGATCAGGTTGGCCATCATGACCTCGCGGTTCTTCATCGCGAACTTCTGGGCCCAGGACACACCGCGCACGTAGTCGCCGAAGTACTGCGCGCCCTCCTCGAAATAGGCCAGGTCCTTGTCCGGCAAGTTGCGCATATTGCGCTCCGCATCCTTCTTGGCCAGCTCAATGAAGTGAGTGCCGATGGCATTGCCCACGCCACGCGAACCCGAGTGCAGCATGAACCAGACGAAGCCGACTTCGTCGAGGCAAACCTCGATGAAGTGGTTGCCCGTCCCCAGCGTGCCCAGGTGCTTGCGGTTGTTCGTGTTCTTCAGGCGCGGGTGCAGCTCGCACAGCGCGTCGAACTCGTCCACCAGCGTGGCCCAGACCTGGTCCACCGTTTCGGGCGGGTTCTCCCAGCTGCCAGGGTCACGGCCACGGTGCTTGTGCGCGGAGCCGTGCGGCACCGCCTTCTCGATCGCCGAGCGCAGGGCGGACAGGCTGTCCGGCAGGTCTTCAGCGCGCAGCGTGGTCTTCGCGGCCATCATGCCGCAGCCGATGTCCACGCCGACCGCGGCCGGGATGATGGCCTGGATCGTCGGGATCACGGAGCCGACGGTGGCGCCGATGCCCAGGTGTACATCCGGCATGGCCGCGATGTGCTTGAAGATGATGGGCAGTTTGGCGGCGTTCGCGAGCTGCTGCTTGGCTTCGGGCTCGACCGGGACGCCTTGCGTCCACATCTTGATGGGCACGCCGCCTTCGGGTTGTTCGATGTTGTAGTTCATGGTTCTTTCTCTTTACTCGATCAGGTTGTCGAAGACAGCATCGACGAGGAGCTTGAAAGGCATGCGTCCACTATCAGGCTGGGTCTCAACCAGGCTCAAGAAATCTGGGCGCATCAGCTTTTCAGCGAAGCTGGCGCGGTGGTCTGTTGCGAGCATCCACTGCCGGATGCTCTGTCGAAACTCGGGCCGGTCTTCTGCAAAGGCATTGGTGACCTCTCGCTCCTCCCAGAAGTGCCAGTAGCCAGCTTCGACGTAGTGCACCGTCGACTGCGGATCCAGGCATTCCAGCCAATAGGCCAGCAGTGGCTCCAGTCGCAGTCCTCCGATATGGAACATCAGCAGAACCGTCAAAGCGTCCTCGAGCAACGGCTGATCGCGGGATGCCAGGCGGCTAGCGAAGTAGTGGATCGCGAAGCGATCGAGTACTGCTCGTTCAGATTCGCTGAACGTATCTGGCGGGCACCGGCCGACGCGGTCAAGGTACAACTCGGAGGAGTGGTGAACTTCTTCCCCGTGAGCAATCAGCTCAAGCAGACGTGGCAAGAAGTACAGGATCTCCCAGATGGGCTGCACCTCCCCTTTGGCAGCCGTGTTGTACTCATAGAAGTGCTGTCGAGTGAGTTTGCGCAGAGGCAGCTTGCGCATTTGCTCCTCAAGGTCCGGGCACATGCAACAAGGGCAGGCATCCAACTGCACGCTGGGCGCCCGGTATCGTCCGAACACCTTGTAGGCGTCAGCGATGACCGCCTGCATGGGTTGCGAGTCGATTGCAGCGAGGCTCATGATGATGAGTAGACCAACATGGGGTGACTAGGGTTGATGAAACATTTGCTCCGCCATCCATCGCTGGACCGGGACTTGAACCCGGGCGCCTCAGGATCGCTCCTGAGGCACGCAGCTTGCACCGCGTGCGTCTACCTGTAGTTCCATCGGCATTCACCGCAAAAGCGGGGTGATGCCCGGCTGCGACAAGGGGCGGTGAAACGTCGTGCTCTACCACTGAGCTACGGTCCCCCTGATGTGGGACCGGCGGGACTCGAACCCGCGACACCGAGCTTAGAAGGCTGTAGTTCCACCTGCATTCGCAGCAGGGCATCTCAAAAAGAGCGCGACAAGAGAAGCAAGACATAGCCACACTGGTTTCCCAGCTGAGGAGTCGAACCCCCGGCGTACCGATGTAGTCCTGCCAGCATTCGCGCAAAACCGGAGCCCCCGCGTGGCGACTAACAGGCGGTGAGACACGTTTTGGATGTAGTCCCACCTGCATTCGCCACGCGACGACGCGTGTTGTGTTGAAAGTCGGTGCCCCGGGGCGACGAGAGTTGCAAGAGCGACCTACGGGTTCTCCGTTGCGGGCTTGCGGGCCCGCGCGGCCAAGTTGCGCTGTACTCCTGCAGGCATTCGCCCGGGACACCTTCCAAGGGTGGGTGTCGTGGCCTTACTGCGCGGCCAGCGACACCTTGTCGATTTCACCGACCCAGTGCTCGGCGTCCATCGTGCCGGTGGCGAAGTTCGCCACCATCGTGAACACCGCGTCCGAGAAGCCGCCGACATTCAGGATGTCGTGTCGCTCCGCGGCCTGCGTGGTTGCCGTCGGCTGGATGTCGATGCACATCAGGCGCGCCTTCGGGTTGCGCTGCTTCAGCACTTCCCACTCGCGCAAGGTCTGCGTCGCACCGCGCCGGTTGGCGTCGACCCAGGACTCGTTGTCCGAGACCAGGATCACCACGTCGACCGCCGCACGCTCACGGTTCAGCAGGGCCAGCGGCGCGCTGCAGTTGGTACCGCCGCCACCGATCTTGGCCAACGCCTGGGCGTTGGTCATCACCGAGTCGCGAGCGTTCAGCTGCAGCTTCACCACATCCTGCTCGAACGGCAGCACACGGGTCTGCGGGTTCTTTCGCAGCACCGCCGCAGCCACCAGAGCAGCCACGTCGATGCAGCGCACGCTGGACGTCGCCGAACCACGGCGCCCCGTCACCGCCGAGCTCATGGAGCCCGACACGTCAGGGCACACCACGACACGACCGGCCAGGGCCGGCACGTTGGCCAGCGACAGCTCGATCGCATCCTGCAGCGCCTCACGAACCTGCGCCGGCACCGACTCGCCGGCCGCCTTGAAGGCGGACAGCAGCTGGTACGGCATCACCCGCGCCTTGGCGACAGCCTGGGCATCGCTCAGCTTGGCGGCCACCACCTCGGTCATGCCGGGGAGGTCGAACACGCCATGCCGCGCGAAGGTGTTCAGGTTCTGGCGCAACATCTGCCACGAGCCCTGGCGGGCGATCTGCGCCCATTGGGCTGAGGTCAGCGCCAGCGCGGTCAGCATCTGGAACGGCACGTCAGGCATCTCGGCAACCTCGCCCTGGGCCGTCGCGCGCTTGAAGCGTTCGAACGCCTGGGTGATGGGCGGCAGCGCCGCTTCATCAAAAGGCCGGCCGATCAGCCAGGCAAACCATGCCGCACGCCAGGCCTCTGCAGGCTTGGGGTGAACCATCTTGACCACGTCGGCCAGCGACGGCGTGTTACCCACCGCGGCGTTCAGCAGTTGCTTCTCGGTCGCCGTCAGCAGCCAGCGCTGGACCAGCCTCTTCGGGCGGGAACCCAGCGACTTGCGACCCACCGCGCCGCTTCGCAGGATCTGCACGAAGTTGCGCAGCATCTTGCCGTTGTCGACGACGCGAGAGAAAACCTGACCCAGCAGCGCGACATCACGCACGGCGAGGCTGGCTGCCAGCAGGGCGGGCATGTCCTTCATGTAGCCGGACTGACGACCGTAGATCGCGGTCTTGGCGATGAAGGCGGGCTCCAGCGTCTGGGTCAGCGCCAGCACCTGGTCGAGCTGCTGCTCGGCGTCTGCGTAGAACGTGCGGCTCAGGCAGCCGGTGGCGGCCAGTTGCGCCAACTGGTGGCGAGGACCGAAGGCGTAGGCCGGGGCCTGCTCGGCGTTGCGCGTCGTGGCTGCGGGCAGCAGGGCGCCTTTGATCGTGTGGAAGAGCTGGGTGTTGACCATGAGGTTCTCCTCTTTTGCATTCAACGTTTCGTTTGTGCCTTCTTCATTGCAACGGGTGTGCCAGGTCTGGCGTTGGCACGAGTTGACGGACGCAAGTTATTGATTTTCATGAGCTAAATGGTTTTCGTTGCCGTTCTTGGCGAGGTAAGCGCCTTGCAGATTTCGCCAAGGACTAGACTTTGAGCTAGCCTTCTATCCACACCGCTATGCCCAAGAAAACCGTCGTCATCGGCTTCCTCGGCTCCCAGCTCGACTCCGGCCAAGGCGCCGGCCGCTGGGAGAAATGGCGCCCGACCATCTCGCTCGTCCAGCATGACGACACGTTGATCGACCGCCTGGAGCTGCTGCACTCGACCAAGCACACGGCACTCGCACAGCAGCTGGTGCGCGACATCGCCAATGCCTCGCCTGACACCCAGGTCAACCTGGTGCCGATGGACGTGGCCGACCCCTGGGACTTCGGCGAGATGTACGCCGCGCTCTATGACTGGGCGCGCGCCTACCGCTTCGACCCGGCGCATGAGCAGTACTGGGCGCACATCACGACGGGCACTCACGTGGCGCAGATCTGCATGTTCTTGATGGTGGAGTCGCGCTTCATCCCGGGCGTGCTGCTGCAGACGGCGCCGCCCAAGAAGCAACAGGCCGGCAACCCGGGAAGCTACACGCTCATCGACCTGGATCTGTCACGCTATGACGTGCTGGCCCAGCGCTTCAATCAGGCGCATGCCGAGGCGCTGGACTTCCTGAAGAGCGGCATCCCGACGCGCAACTCTCGATTCAACGCGCTCATCGAGGAGATCGAGCGGGTAGCCGTCCGTTCGCAGGCGCCGATCCTGCTGACAGGCCCCACGGGCGCCGGCAAATCGCACCTCGCGCGGCGCATGTTCGAGCTCAAGAAGTCGCGGCACCAGGTGCAGGGCGATTTCGTGGAGGTGAACTGCGCGACGCTGCGCGGCGACAGCGCGGCTTCGACGCTGTTTGGCCACAAGAAGGGCGCCTTCACCGGCGCGGCGGCAGACCGGGCCGGCCTGCTGCGCACCGCCCACCAGGGCGTGCTCTTCCTCGACGAGATCGGCGAGTTGGGGCTCGACGAGCAGGCCATGCTGCTCAAGGCGGTGGAGGAGAAGCGCTTCTTCCCGATGGGCAGTGACCGCGAGGTCAGCAGCGACTTCCAGCTGATCGCTGGCACCAACCGTGACCTGCGCGTCGATGTCGCCCAGGGACGCTTTCGCGAAGACCTGTTTGCGCGGATCAACCTGTGGGCGTACACCCTGCCGGGCCTGGCACAGCGTCCGGAGGACATCGAGCCCAACATCGACCACTTGCTGGCACGGTTCGCGACGGAGTCCGGTCGCGTGGTGCGTTTCAACGTGGAGGCGAAGGCCAAGTACCTGCAGTTCGCGCGGTCCGCAGAGGCACTCTGGAACGGCAACTTCCGCGACCTGATGGCCAGCGTGACGCGGATGGCGACGTTGGCGGATGGCGGGCGCATCTCGACGGCGCTGGTCGATGCAGAGATTCAGCGGCTGCAGTGGCTCTGGAAGCCCGTGGGGCATGGTCAGGCCGAGGCCGCGGTTGAATTGGGCTCGCTGCTGTCGCAAGAGATCGAGGAATCGCTCGATCTGTTTGACCGCCTGCAGTTGGAAGCGGTCGTGCGCATCTGCCAGGCATCCTCGACGCTGTCAGAAGCAGGGCGCCGGCTCTTTGATCGGTCGCGCGCGCAGCGCACGGTCATCAACGACGCCGACCGGTTGCGCAAGTACTTGCTCAAGTTCGGGTTGGCGTGGGACATGGTCAAGCGCCCGGGCTGACCGGTCAGGGTCAGCTCAGGCGCGATTCCTTCGGCAGCCGCGCGGCTAGCCATTCATGCACGTCCGCCCGGACGCGCCTGCCCTTGAGCAGGAAGTCCTCGAAGCGGCTGGGCACGTAGGGCGTGAACAGCAGTGGCATGCGCGCCTGTTCCGGCGTGCGGTCGGCCTTCAGCGCATTGCACGCGCGGCAGGCGGCGACGGTGTTCATCCAGCTGAGCGGCCCACCACGGGACGCGGGCAGGATGTGGTCGACGGTCAGGTCGCGAAGCTCCTGCCAGGTGCCGCAGTAGGCGCAGGTCTGGCGGTCACGCCGCAACACCTTGCCCTTGCTGTAGCAGGGTGTGATGTCGAACAGGTTCAGCCGCGAGCTGCCGCGCAGCGCCAGGATCGCCGGCACTTCGAGCACGGACTGGCGCCCGGTGTCGGCATTCATGCCGCCACGCAGCACGGCCAGCGGCTCGTCGCCGAGCGACCAGGCCACCGAGCGCGTGGCGACGTGCACCGCCGCCTGCTCGACCGAGATCCAGGCCTGCGGGAGGCCGGTGATGTCCAACTGCAATACGTCGTGCATGGCGTCCTCCTTTCTGCGACGGCACGGTTCAAGTTCTCTGGCAGAGGTGGCAGGGTTCGAACCTGCAACCTGCGGAGTCAAAGTCCGCTGCTCTTCCGATTGAGCTACACCCCACCTGGTGTTTGGATCGACGCCGGATCAGCGCCGGTAGTGATGTCGGTTCACGCCGTCAAAAGCAGCCGCTGCTCAAGCAGCAGCGCTTGAAACAACCTCCCGGATCCGCAGGGGCACGGATCGTTGCGGCCGAGCTTCTCAAGCAGTTCCTTGTGCCCGCCCACGATGCGGTCGCCTCGCTTGACCTGCGTCTCAGAGGGGAAGCCCTTGCGGCGCTTGCTCATGACCTCGAAAGCTCGATTCGTTCTGGATCCTCTTCACGACAGTTCTCCTGGTTGTGTTGGTCCCCTCGGCCCGGGTCGAACGGGCATGCCTTGCGGCCACGGCTTCTGAGACCGTTGCGTCTGCCATTTCCGCCACGAGGGGTGCGAATGCGCTTGGGGTTGACCGACCGGAGTGCTCGCGCTTCGCGCTCGGCCTGCGGCCCGCGCCAGCGGCGCGTCCGGCGCTGCGCGCCGAGCGAACCGGTGATGCAAGGGTCACGACCTTGAGCCTTAGGCCACTAGGCGACGGTCAACCCCAAACACACTTCATCTTCAAACTGGCGCCGCCAGCGGGCTTCGATCCCGCGACCTCCGGTTCGACAGACCGGCGCTCTTCCAACTGAGCTATGGCGGCTCCTTCACTCTTGGTCCGTGCGGCAGGACTCGAACCTGCAACCCTCTTCGCAGAAGCAGCAGCACTCCCCGATTGCGCCACACACGGGTCATCCTTCAATGCTCTGAATGGTTGTCGGTGACGGGTTCCGACGCCGCCCAATCGTTGCGGCCGGTTTGCGCCTGTCGAAGCGTGAGCTCGACGACAGGCTTCTGTTACTGGTGTCCCGTGCGGGAGTCGAACCCGCCTCTTCGGCTTGAAGGGCCGAGGACCTCACCGGAAGTCCAACGGGACGCTGTTGATGTGGTGGACGCTGATGGATTCGAACCACCGTGCCGTGAGGACCTGGTTTACAGCCAGGCGCAATCGACCAACTCTGCCAAGCGTCCGTGATGCGAAGCCGAGCTCCGCTGTGTGTGGCGCCTCGTGAAGGGGTCGAACCTCCGACCTCCGGCTTCGTAGGCCGGCGCTCTTCTCCACTGAGCTAACGAGGCAATGTCATCTCGGCTGTGTCCGCACGCGATCCAGGCAAGGCAAGCTCGACTGAACCGCTGCATGCCGGCTCCGTCTGCAGAACGTGCTGGGGCACACATGCACACCAGGCTGGCCAGTGCTTGTGCACGGGCACACCCGAGATGGCATCTGGTGCGACTCGACTTGACCGGCGCCCGTCGGCGCCGGCCTGGATGAATCGACCTGAACAGCAGGAGCCAAACAAAAAGCCCGGTTCCTGCGGGAGACCGGGCTTCTGGGGATCGCGAGATCCCTGGAGGTTGAAAGCTTCAGTGGGCTGGAGCTTTCCCCGGTGGTGTTACGTCACCCTCGTATCGGTCATGGCACGGCTGGCTCAGTGCCAGCACGCTCTCATGGCGATCCGCAGCGACGCACAAGGCCATCTCGCCCGAGAAGGGGCGCTTGGCGTTGGTGGCGAGGGCTAGGCGGAACATGGTGAGACCGAATGGGTTGGGGTGAATCAACGAATGAGCGGATTGTGAAGAGTGTTCACGTCACCGTCAACCGGGTGCGAGCACCTAGAATGAATGTGAAGTGTTTTCACAACACAAGCCGTGTCCAGCATCTCGACCTTCCGCCGTCTCAACGCACTCTCGCTCTTCCAAGCTTTCGCAGAAGAGCGCATTGCAGCGGGCGACCCGCCCAAGGGGCTAGAGGCCGCGTGGGCCGCGCGGATCGAGGTCAGCGGCGCCACGTGGTCGATGGCCAAGAGCGGCGCCCGGCCCATTGGCGACAAGCTGGCCCGGCAGATCGAGCAGCACTGCGGCAAGGAAGCCGGCTGGCTGGATGAGGAACGTGAGCCGGCCGGGCTATCGCCCGGCGAACAGCAGTTCCTGGCGCTGGCCCTGAAGACCTACCGCGGCACGAACAGCGACGGTCGGAAACGCCTCAAGCAGTTCCTGAAGGCGTTCGGCGGATAGCGGCGGCCCGGAGCCGTCTGCAAGAGTAGGCACCGCTCGCTGCAGCGCAGTCATGGACTTCGTTCGTCGACCTCGCCCTCGCTTATCGGCGCCGCACCGGGCTGATGAGGCACAGCTCGACGCGATTCCCCTGGGCAAGCCCGCGGGCCATTCAGCCGGCGCCCATCGCCGGACTGCCAGTTCCGCCGAGGAGACTCGATGAGCGTCCTATTGCCATGCGGGCTTTGCCCTCTCTAAGCAGGTTTGAGGATGTCGTGGCTGCGTGAGAAAACCACAATCCGCGCCAAACACAGACGAGGTGCATATGGCCACAGCCATTGGAACGAAAGTCACGGGTAGCACTCAGAAGACCCCATCGGGTCCGTACTGGTACTGGACCCAGCTAGGGCCACAAAACGTCAATCTCGATGGGCAAACGGTGACTCTCCCGCCGGGCTCCTATGACTTGTTCTGGGATTTCCGAGGCAAGCCGGGTGACACCTTGCAGCTGAAGGTCACCGATTCAAACAGCAATGACGTCGTCACGTTGACGGACACCATTGCTCCGAACGACTCAGAAAGCTGGGGCCAGAAGAGCTTCAAGGTGAAATGAACATGAAGCTCACACTCCGACTCTACGGCGCTCTCATCGTTCTCGCTTCCGGAGCGGCGCATGCTGAGCTGCAGAAGGCGGGCGTCCTACCAGAGGTCGCCAGCAACGCAGCGCCTACCGCAACCATTGGCGGGACTGGCGCGCAAGTGACTGCGGGCAGCACTGATTCCAACGTGTCGCTGAAGCTCAGCTATCAAGCGTCCGAACTGCCATTGTTCAACAACCCGGGAACCGTTCGAAACGGCGCTTCCTTTACGACGTTCAGCCTGACTGCCACTGCACCACTTGACAAGGGTCAGGACAGCCAGACTCTGTTCTCGAACGGGGGCCTGGGCAAGGCGAACTCGCTTGCGCTGACAGCATTCCACTACATGACCAACTTCAGGAATCCCACGGCACAGGACACCGCCGACCTCTACAAGCTGTGTGACCAGATGAGGGCCAAGGCCCAGGTCGGAAGAGTTGGGGTCGCAGCGGTTAAGCCTGACGACGCTGCAAAACTTGAGTGTGCAAAGTCCAGCTTCGCCAAGTACGACCCCGAGGACTTATCTGATGCAGAGCTCCTGCGAGCCGGACCAGTCTCTGGCGGGTGGGGAATCGGCATAACCGGCAAAGCTGGCCAGAACAATGCCACCTTCTACGATGGCAGCACGTTGGCGAAGAACACGATGCAGAGCAAGCCGTGGTCCGTCGGAGCCATCGTTTCGTATCTGTTCCCTTCCAATGAGTCGATGATTTCTCTTGCCGGAGACCGGAGGCGTGTCTACAAGGACCAAGATACGTCTACTAGATGCCCAGCTAGCTCCACAACGACGCCCGTCCAATGCGTGACGGGTTCGTTCGGCGCGCCCACGGGCTCTACCAGCAGCGTGGTTACCTTGGAAGGTAGAACCCTCCTTCCCCGTGACATGGCAATTTCGTTGTCAATCGCTCGCGACCTAACGAAGAAGGTCACCGCAGTAGAGATGCCCATCTACCTCACCAAGAACGTCGCGGGCGCATTGACTGGGGGCGTAAAGGTCAACTGGGACAACGACAAGAAGAAGACCACTCTTGGGGTATTCGTCGGCGCCCCCTTCACCATCTGGCAGTGAGCTCGCCTTAGCCGAGCGCGGCCTACCTAGTCGGCCCTGAACAACTCGTTTTCAGCCGCGCGGCGGGGCGATCTGCCGCGCAGCACAGACGCCGAGAGGCAATGATGGGGTGAGCCCGCCCCCGGCCAGGGCGCCGTCCACCTCGTCGTCGTAGTCGATGGCCGTGCCGCGAGCCTCCTCCGTCAAGCCATCCACGCCGACGCCAAATCGCATCCCTTCGGACAGGTCGATCACCTTCATCGCTGGCTCCCTTGCCACCGGTCATGCCGGCAACTCGACAACAGGTTCGTCCTGTTGACGAGACTCATGCTAGCCCTGCAAGCGTCGGCCATCGCGATGTGGCTCACCGCGTGGTCATCAACGTTGCGGACAATCATGGAGGCCCAGTTCCGGGTCGTGGCGCCGACGCGTGTCCGGCTTGGCGTCTGGCATCGTGTCCGCCTCTCTTATGAACTGACCCCCAGAAGTTGGACAGCCAGTGTGCGTGCCTAGGCGACGATGCGCAACCGGGTTGAGCAACAGATCAGGGGACGGCTTTGCAGCGGACCCGGTCAGTCGGCGCCGGCCGCCTTGCTCGCGCTGTCCGGCGTATTGCCGTCATTGAAGGCGTGAACTCGGTCGCCGCTGCAGTGGCCGGTCAGCGCGGTGACGCCGCCGTTCACTGCAGATCCATGCGTTGGCGCGGGCCGGCCAGGGGCGACCGACTGCTTGCGTCCGTGGCGACCGGCAAATCACGACCCAGAGCGGAAATGGGGTACTTCGGTCTGGTCGCCTTGAGCCGGTCGCTCAACGTTTGGCATGAGAGGCATGACCCGCTTGCCGGGGCGTGTCAACCCGATGGAAAGGTTAGCCAACCAGCGTTGACCATCTATTGTTTGCTCGGGATGAACATCCCACCGACTTCCTCCTTCTTGCCTTCAAAAGTGTCAAAGACGGTGAACTGAATTCCGCCACTTGGTAGACGGCCTCCCCACTTGCACGTAATAGTGTGAATCCAAGGTAGTTTGGTAACAGTCGCTGCATCGAACGTGCAGCGATCGATACGCTGACCTTTCGCATCGACCCACTCAATCAAAGGTTGATGCTTGCCGAGACGGCGATAGGCAACATACGCAAGCACCACAGCCTCTTCGCTGGGATCATTGACGTTGTAGACCGTCCAGATGTTCCGCGGATTGGAAAAGTTGTTCACTTCCACGGTGCCTGACGTGTTCATGATTCCAACAAGGCCCGCTGAGTCTGCGGACCATGAGGGGTGGGGACACAGGGCGGCGATCGCGAGTAGGGCAACCTTCTTCATTTTCGGGAATCTCTCCATGGTGGTAGTGGATGGTGGCTAACGTTTTGTAGATGCGGGTCGGCGCGGCATATCAAGCAAATCGGCCGAACGAGTTGGGGTATCTACCGGACGGCAACTGGCGGCATCTCTACAAGGCAACCCGCACGACATGCGTCAACGTCGCACGGCGGGCGTCGATGGCCGTGGCCGCAGCCAGCCCTTCGGGCGTCTTCAACGCAGGCGTGAAAGGAGGCCGGCCTGGGGGCGCGGCGCGGGGCTCGCGGCGTCCGCTCGGGGGCGCTCACCCGCGGCGCCGGCGGTGTGCCCGCAGCGGCCGCAGAAGCGATCACCCGCCGCGAGGTGTGCCCGGCACTGCGTGCAGAAGCGCCGGTAGCTCGCAGCCTCGGCAGCGTTCGGCATGCCGCGGAGCGCGGGCGACGCCGATGGTCTCGGCAGTACTTTCTGGTTCATCAGCTCCCCTTCGTTGCATTGGCCCACGCGATGCCGTTTTTGAGGGGCGCCTACCTGCAGTCTCCCGACGGCAGGATTGCGCGGCTCGCCATGAGCCTGATGGGACGAAGCCCTTGTGCAACCCCGCTGTCATCCCTGTCCACCGACAGAGCCAAGACCGGAAGCTTTGCGACCCCGGCTTTCGCGCGGGTGTGCCTTTATCGAACTCGCTCGTGAAGAGCAGGTTCGCAGGCGACTCTAGTGAGCGGCGCTAACGGTTCAGACGAGTAGGTGCGATCCTGCGTGAACTATTGCGCGAGGCCTTTGGACCCTGCTCGACCGACTGACGAGGAAACCACACACCGCGTAAGACGCCTCGACGGGTGGGCTTGGGCCACGGTAATGTGACCTCCGCGTGGCACCGATGCGAGCCGGGCGCAACACTGCTTCGATCGCTGAATGCGGCTGTAGATCTATTCAAACGCCTGGCGTTCGTAGAGCACTCTGCGTCCAACGGCCGACCACGGGGATGTTGGTGGTGGTGGCAACTGGCTCGCCGGTGTCCATGTAGGGTTCGAGCCACCACGCAGAGCAGCCATGGGCAGCGTCACCCCGAATGCCGGAGCAGCCCGGGTGCACGCAGGTTGCCACGTATTCGTTAAGCATGTAGGCAAGCCACAGGTCGTATGGCCTAACGGCGTACTGGCATCGACGGCCGTCGGTCTTTTCACTCAGCTAATCTGCCCCTGGCATAGCGGCAGCCCCCGGGCTGCGTTTCTTGAGTACGACGGCAACAAGGGCACGCTCGTGCCGAGCAAAAGTTTTGCGTTTGTGGCGGAACGGCCATGCCCACACTACTTTCCCGAAGAGGCTGGAGACCCGCTCATTGACGTCAGGCAGCCGCGCCAAGAAGAAGCACCACGACTGCGCAAAAGCGGCTTTTGGCGTTGGCTGAGACCCATGGTGACGCCACTGCTAGGCAGGCGCTCAGCGCTACGTTCCAACTGAGTCAAGGCTGGGCTGGGTCGGCAGCGAAGGCTGACATCGGCGCGGACGGCTCCGAGCGCGTGAACCGACTGTGCTGGCTGTCATGAAGCGAGCTGGCGTTGAGTTGCGCGAATTCAGGCAGGCGCCTCGAAAGTTCAGGATTCACTGAACAAAGTTCAGAAATCAAAGAACTTCGACAGTCACCCCAAAAGTTGCACGGAGTTTCATGACGGCTTCGCGCAAACCCTAGGCCCACTTCGCGATAGCCGTGAGCTCTGCCCCTACGGCCGCATGGCGTTATTCCTGTTTTGCATGACCCCACCGACCCGGGTGGTTACGGCGTGATTACATTGGATTCGACAATCCACCTCCTCAGGTTCGGTGTGCTTGGGCCAGCTCGCCAGCTGCCCCAAACACATTCCCATGATTGGAGCTTTCGCCATGAACCAACCCGCCATGCAGGGGCTGCAGCTGAACCTGCCCGCCTATGTCAAGAACGCCCGGCTGATCGCCTGGGTGGCCGAGATCGCGGCGCTGACCGAGGCCGCTGACGTCTACTGGTGCGACGGCAGCACCGACGAATACCAGCGTCTGTGCGAGCAGCTCGTCGCCGCCGGCACCTTCAAGAAGCTCAACCCGGCCCTGCGCCCGGGCAGCTACCTGGCCAATTCCGACCCCAGCGACGTCGCCCGCGTCGAGGACCGCACCTTCATCTGTTCCGAGCGCAAAGAAGACGCCGGCCCGACCAACAACTGGATGGCCCCGGCCGCCATGCGCGAGTTGCTGCAGACGGGAGATCAGGCCCTGTTCAGGGGCTGCATGCGCGGCCGCACGCTGTACGTCGTGCCCTTCAGCATGGGCCCGCTGGGCTCCCCCATCGCCCACATCGGCGTGGAACTGAGCGACAGCCCCTATGTGGCCGTCAACATGCGCACGATGACGCGCATGGGCCGCGCCGTCATCGAGTTGCTGGGCACCGATGGCGAGTTCGTACCCTGCGTGCATACCGTGGGCGCACCGCTGGAAGCCGGCCAAGCCGATGTGTCCTGGCCCTGCAACGCCACCAAGTACATCGTCCACTACCCCGAGATGCGGGAGATCTGGAGCTACGGCTCCGGCTACGGCGGCAACGCGCTGCTGGGCAAGAAGTGCTTCGCGCTGCGCATCGCGTCGACCATGGGCCGTGACCAGGGCTGGCTGGCCGAGCACATGCTGGTTCTGGGCGTCGAGAACCCGGCTGGCAAGAAGTACCACGTCGCCGCCGCCTTCCCCAGCGCCTGCGGCAAGACCAACTTCGCGATGCTGATCCCGCCCAAAGCCTTTGCCGGCTGGAAGATCACGACCATCGGCGACGACATCGCCTGGATCAAGCCGCATGCCGACGGCAAGCTCTACGCCATCAACCCCGAGGCCGGCTACTTCGGCGTCGCCCCGGGCACCAACGCCCACACCAACCCCAACTGCATGGCCAGCCTGCAGCGCGACGTGATCTTCACGAACGTGGCACTGACCGATGACGGCGACGTCTGGTGGGAAGGCATGACCGACACGCCGCCTGCCCACTGCATCGACTGGCAGGGCAGGGACTGGACGCCCGCCATCGCCCAGGAAACCGGCGCCAAAGCCGCCCATCCGAACGCCCGCTTCACCGTCGCCGCCACCAACAACCCGGCCCTGGATGCCAACTGGGACAACCCCGCCGGCGTGGCCATCGACGCCTTCATCTTCGGCGGCCGCCGCTCCACCACGGTGCCTCTGGTGACCGAGGCGCGAGACTGGACCGAAGGCGTCTACATGGCCGCCACCATGGGCAGCGAAACCACCGCAGCGGCTGCCGGCCAGCAGGGTGTGGTGCGCCGCGACCCCTTCGCCATGCTGCCCTTCATGGGCTACAACATGAGCGACTACTTCCAGCACTGGCTGGACCTCGGCGCCAGGCTGCAAGCCTCGGGTGCCAAGCTGCCCGCCATCTACTGCGTCAACTGGTTCCGCAAGGGCGCGAACGGCAAGTTCGTCTGGCCAGGCTATGGCGAGAACATGCGCGTGCTGAAGTGGATGCTGGACCGCCTGGAAGGCCAGGGCGGTGGCCAGGAGCATGTCTTCGGTGTGTCGCCTTCCTATGCCGACCTGAACTGGGACGGCCTCGATTTCTCGCAACAGCAGTTCGACACCGTCACCCGCATCGACGCCGCCGAATGGCAGGCCGAGATGAAGCTGCACGACGAGCTGTTCGCCCAGCTCGCCTTCCACCTCCCCGCCGCACTGCCCGCCGTCAAGGCGCGCATCGAGGCGCGCCTCGCCCAAGCGGCAGGCTGATCGTTCCGAGTTCTTTCCGGTGACATCTTGAACGGGCGCTTCGGCGCCCGCTTTTTTGCCGGTCATGGGGCGAGCCGCAAAGCGGCACGAGGCCGTTCAGGGGTAGTCCTTCAAGGTTGCCGTGTTGCTTCCGCCCTTGCAGCGCGCCGCGTCGCCGGCGTCGTTGATGACGCGCTCGATGCTGCCCTTGTCCACCAGGCAGACGGTGATCATGTGGTGCATGCGCACGCCCTCAGCCTTGGGCACCTCGAAGGCGCGGTCCAGCACCACGTCGGGCTGCAGGAATACGCTGTAGGCGCCCAGGCCCCAGGCCTCGTGGCGGGTCACCGTGTCGGCCACCTTGTAGGCCGCATAGCCCCGGCCCGTCGGCCCTGTCCACAGGCTTTGTGTCGGCGGGTCATAGGGGAACTCGGACTGGTAGAAGTAGACGCGCCCGCCATTGCCCCGCCAGACCACCTGCTCCTTCTGGAAATGCTCGACGAAGAGGCCGTAGACGGTCACGTCCTCACCGTCGACCCACAGGCCGTGGGCGGACGGGTTGCTGGTCCAGCCGACGCCTTCGCCATGGTCGGCGCGCCAGATCCAGGTGTGGTCGACGAGGGTGTCGTGGGCGTTGATGCGCAAGGCCGTCTCGACCTGGCCGGCTGCCGCGCCGCCAATGCGGAAGAACAGGTCGTGCAGGGCGATGGGATTGGCCTTGTGGCGCTTGCTGGCGCCCAGGGGCGCCACCTCCATCAGCACGCCCGGGTCCCGCTCGCCGGCGTCCAGGAACAGGCCGGAGATCGTCAATCCGTCCACGTCCGCCGTCTTCAACAGGGGCTGGCCGTTGTCCGAGCGCAGCGTCGGGAAGCCGAGGCCCAGCACGACGGTGCCGGGGCGATTCACCTGCAACGCCTGGGTCAGCAAATACTCGCCCGGCGTGAACAGCAGATGCTTGCCCGCCGCCAGCTGGGCGTTGATCTTGGCCGCTGAGTCGCCGGGCTTGGCGATGAAGAAGCGGTCGATGGGCAGGGTCCTGCCCGGCGTGAGTGCGCCATTCGCCCAGGAAATGCCCGTGCTGTCATGCCGCAAGGCCGGCACTCGCACCGCGTAGCCACCCTGGCCATCGATGAAGAGCCAGGGCTTCTCGCGCACCACCGGCACCTTGGCCACCTTGGTGTAGCGCTGGCCCGGCGTCGGGAACTCGCCTTCCGGCGCACCCTGCACGCCGACGAAGACCATATTCCAGTTGGAGCCCACCCAGCGGCTCCATTGGCTGTTGCGCGAGATCCATTGCTGCTGGGTGGCCGAGTTGACTTGGCCGTCCACCAGCACGTCGGAGAACCAGCCGCCGCTGGCCCAGCCCTGGTTCTGGTTGAGCCGGATGTTGCCGCGCACATGCATGCGTCGGAACGGGATGGCCTGGGACACGGCCCATTGCATGGTGTTGTCGCCTATCCCCAGCGTCGGCGTCACCGCGAAGTTCTCGGCGCCGCGCCAGAAGTTCTGCGTCGCGTTGTCGTGGTCCAGCAGCGCCGTCGAGCGCAGGTCGCCGATGACGTGGACACCGTCGGGATGCGCGCCCAGGCCCAGCACTTGGGTGTAGAAGCCCACCGGGATGCGCAGGCCCTGATAGGTTCCGGGCTTGAGCAGGATGGCATCGCGGCGCGGGCCGAAATGGTTGGGCTGCTGGGCGGCGTAGATGCCGTCGATCAGCGCCTGCAGGCCCGGCATCTTCGGATCGACGACGTGGACATGGGGGCCGAAGTCAGGCACGCCACCTGCCCACGCCGACGCGGCCAGGCCGGCGGCCAGCATCCCCACCATCAATCGCTTGCTCTGCATGTCTCTTCCTGGTTATCGAATTGGAATCGGTTCCATAATCTCGATTGGATCATGCCCGACAGGCTCGGGTCACCAGGGTTGGGCCCAGCGCACAATGAGCCTCACTCGAACAGCCTGATCAAGGCGAGGAGGCCCCATGAACCAAGGCTTCGGTCACGAACTGCCGCCGCGTCATGCCCAGCAACAGCACCGCCAGGTGTCGCGCTACCTGGTCGTCATCGAGTCGAGTGCCGGTCCGGTCGCCAAGCTCTTTCTCGACAACCGCGAGCAGGTTGGCGAATTCGACGTCGGCACGGAGGAAGTCGCCGTCATGACGCGCAACGCCACGTCGTCGGCAGGCGCCAGCGGCCCCGAATGGGACAAGCCCCTGTCCGGCCACAGCGCCCAGGAGCGCGCGGCGGCCACCGTCCATCTTCTCGACGTCTAGAAGCTCGATCCGGGCTGTTTGAGGAACTCGATTTCCTCGGCCGTCGACACACGGCCCAGGATGGCGTTGCGGTGCGGATAGCGCCCGAAGCGGTCGATGATCGCCTTGTGCTTCAGCTCGAACTCATGGGTGTGCCGAGGCGCCCTCTCGCGCATCAGCTGCTCGGCTGCCGCATGGATGGCGGCGGACTCGCTGTGCATGAAGGGCATGTACAGAAAGGCGCGCCGCTCGACGTCCAGCCGCAGGTCGGCATCCGCCGCCACCGCCTCTTGTGCAAGAGCCAGCGCCAGCGGGTCGGCCGCGAAGGCTTCGGCCGTACGGCGATGGATGTTGCGCGCGAACTGGTCCAGCGCAATGACCTCGGCCAGCCGCCCCTCGGGCGTAGCGCGCCAGCTGAACAGTTCGCAAAGCCTGGCCCGCTCGTGCAGGGCGCCGAAGCGGCTGCGCACAAGCTCGTCGAAGGCCGGGTCGACCTTCCACCACTGGGCGGGCGTGATGTCGTGGAACCAGAAGCTGAGGATCTCGTGAGGCATGGTGGGCGCACGATACGCGCTCGGCCCGGCCATCGGGGCTCCGAGAGTTTGCGGCGGACCACTCCCTAACTTCGACCCCCTCCTCCGCTTTGCGGATGCCAGGGCCCCGCGAGCGTGGGACAAAGCCCTTCGCCGAAGCTGACTCGGAGTTCACATGGCCACCAGCGAAACCACGCCTTCCTCCAAGGTGCCCTGCTGCCCGACCCTGATCGAGGATGACAACTGCGACGTGCTCTTCTTCACGCGCACCCTCGACTACCCCGTGCTCGTGCACGACCAGCGGCTCGTCGCCCAGCTCACCATCGGCTTTCGCTTCAAGCGCTGCACGCTGGGCCTGACGCTGGGAGACCCGGTCTACAGCACCACGCTGTTCCCGGGAGAAACGGTACGGCTCGTGACCACCGACCGCCGCTCCTCCTTCGTCTACGACGCCAGCACCAAGCTGGCCTACCGCAGCGAGCAGATGTCCGAAGAGCAGTACTTCATGACGGCCGCCCAGACCTACCACTCCCAGCTCGATGCGCAGCAGTCGGACAGGGGCAACAGCACGGACAAGGGCAGCTGGGATTTCAAGGGCGACGCTGATGCCAGCCTCAAGTTCCTCGGCGTGGGCAGCTCCGCCAGCGCCTCCGGCCATCACGACAACTCGTCCACGCTCGACTATCTCCATCAGCAGAGCAGCAATATGCAGTCGGCGGCGACCCAGGCACTGAACGCCACCCGCGCGGCGCATTCGGTATCCGTCGGCGAAGTGGCCACGCGCACCCACATCCAAGGCGAGTCGCAAGACCATTTCGAATCGTCCTCGCGCGAGTTCTCCAACAAGAACGCCTGCCACGCGGTGACCTACTACTTCTACCGCCTCAACAAGAAGGTCGAGATCGCCTTCGAGATCGTCAGCATCGACATCACCCTGCCGATCCCAACTGACCGCCAACCGCGTGGGGCCATCACGGTCGAACAGCGCGGCGCGGCCCTGAAGGAGATCACCCAGCAACTCATCGCCACCGGCGTGCTCGACGCCAACGGCCAACCTGCGGCGGCCCTGCGCCAGAAGCTCGAATTCAAGATCAGCTCCCACCTGCCGACGGCGGGGACGATGGTCAAGGGTTGCCTGGACGAATGCAACGTCTGCGAGCCGGCCCGCCGCGAACGCGTGCACCTCGAGAACGAGCTGCTGCGCAAGCAGATCGAGCTGCTGGAGAAATCTCAGGAGTACCGCTGCTGCCCGCCCTCGCCGGCCTGCTGCGACGAATCGACCTGATCCGCCGCGTTCAGCCCTTGCGCCCGCCGAACAGCAGCAGCAGGCCGCCCACGGCAATGGCGCCGACGCCCAGCCACACCGGCAGGTTCACTTCCTCCTTCTTCTTGGCCGTCAGCTCCAGCGGCCCGAGCTTGACGACGGTGCTGTCCTTGGTGTAACTGAAGCTGCCCATGGCCAGGCTGGCCGCGCCGGCGATGAGGAGGAGCACGCCGACGATCTTGGCGAAGTTCATGGAGTTGGCGGGTGAGTGCAGAAGCAGCCAGCTTAAGCGCATCACCAGGCATAGCTCGCCCCTAGCAACCCATAGTTGCTGCTCCCCTGGGCACCGTGGCTGCGACCGATGCCGGGCGTGAGGTTCCAGCCGGCACCGGCGGCGATGGCGGCCTTCATCTGCACGCTGCGTAGGCTGCCGCCGTCGTGCACGCGGTCCTGCATGACCTCGCCGTTCAGGGCCACGCGCTCGCTGACGCGGTAGGTGACGCCGAGCTGGCGGCTGCGGTCCAGGGCCGCCTCGTCACGGTTGACGGCGGAGACGTGGTTGCCGATCAGCGGCACGCCGGCCAGCAGGCCGCCATTGCCGCTCGCCCGCGTCGTGGTCGTCGCATAGCGGTTGTACAGGGCCGCACCGTAGACGCTCAGGCGCTGGGTCACCGCGACCGCAGCATGCACGCCGACGCCATGTCCCTTGACGCGCTGTTCGACCGGCGTATTGCCGACCGTGCCGCGCGCACGGGCCTGGCGCTTCACCGCATCCAGGCCGACGTTGACGCCCTCGGTCGGCCGCCAGTCCGCGGCCGCCGCCAAGTCGGTCTGGCGCAGCCGATCGCCGTCGCGGCGCTGGCTAGCGTTCACGCTGACCTGCCAGGCCTTGCCGGCCGCGCCGCCGCCCAACGCCAACTGGCTGGGGCGATAGACCTCGCCGCTGGCCGCATCCCGGCCGCGCGATTGGCCGATGCCGCCCTGCAGCCAGGCGCTGTCGCCCACCAGCAGGCTGACGGACGCCGCCGCGCTCTGGTTGCGCTGGCCGTCGCGCTGCACGGCCAGGTTCAAGGCACGCTTGTCGGCATTGGGCGCGGGCTCGTCGGCGTGGGCCGCAAGGCCGGCGATCAGGAGGGACAGGGATGCAAGGGCTTTCATGGGGTTTCCTTGGAGTGCTGCGGGCCAGCGCCTGCCTGCCCTTCATCTCGACAACGCCGCCCACCGCCAAATCCTTCCGATCGGCATGTAAACACTTGCAAGCGCCCTCGCGGCCGGACGCTAGAGTGCCCGCAACACAGCCACGACCCAGGGAGGGGAGGCCGGCCGGCGTCGCCACCCCATCCCGCCGCCGATGCCGCCGCACCCAAGCGACACCTTCCCAAATGCCTTCGAAGCGGTCTTCCTGGTCGCCTGCCTGTTCGCCGCCGAGTTCCTGATCGGCACGGCGCTGTACGACGCCCGGGCCGTGCTGGGCATACATCCCAACGACCTGGCGGACCTGGCCTCGGTGCTGGGCAACGGCGTGCTGCTCACCGCGGTCATGCAATGGTCGGGGCTGAGCTACGGGTCACTCTTCCATCCCGCCAAGAGCTCGCCGAGGGCGGTCATGGGCATGCTGGCCCTGCCCGTCCTCTGCGTGGTGCCTGCCCTGACCCTGGTCATCACGGCCATCGAGGGCGTGGTGGTGGCGCTGTTTCCGATCTCGGCCTCCGACGCCGCACTGTTCGAGCGCATGACCTCGGGCGGCCTGATCTCCGTGCTGATGACCTGCCTGGTCGCGCCCATGGTCGAGGAGATGCTGTTCCGCGGCGTCATCCTGCGCAGCTTTCTGCGCCAGTACCCACGCGGGCCGGCCATCCTCGGGACCGCCCTGCTGTTCGGCCTCGTGCACATGAACATCTACCAATGCGTGGCCGCCTTCATCACGGGCACGCTGATGGGCTGGCTCTACGAGAGGACGCGCTCGCTGTGGCCCAGCATCCTGCTGCATGCCAGCTACAACACGGCGGTCATGTTCGGCGCCGACGCCGAAGGCGCCTTTTCGCCGACGCGCTGGCTGCTGGCCCTCGCGCTGGCCCTGATCGGCACGGTCATGCTGAGAAGGCTGCTGCTGCCGCGCCGGGCCTGAAACCCGGCACGGGCCGATACTCCCGGCACCGCGATTCACAACAGGCCCTGCCGACATGAATCAGCCGCCGCCGGCCAGCATCGACGCCACCGCCGCCGCCCTCGAGGCCCAGGCCTATCTGCCCTCGCGCGAGCTGGCCACAGCCGCCTTCCTGGCACTGCGCCTGTCGCGGCCCCTGCTGCTGGAGGGCGCGCCAGGCACCGGCAAGACGGCCATCGCCACCGCCCTCGCCACAGCCCTGCAAAGGCCGCTGATCCGCCTGCAGTGCTACGAAGGCCTGGACCAGGCCGCTGCGGCCTACGAATGGAACTACGCCCGCCAGATGCTGGAGATCCGCCTCGCCCAGGCGACCGAGCGTGAACGCACGGCCGACGAACTATTCGCGCGCCGCTTCCTCATCGAGCGACCGCTGCTGCAGGCCCTGACGACGGTACCGGCGCCCGTCCTCCTCATCGACGAACTCGACCGCGCCGACGCGCCCTTCGAGGCCTTCCTGCTCGAATTCCTGGCCGACTTCCAGCTGACCATTCCCGAACTCGGCACCATCACCGCGGCAACACCGCCCCTGGTCATCCTGACCAGCAACCGCAGCCGCGAGATCCACGACGCCGTCAGGCGCCGCTGCCTCTATCACTGGCTGGACTTCCCCGACGCCGCACGCGAGCTGGCCATCGTGCAGGCCCGCCTGCCCGACATCGCCGCGCGACTGGCGCGCGAGGTCGTCGCCTTCGTGCAGGGCCTGCGCCGACTCGACCTCTACAAGCTGCCCGGCCTCGCCGAAACCCTGGACTGGTCGCGCGCGCTGGTCGAGCTCAACGCGGTCGGCCTCGACCCCGCCACCCTGCAGTCGACGCTGGGCGTGCTGCTCAAATATCAGGACGTCATCGCCCGCGTGCAGGGCAGCGAGGCCGCAAGGCTGCTCACCGAGCTCAGGCAAGGCGCCGAGGCCTAGGCTTGGACCATCTGGCGGACAACCTCATCCACTTCGGCCGTGTACTGCGCGCCGCCGGCCT
>Ga0194137_10000255_pt1 | contig 37720 bp, 70 predicted proteins | sample TARM_MetaG_T3_14_FD_134025 | JGI IMG/M metagenome (GOLD analysis project Ga0194137, IMG submission 134025) | Freshwater microbial communities from Pennsylvania, USA, analyzing microbe dynamics in response to fracking - TARM_MetaG_T3_14 (version 2) | ecosystem: Environmental > Aquatic >... | reverse complement strand
TAACGCAATATAACCATTGAAAGGTTGAGAAAGCGAGGGTTTAATATGAATAAAAGAAAAGCTCCAATGTCACTTAGACCAACATGCTCTTGCGGTTCCAAAATGAAACTTATTGAGTATACGGGATATTATGATAATTTCATGTATTGGAAATGTGATAATCCAGAATGTAGCATTACACCCAAGATGGAGTATATCGAAGCAGACAGGTCTTGGAAAGGTGGATATGCTTAAACGCAATATAACCATATGGCAGAGGGAGGGCTTTATGTTTTTAGAAGAGAGGCATTATAAACAGGCAGAAAAGAACGGCATATCTAGGGAGTTGGCAGATGAAAGGTTCTATGACATGGGTTGGAGTATACAGACTGCTATTACTCTAAGCTCTAAGGCTGGGACAGATAAATCTTTCAAGGAGTACAGGGACAGGAAAAGAGCAGAAGGGGTAAGGAATGGAATACCTGCTTCTACTTTTAATACTAGAGTCCACAAGGGCTGGAGCGAGGAAAGAGCAGCAACTGCTCCTGTGAGAAAAATGGACCCAGAACGCAAGAAATGGCAGGATATAGCTGAGAAAAATGGTATAGACAAACAACTTTTTAGAGTTAGGTTGCAACTTGGTTGGGGAATGGAAAAGGCGGCTACTCTACCCAAACAAAGGCGTGGCAGAATGTCGAAACAAAGTAAATATGAATCTATGGGTTACAATGTCAGCTGGTACACTTACAGAGAAAGAATCAGAAAAGGCTGGACCATTGAAGAAGCTACTAACATACCTGAGAATAACAGGAGGGTTCTATGCGAGTAATAGACAATATAGGAAAGTTCACACTTGCAAGAACTCAGCATAATTATATAGTTATCAATACTGAGGAAGATTATAAGCACCATAGCCACTTTAAAACTGAAAATGGAGCTAGGACTTTTCTAGAGCTAATAGGCAAAGGTCTGTTACCTAGAAGCAGATATTTTAAGGAAGCTGCCAGAAGATTGCTATGCTCGGAAGAATATAAAGGCTTAATGGAGTGTAGGAAAGAAAAGTATATTAACGTAAATAAGGGGGCTAGGTAATGGATTTATATTCATTGGTTGCGAATAAAGATAAGTCGGCTAAGGATTTCAATAAGTTTTTAAGCTTTATGGTGGAAGAAATGAAGCATGTAAGCGGTATGGAGGAAGATTACAAGAAGGATTTCATATACCACTACGGGCAGATACCTGCATACTTTGAGAAGTATATCAGCAGATATGAACACGCAATGCTTAATGACCTTGCAAGTATAGAGCTGGCACTTACAAGATTAAAAGAAAAAATAGGGGGCTAATATGGAATATTGCACTGATATATACAAGGTTAAGCATGACGAAGGAAAATTAAAAATGATGCTTATGTTACCTGCTATAAATGAGGCGGTGGTAAGGGTAAGAGAGTACGGGATAGAGAAGTACAAGGATAAAGACAACTGGAAGCAAGTCGACATAGAAAGATGGCAAAATGCAATGATGCGTCACATGATGGAGTATATCAAGGACAACGAGAGTAAAGATGCAGAAAGTGGATTAAGGCATATAGACCATGTGGCGTGTAATCTAGCTTATATACTAGAGAATATGAAGGAGGATTAATTTGCGAATAGATAAGGATAAGTTTTATAAAAATACATGCAAAAAATGTGTTAAGCATAACATATGCTATGGGTCCAATATGTTAGCTTGTGCCAGAATGAGGCTTTTCAATAGGGAAGAATTTGAGAAAATGACTAAAGCCGAGGAGGACAAATAATGGAAATTAAAATAATAGAAATATCTGGAGAGGAATCAATTAAGAAAGCTGCGGTGATGCCATATCAGACCAAGACACAAGACGAAACGAAACTAGCTTATAGAGTATGGAAAGCTGGACACAGGAGCATTACAAGGCACAGTAATATCAGTATAGAGGTTAAGGATGTAAGCCAAGATGCATTAAGGCAATTATCAAGGCATCCGCACATTAATTTAACGGTTAAATCTACTAGATACTGTGATTTTACCGATACTAAAATGTTTATGCCTGCATGGGTAGAGGATGGACTTTTAGATTTAATGTCAGATGATTTTGACACAATAATGGATATATATACTAAGTGGCAGAAGATAGAACAGGAAAACGGACAGGAGGACACAGCAAAGTTATTTCTACCGCTTATGTCTACTACTGACTTGATAATGTCGGCTAATATACAAGCTATGTATGAGTTTTTAATGCTTAGAAATTGTGTCAGAGCTTCGGAGGAAATAAGAATAATGAGTCATGCCATTACTGAAATATTATCAAAAGAAGAAGGGCTTATAGGTGATATATTTAGTCAACTTGATTGCAAGGGTAAGGAATACGGTTACTGTCCAGAGCATAAAAGTTGCGGGAAATATTAATTTTAAGGGGCGTGATTACATCAAAAGGATAATTACTATTGCAATAATATTATTAACGCTTGCAGGAGCTTTAAATAGCTCCTACGGTGTTAGTAATCAAGATAGGCAGTTGTTATATAGAGCAGTAGAAGCAGAGGTCACAGGTGCGAGTTATGAAGATAAGCTAAGAGTTGCAAATGTGATACTTAATAGGGTCAACAGTTCGGTATTTCCGAATACTATAAGAAAAGTAATATACCAGAAAAATCAGTTTTGCATAGTTAGAGATAATCGTATAAATACGGTAAAGGTTACAGATATAAGCATTAAGGCGGTTGATGATGCTCTTGCAGGTAAGTGGATAATGTCGGATAAGGTTTTATATTTCAATGTTAGGGGACTTAACAGTTGGGCTAGTAGGAATAAGATTAAATGGGGAAGCGACTCAGTACACGACTTTTATTATTAAAAGGGGGTAAATGTGAAAATAATTGATAATATAGGCAGGTTCACGCTTGGAAGAACAGGGGAAAGCTATATTAATATCAATAAAGGGAGGGTCAAATGACCTTCTTTTTTTATTGTAATTGTGATATAATATAGGTAGGGAGAACGCTGGCACACCTCGTTGGTAAGTATCCCAATAAAAATATGAGGTGATAATATGAATGAACTAGTAAGACTAAGCACTAATGATGTTAACAATGCTTCACCCGTTTGTAGTAGTAGGGATATTGCTGTTAGCTTCAAGAAAAGGCATTCAGATGTAATACGTGCTATTGAAAACATAATTTCAACCAACGTAGAAGTGCGTTCGTTAAAGTGGTTTGTTTTGTCTGAGTACAAGGATAAAAAAGGCGAATCAAGAAAAGAATATTTAATGAATCGAGATGGATTCTCTCTTTTAGCTATGGGGTTTAACAATAAAACTGCTTTAGAGTGGAAACTCAAATATATTAAAGCTTTTAATTTTATGGAGCAAGAGCTTAAAGCTAGGTTAGAAACTAGATATATAGGAAAGTCAGTTAGAAAAGAATTAACGGACACTATCAAAGATAAAGTGAAAGAAGAAGGTAATTTCAAGAGGTTCGCTTATAGCAATTACTCTAAGCTAGTTTATAAAAAGGTTTTAGGTATGACAGTTAAAAAGGCTAAGGAGCAAAGAGGACTTAAAGAAAAAGACAATATAAGAAACTTCTTAACTATAGACGAATTAAAGCAGGTGCAAGAGCTAGAAAGCAAAATAGCTTATTATATAGAAATGAGAACAGATTTAACTGATGATGACAAAGAAGTCTACGCAGAGGTTAAAAAGTATATAGAGCAAGAGAGAGAAGATTAATTTCTTCTCTTTTTTTATTGCAATTTATTGAATTATTTTATTGCAGTTTGTTGCATTATACTGTATAATATTAATTAGGAGGTGAGTTAATGAATAGTTATGAGTTAGCGGAAAGCTTAGGAATAGAACACAGAATTATTGTTAATGTTATTAGGAACTATGGCAAAGATATTGAGGATTTTGGAGAACTTGCAGTTGAAAAGATTAAAATAGCAAGTGGCAGACCAAGAGAGGTTTATATTTTAAATGAATCTCAGTGTATGTTAATAGTTTTGTTTATGAAGAACACACCAGATAACGTTGAAAGAAAAGCAGATTTTATAAAAAAGTTGCTTGATATGAGAGATGAAGCTATTGGCGGAACATTCAAGTTAAAAGGTTAACCGCCCAAGAAAGGAGTTATATTATGAATAATTTAGTGGAAAGTAAGAATGGCAAGATTTATGCACAAAGCCATATAGTGGCAGATGTTTTCCGTAAAAGAAGGGATAATGTGTTGCAGGCTATTAGAGAATTAGAGGGAAAGTGCAGTAAAGATTTTTGGCTCCTTAATTTTAAGGAGTCAACTTATAAAGACAGGGGCAAGCAATACCCATGTTATAACCTTACTAGAGATGGTTTTACTATGGTAGCTATGGGATTCACTGGAGCAGAAGCAGTAAGATTTAAGGAATTATATATTGCCAAGTTTAACGAAATGGAAAGATTGCTTACTTCAAGAGCGTTGGCGAAACTTGAATTTCCTGCATTAACCGATAACATACAGGCAAGCCATGAAAACCCACAACACTATCATTATTCAAATGAAATGAATATGTTAAACAAGATAGTATTAGGAATGACGGCTAAGCAATACAAACAAGAACATGGTATTCCAGAAAATGAATCACTTAGAGAGCATTTGACGGCACAGCAATTAAGCGACATTTTAGAGCTTCAAAGAATAGATACAGGCTTTGTACTTGCAATACCAGATTATCAAGACAGAAAGAAGATGTTACAAGATTATTACAGGAGAAAAAGAAAGCTTATACAGGGGTAGGGGGAATAAGTTTGGTGATAGCAAATAAAGAAACAGCAAAGCAAATGAATGTACTAGCTCGTAAACAAATGATTCATAGGCTACTAGCTGATATAATGATGGACATAAGTATTTGTCAACTAGAGGGCTATGACTACAAGGAATACATTGAAGAACTTAAGGAAGCAATAGACCATATAGCAGAAAAATAAAGGGGGTTTTGAAATGGCAGTAAATGACAAGGAAGCAATTGAAAGAATGGCTAAGAGGCTGAAAGCTGATGCAGATAAAGTAAGAGCGCTGGAAAGGGCTATATTTGCCGATTATGAAACTGGAATGGATTTGCACGACATAGCGAATAAGAATAATTGCACTTATAAAAGAGTTGTTAGAGTGCTTGGCAAGGATTTTTATGTGTAACTATAATGAAGAATCAGAGGGGTAACACCCTCTTTTCTTATTGTCAAGTATTTTTTAATCAAATATGGTATAATGTATACGATATGTAATGTTTAGAAGGGAGGATATTATGAGTAAAAACAAGGGTGGTAGACCTACGAAATTTAAAGAAGAATACTGTATACAAGTAGAGAAATTATGCAAGCTAGGTGCTACAGATAAAGAGCTTGCAGATTTCTTTGAGGTGCAAGAGTCAACTATTAATAATTGGAAACAAAACGAACCAAAGTTTTTAGAGTCCCTTAAAAGGGGGAAGATAGTCGCAGACATGGAAGTGGCTAATTCATTGCATAAAAGAGCAACAGGTTATGAACAAGAAACGGTAAAGGTTTTTCAGTTCCAGGGCGAGCCTGTAATAGTACCTGTTATAGAAAAGATAGCACCAGATACAGGAGCAGCTATGGCTTGGTTGAAGAATAGACAGCCAAGAAACTGGAGAGATAAGCAAGATATAGAACATAGTGGCGAGGTGAAGATGCCTACTATTAAAATAACTAAGTAGGTGATCTAGTTGGAAAAGGAAATTAGAGTTACACCGTTATACTTTGATTATGTAATAGAAAACGATTATCCGATTATAATACAGGTAGGTGGTAGATTTTCGGGTAAGTCTTACAACGAACAAATAAGGTTGGCAAGTAATCTAGTAGCTAAGGAAGATTATAAGTTGCTTGTAATAGAAAATCTTGAAACGGGTATGGCAGATGGCTTCTATAGTGGATTAAGAGATAGGATAAGCGACTTCGAACAGGAGAACTTATACAATCAAAGAAGCAGGACCGCATACATTAAGAATGAATACAACGGTAATGAGGTGCTATTCAGAGGCTACACATCAGAGCAGCAGAAACTCAACGTTAAAAGGCTTAATGGTATCACTGAAATAATAGTTGAGGAAGGTGAATGGCTTACTTATTCTGATTTCGTAGCGTTACAACATCAGCTAAGAGGCGGTAATCCTAAAGATAGAAAATTAACTATACTAATGAACCCTGTTATGCCAGATTGCTTTGTTAATCATGAGTTTATAATGAAAGAGCCAACTAAAGTATTTGAATATTTCGCAGGAACTAAAAGACCTAAGGTATTTGAAAAGGAAATATCTACTTCTTTTGAGCATAAAGGAGAAACTATTACTAACACTGTTACCGTATTGGTTGTATTATCTACACATCATGATAATCCATTTCTTACTTTAGAACAAAGAGCAAGTATAGAAAAGCTTAGGGAAACCGATTCTGACAAATACGCTCAACTTGGAGAAGCTAAGTTCATTCAACCTAAAGGAGCATTGCTTACTAGAAAGAATTATTTCAGTCTGAAAAAGCTAGACCTTAATCAAGCTAGTAGAATAACGGCTATAGTAGATACTGCAAGTAGTGGGAGTGATTCAGCTACATTGGGGATATATGCAACGTACGACGAAGAACATCACTATCTTATAGATGCTATCAAAGATGATGGGGACGCAAAAAAGGTTATTCCAAGAATGATTACAATGCTTAACAAGTATCAGCCGCAGATGGTTAAAATAGAAAAGAATCATGAGGGCCTTTATTACGAAAGTGAAATAAGAAGAAAAACAACTAGGAATATTATAGTTCAGAAGTTTCACAGCTCTGAAAACAAGCATGAAAAGATATTAGGACAATCGGGAAGAATGATAGAACATTTCTACATTCGAGATGATGCAGGAGAAGAATATAATCAATTTATAGCAGAAATGTATAGTTACAACAAAGATAAGAAGTACAACAAACATGATGACTGTATAGATAACGTTGCTATGTTTTTTAAACATGGCACAGTTGGAAGGCTTAAAACGCTTGATAAATCAATATTGGGACTATAAAGGAGGTTAAGGAATGATACAAACTAACTTAGAAGCAACAAAAGAAGTAATACAGAAGCTATTAGATAATCAGAAAGCACTAAATATACCTAGATACAGGAAGTTGCAAAGATATTACGAAGGTGAATCCGACATACTGCAAAGAACTATGGAAGATGGAAAGCCGAACAATAAGCTTGTGGCTAATTATCCCGGCTACATTGTTGATATGGCTAAGGGATACACGTTTGGAAAGCCTATTGCATATTCTTCTTTAGACGAAGATTTGATGGAGGATATACAGGACATACTTAATTATTCAGACGAACATCAGCACAACAGGAGATTAGCAACAGGTATGGGAATAAAAGGTAAGTGTTACGAGCTTGTATATGCAGATGAAAGCAGTAATCTAAGACTTGCAAAGATTGAAGCAGATGAGGGCGTAATGGTATATGATACAGCTATCAACCCTGAGCCTAAGTTTTTCATACGTTTCTACACTGTAGAGGATTTAATATCCGGAAATGATATACAATATGCTGAGGTGTACACAACAGATGAAGTTATAACATACGAATATTCTAACGGATTTAAAGAGATTGACAGGGTATCGCACTATTTCAAAATTGTCCCTGTAATCGAGTACAGAAATAACGATTCAGAGCTAGGAGACTTCGAGAAGGTTATAACTCTTATAGATGCTTATGATAGAGCCTGCTCTAACAAGGTTAATGATTTAGATTATTTTTCAGATGCTTATATGTATCTCATAGGTATGAGTGGCACTAACACAGAAGATATATTAGATATGCGAGATAAGAAGATATTATTATTAGATGAAAACGGTCAAGCCGGGTTTTTAATCAAGCCTAGTAACGATGCAGAAGCTGAAAACGTTAAAGATAGGCTTAAGCAAGATATACACAAGTTTTCCATGGTCGCTGATTTAACGGATAAGGAGTTTAGCGGCAATAGCTCTGGCGTTGCTCTTGCTTATAAACTTTTAGGTATGGAGCAACTAGGAGCAGAAAAGGAAGCTAATTTTAAATTAGGACTACAAAGAAGATTTGAAATAATATGTAACTTTTTAAATACTAAGAGTGCTAAGAATTACGATTACAGAGATATTCAAATAACGTTTACTAGAAACAAGCCGATTAACGAAAAAGAAGCTATAGAGGTTGCTGTTATGCTCAAAGGCCTTGTATCTGAAATGACCGTACTGCAAAACATTCCACAGGTTTCAGATGTAAGTGAAGAATTAGCAAGACTAGAAGCTGATAAGGCTACTTATGTTGACTTAGATGCGGTGCAGGACGATGAAGATATGTAGAGAATGTTATCATTGTATTGAAATCAGTGAAGAAGACGAACATTTTTTAATTTGTGCTTTGCATAATTCGGAATGCGAGAACGAAGAGGCTTGTGGTTTCTTTGTTGAAGGTGGTGAGGACGATTGACAAAGACTTTTTAAACTTAGAAGAGCAGACTAATAGGCTTATAAAGAAGTATGAAAGAAGAATACAGTTAGGCTACAGAGATGCTCTAAATGAGCTTAGAAAAGAAATATCTATGCTATACGAGAAGTATTCAGACGAAGAAGGAAAGTTAACTCTAGAACAGATGAACAAGTATGACAGAATAAGCAGGCTAGAGAAAACAATAGCTGCTACACTTACAACCTTATATTTAGCGAATAGAAGGCAAATCAACAGTTCTTTAAGGGAAATATACAGCTACAATACAAACGGTGCTATAAACGCAGTTAAACGTGCTACAGATACATTGCCGAGTGTTAGGCTCAACTTTGATGGCATAGTCAAGAAATTAGACGTTGCAAAAGTTATTAACGAAGAGATGGCAGGTCTTAACTGGGCTACTAGGATGAATAAGCACAGAGCAGATGTAATTTACAATGTAGAGCGTACAGTTAGAGAAGGACTCTATCAAGGGGATACTTACAAAACTATGGCTAAGAGGTTAAAAGATAGCTTAGAAGGTGATGTTATTAATCCTACCAGAATAGTTAGAACAGAATCGGGAAGGGTTATGCAGCAGGCACACAAAGACATCATGGACGAGGTAGCAAAAGAAGCTGATGTTACTAAAAAATGGCTAACATCAAGAGATGAAAGAGTACGCTCCAGCCACAACGCTTTAAGCAATATAGTAATTCCGTACGATGATTTATTTACTTTCCCTAGCGGAAATACCACATTTGCTCCTAAATTAAGCGGTATAGCATCAGAGGATATTAACTGTAGATGTGTATTGTCATACGATATAAGATAGCAGGTACTTTCAAATGTACTTGCTTTTTTATTGTAAAAAAAATATAAAAAAATATCTAAAAAGGTGTTGACATTGTATCTAAAAGGGTGTATAATATAATTATAGAAAGATAAAAAACAAAGGGAGGCAACAACAATGACTAAGAATATAATGAAAGAAGCTCACAAAATGACTAAGGAAATGAAGAAGCAATATCCAGAAATCAACTATCAAATGCAGCTTGGACTTAATATTCAATTTCTAGTTGAAATGTCTTCTGAACTAAATGCAGAAAAAGCACAGAGAATGATAACTAACGAGAAAGAAGTAAGACAGAGATATAACGGGAACAATTTATCAACAAACAACAAACTTCAAGGCCCTGGGCTAGTTGAAAGAACTAACTTTAAATTTTGGAGCAATTATGGTAAAACAAGACTATACTACACTATGACAATAGACGGTATAGCTGTTAAAGATACTTACATTGATATGTTTTAGGAGGGATTTTTAATGGAAGAAATTAAAAAGTTTGGCATTGCTATTACGCTAAGAGAAGCAGCAGACATTTTAGGAATAAATTACAATACTTTAAAAGTTTATGTAGTAAGAAAACAAATACCTGTTGAGTATTTAAGGAAATCGGGCAATACTTGGCTAATAAGTATAAAGTATTTAGAAAAAAGATTAAAAAACTTATAAAAAGCTATTGACTTTGTAACTAAATAGGTGTATAATATAATTATAGAAGGTTAACAAATTTAAGGGGGAAAATAAAATGACTAAGAATGATATAGCAAGAAACATAACAGGTACAGAGAAAGAAATAACTAGAGTTATAACTAGCAATTACGAGCTAGATTTTACAGAAGATAGCATATATGACAACTTAGGCAAAGCAGAAAGCTGGAGCATAGGCGGAGAGTTTACACCAGAAACAAAAGGACAATACGTTTACCTGTTAAAAGCTTACAACGTGCCAGTACACCATGTAGACTACAGCAACGAAGAAGAACTTGAAATACTTGGGGCAACAGGATGCGAAGGAGAAAAGGAAGTTTTAGTAGCAGCTGAAACTAAACTAGTAGTTACTTGGGAGCCACAGGACACGGACTATGAAGAAATGGGATACTTTGTAGTAGAGCTAGAAGTAGCAGAAGAAGAATAGAGAGCTTAGGCTCTCTTTTCTTTATGCTTTTATTGATAATTGTTATCATACTGTCATACCTGTCATACCTCAGCAAAATTTTGGTATGACACTTTTTTCTAGTAGAGAAAACCCTAGAAGTATTGATATAACTAAATATAAATAATATTATATATATACTGTCATACCGTCATACCTGTCATACCGATGTAGAGGGTGGTCAGAGTAAAATGAATTTCGCTCAAAAAAGAAAAAATAAATATAAATTTATGCACCCCCTTTGCACATTTTGGTATGACACTACAAAAAAGTGCCTTAAACCCTAGTAGTTTCAATGCACTCAGTTGTCATACCACGTGGTATGACGCACCCTTGAGGTATGACACTTTTTGCCCTTATGTTACAATTGTGTTACAAAAACTGCTCTTATACTACAGAACGATTACAATATTCTTGTTTTACAAACAATTTAGCCACTGTCAGAAATCCGTACACTTGTGGATAACTTTGTATATTTGTAACTATTTTGTAATTACTTTAAGTATTGCATAAGTTATAATTGAGAAAAGGGAGGGATGGCACCCTCTTTTTTTATGCTTAAAACAAAAACGAACTATAATTAAAAAACATTGTTAAATGTTTGAATTTTGTGGTATAATGTATACAAAATATCACACTTGTAGGGACGTTGTAACTACAAGGGTAGGAGGTCAATTATGCTAGACATGAATTTACAATTATTCTCAGAAGATACAGAGCAAGAGGAAAAAACGACAGAAGAAGTTAAGACTTTTACCGAAGAAGAATTTAACAAGCGTTTACAATCAGAGACAGATAGAAGGGTAACGGAAGCAATTAAGAAGCGTGAAGAAAAGCTCAGAGAAGAAATGACAGAGAAAATTGAAGCCGAGAAGAAACAAGCTGAGGAATTAGCTAAGTTATCTGAAAAAGAAAAGGCCGAAAAGTTATTTCAGATGGAAAAAGAAAAGTTTGAAGCTGAGAGAAAAGAGTTTGAAAGAGCTAGGTTAGAGCTTGAAGCTAGCAAGATACTAGATGAAAGAAAACTACCCGTGAAATTTACGAAATATGTAGTGGCACAAGATGCAGAAACTACTTTAAAGAATATTGACTCTTTTCAAACTGAGTGGCAGGAAGCTATACAAAGAGAGATTGACAGTAGATTGAAAGGTAAGACGCCCCAAAAAGGAGACTCTGTGGGAACTTATAATCCGTGGAGTAAAGAAACATTTAATTTAACTGAACAAGGCAAGATTATGCAAGATAATCCAGCCCTTGCACAGCAATTAAGAGCAGCGGCTCGTAAATAGGAGGAATATAAATGGCAGCAACTAAAATCCAAAACGTAATTGTGCCTGATGTTTTCAATCCATACGTGGTAGAAAAAACAGCAGAACTATCAGCATTATTTCAATCTGGAATCATAAGACCAGACGCAGCATTAGACACACTAGCTAGAACAGGTGGAACTCTTTTACAGATGCCGTTCTGGACTGATTTGACTGGAGCAGATGAGGTTTTATCTGATGCAGGAGCACTAACACCGCAAAATATTGCAGCTTCAAAGGATATTGCAAGACTACACGCAAGAGGTAAGGCTTGGGGTGTTAATGACCTTGCAAAAGCATTAAGTGGCGATGACCCTATGGCACAGATAGGTAATCTTGTAGCTGATTATTGGGCTAGAAGATGGCAAGCTCTTTTAATTTCAACTCTTAAAGGTGTGTTTGCTTCTTCTTCAATGTCTGGGAACGTACATGATATATCAGCAGTAGTTGGAGCAGATACATTTACAGGTTCGACTTTTATAGATGCAGCTCATAAGTTAGGAGATGCAGAATCTAAATTGACAGCAGTAATGGTACATTCTTTAGTTTATGCTACAATGAGAAAACAGAATCTTATAGAGTTTATTCCAAATTCTGAGGGAGTTTATAATATACCTACTTACCTTGGTAAAAGAGTTATTGTAGATGACGGAGTTCCTGTGGATACAGGGGTATACACAACTTATCTGTTTGGAGAAGGAGCTATCGGATACGGAGAAGGTTCTCCGCCAGTTCCGACAGAAACTGATAGAGACAGCTTAGCAGGAGAAGAATATCTAATTAACAGAAGACACTTTATACTACACCCTAGAGGAGTAAAATGGAATGAAGCTGCGGTAGTTGGAGATTTCCCTACTAATGCAGAGTGTGAAAATGCTACAAACTGGACACGCGTGTATTCTAACAAGAATATCAGGATTGTTCAATTCAAACATAAGATATAATATAGCCTAAGAGGGAGGGAATTATCCCTTCCTTTTTTCTATAAAGGAGGTTTTAAAGTGGGTTTATCAGCTTTTAACAGATACAGAAGAGAGCAAGCTCTTAAAAAAGAAACAGTTTCCGAAATGGAAACAGTTGAAACTATTGATTACGAAGAGCTTACAAGAGCAGAGCTAAAAGAGATACTTGATAAAAAAGACATAGAATATAGTGATAGAGATAACAAGTCTACTCTTATTGAATTGTTGAGGTAGGTGAGAATATGTCTAGTTATGTAAGACATGGTTTTCCAGATTTGGCAGTACAAGACAATATAGACGCAATAATATCAACGAGTCATAGAAATAAATGCGTAGAATATGGGCAATTATTTCAAGCCTTTCACAAATTTACAGTAGCCGCAGGACAAACTTATAACATATCATTTAAAACAGGCGATAAAGCTATAAGAGCTTATCCTAGCGTTATTGCAGCATCAGCCGACAAAGTAGATTTTAAATTTTTTGAAGGTGCTACAGCTACAGGAGGAACAGCTATAACTCCATATTGCCAGAATAGAGCAGATGCACCTATTAGCGAAATAGTAATGTCTGGAGGAGCTACTGTAACAGTAGCAGGAACTCAAGTGGCACAAGCATGGCTACCTGGTGCTGAAAATTTAGGGCAATCAAGAAGTGGAACAGCTGGAGCAGGTGGGGACACATATTGGCAATTAAAACCTAATACAACTTATATCCTACAATTTGTAAATGGTTCAGCAGCTGCAAACGTAATACAGCTTAATGAAATATGGACTGAGGGTGAGCTAGCATGACAGATAGAGAGAAGTTGCTTCTTTGGTGCATAAGGTATTGCAACAATCCCAATTTAACAGATACGGACGATTTTGCCTTAGTTTTAGATAATATAACTGATTTATTTCAAAAAGCAGGTATTAATTCGGAGTCAATCGGTGATATGAGTCAATCTTTTAGCTCTGACACAGCTTTTAGGGTTAGGGATATGTTGAGTCCTTATAAGCGCTTGAAGGTGCTTTAATATGGCTACTAGAGTACGTGATACTAGTAATGTAGACGAGTTTCTAAGGCTACTAGATAGCATTGAACGCTCAGTAATTGAGGTGGGTGTATTGTCAAATGCAGGCGGAGAAGTCTTATTAATTGCAAATGTTCACGAGTTTGGAAGCAATAAGATGAATATACCCGAACGTAGCTTTTTAAGAGCAGGATTTGACAAGTATAATCGTGATATAGCTGATTTATGCGATAGGCTTATGTCTAGAGTTATACATCAAGAAATGAGCTTAGACAACGCTTTAAACGCAATAGGACAGTTCGCCGTAAGTAAGATACAACAGTATTTGACAGACCTTGACAGTCCTCCTTTAAAGCAAGCTACTATAGACAGAAAAGGAAGTTCAAAGGTTCTTATAGATACAGCTAGATTAAGAGATAGTATCACTTACAGGATAAGAAGGTGATAAGTTGAGCTTATACAATTTCAAAAGATTGGTGAAAAAGTATAGCAAGGTAGCAGTATACAAAATAATAGAGACTGACGGATATTTCGATTATAACCAAGGCGGTATTTGGGTAGATGGTGCTGAAACAGAACAAGAGTTTGAAGGTGCAGTATTGCAATTGACATCTAAAGACTTGCAATACGAGGAAAATGGAGTGTATTCATCTGAGGACAGAAAATTGTATTGCTATGAAGAATTTAAAAACAATGATAAAATTAAGTTTAAAGACAATATATATACGGTAGCGAAACAGATTGATAGAAGCGACTTCGATACTGATTTAAGGGTATATTTCATAGTTAGAAAGGAGGGTTAACTTGATAGCAGAACGTAACAAGGTTATAGCAGCACTTTATAATTACATCAATCAGCCTGTAATCATTAACCCTCAAACTACTAATAGACCTCCGTATCCATTTATAGGCTACACAGTAACAACGGTGTCTATGAAGGAAGATAACGAGTACGGGAACATCATAGAGTCGGACTCAGTAAACGACATAAAACAGACATTAGAGTATAATGATAACATGATGATAAGTTTTACAGCTTATAGCTTGAATATGGCAGAAGCTTACAATATAGCGTCTAAGGCCTATGAGTTTTTTAAGTTTGCAGGACTACAGACATTAGAAGATGAAAACTTAGTAGTAGTTGACACAATGAATGTTGAAACTAGAGACATTTTAGAGGTAGACGCATACGAGAGAAGAGCAGGATTTGATGTTAGGATAAGATTTAAAAAACAAATAGATAGGATTATCCCTGCTATAGAAACATATACAATAAAGGAGGTATAAAATGGGATTTAAAAAGGATTTTACAGTTAACATAACTAGGCTTACTACAGCAGTAGCACAACGAGGATTTGGGCTTATACTACTGCTAAGCAATGAAGCTAATAGTCCATACACGCTTTACAGTAATGACGATTTGGGAGATATTGGAACTACTTTCGGAGTAGGGTCAGAAACGTATATCATGGCACAGGCTTTACTATCACAAAGAGTTGAACAGATAGCAATAGCAGGTAAATTAACAGCTATACCTGGTGAACTTGTAACAGAGCTTAACAGCATTATAACAACTAATAACAACTTCTTTGGGCTTGTATGTACTGACACATCAGATGCAGCTATAGCAGCATTGTCAGCATGGACTGACACACAAGAAAAGGTATATGCGGTTACTAGCACTAATAAAACTATCACAAACGCTTCAAACCAAACAGCAATAGCATATCATCCAACAGAATACATCATGGAAAAATCACTTGCTTATATGCTAGTGCAAGAGATAGGCGGAACTGACTTAGACGGTAAAGCTATAAGCGGTATCACTTCAAGCCTTATCAACGCTACTGAGTACGCTACATTTAAAACTAATCATATCAACGTTGCAGTAGAGAAGTTTGGTAACGTAGTAATAGATGGCGGAGATATGGCAGGCGGAGAAAAGATTGACGTTATCTTAGGCGAATTCTGGATTAAAATCAGAATGGAAGAGGACCTTGCACAATTAAAACTTAATAGCCCTAAAATACCTTATACTAACGCAGGGGTAGCACTACTTGTTGACGTAGCTTCAAACAGATTGAAACTTGCAGCAAGACAAAATATAGTAGCAATCGACGATGCAGGTATTCCAGAATTTACAATCACTTATTTGCCTGTAGAGGAAGTTCCTGCTGCTGACAGAGCAAACCGTAAATATGATTATGTAAGATGGGAAGCTAGACTTGCAGGGGCTATAAGACAGGGCACTCTCACAGGATACCTTTCTATATAAATTGTAAAAAACCCGAAAAGGAGGTTTGGAAATATGGCATTATATGACCAAAGTAAAGTTACCGTTGTGGTAGACGGTACTTATATAACAGGATTCGGAGAAGGTACTAAGGTATCAGCAGAACGTAACGAGGATAACATAGTCCCTTATGTTGGGGCAGATGGTACTGTTACAAATGCAGTATCAGCAGATGAAACAGGAACTATTACTATTCCACTTGCAATTTCAAGTCCTTCAATAAGCTTTTTAAATGGACTTGCGAATCAGAAAAAACCGTTTTCAATTACGGTAACAGATTTCAATGAAAATGGTGTTAACTGCTCAGCATCACAAGGCTATGTATCTAAGCCAATATTTCCAGAAAAGGGAAAAGAGGTAACAGTAGCAGAGTTCACTATTTTATGTGATGATTTAACAATTCAATAGGGAGCTTCGGCTCTCTTTTTTAAAATTAAGGAGGAATATAAATGGCATTAGAACAGAAAAAAGTTAAAATAGACGGTAAAGAGTATACTTTCCAAAAGTTACCGATTAGAACATATTACGATTTCATGAACAAGCTAAAACGTGGAGAATTTGGTATAGTAGAGTCATACGATTATCTTTTAGAGCATGTTGTGGTAAACCCTAGATTAACACTTGAAGATTTTGAAACAGAAGGGGTAGCGCACTGCGAGAAGGTTATGACAGAAGCTAACAAATTTCTTACAGCCAAGTCCAAAATCTAGCTTTGAATACCAAGAAAAAGTGGATAATGAGTGGATATTTTGGAGGCCTATAGTCGAAAAGGTTATAAGCTATTCAGAGGCTTGTGAGATGGATATAGACACTCTTATGGAAGTAAATCACGCTTTAAACAAATATATAAAACTCTCGAATACGAAGGGAGGTAAATAATGCTTAGAGAATTAGGATTTAGACTAACTTTTGATAGTGAAATTAAAAAAATTAAAGATGCCAATACTGCATTTGATAAGATGGAGCAAGAAGCAAGGCAAGCAGGAAAAGGAGTTAGCGACTTAGAGGGACAATCTAAGAAGCTAGGTGGCTCTCTTAGAGGTTTAAAAGGCTTAATGGCTGGAGTGTTTGCAGGGCTTAGTGTAAAAGCTGGATTTGATTTCTTCGTACAAGGCAACGCAGAGATGGAGCAGTACAGAAACACGCTTAATATTGTCATGAAAGACACTGAGAAGGCAAATGAAGCACTAGCATGGGCGACTAAGTTCGCAGCGAGTACCCCTTTTGAAGTCCCTGGAATAGTGGAAGCTACTACAAGATTGACAACTTACGGACTAGAAGCACAAAGCACATTGCCAATAATCGGAGATATGGCTGCTACTATGGGTAAAGATATCATGCAGGCAGTAGAGGCAGTTGCAGACGCTGGACTAAAAATTTGGGCGTCTATAAATCGAGTAAAATCGGTGAAAGCTAAGTCAATATTGATATGCTAATACCGAGGTAAAGCACATTGTAATAGATGTGGCTCACCGTAGAGCGTAGAGGGTGAACCTGCAAAGCAGAATATAATCCCTCCAAGAGTGCTCGACAACGTTAATCGTTGAAAATGTACGCCGAGCTTATAGGAAACTATAAGAGCTAGAGGATAAAAAGCCACTAGGATAACAAAATGCAGACAGGGGAATTAGAAAGACTTAAAGAGTTTGGAATCACTAAAAACATGCTTCAAGAACAAGCAGATGCAATGGGTATAATATTCCAGAACAACAAAGGGCAGATAACAAGCTATGAGAACTTAAATACAGCATTATTTGCAATAATGGAAGATAGATACAAGGGCTCTATGGAGGCACAGAGTAAAACATTCAACGGCATGGTATCTAACGCTAAGGATATGATAGGAGCAATAGGCAGGACGGTTGGAGAACCTATTTTTAATGCTTTTAAAGACAGTTTGGAAAACATACTAGAATTAGGACAGAACTTACTTGATAGTGGGCAGATTGAAAAATGGGCTGAAAATGTAGCAAATGGTATAGAAAACCTTATAGGATTTGTTGAAACAGTTGGAAATGCATTTGATTGGATGAAAGAAAACATAGATGCACTTACACCAGTGGCAATATCTATAGGAGTAGCAATAGCAGCAGTAATCACCCCAGCTATTATAGCGTGGACTACAGCAACAACAGCAGCAGCTATCGCACAATGGGCATTAATAGCTCCAATACTTGCAACAGTAGCTCCAATCATTGCAGTAGGTGCCGTAATAGGTGGATTGATATACGTTTGGAAAACCTATGGCGACTCAATTAAAACCTATGTATCCGAAGCATGGCACAACGTACAGACAACATTTAACAACATGATTAGCTTTGTTAGTGGCATTAATTTATGGGAAATAGGAGCTAACATGATTAGAGGTTTAGTTGATGGTATGCTATCAATGTTAGACAGTGCGATGGAAACAGCTAAGAACATAGGCAGTGGGATAGCTAACACTTTAAAGAACTTTTTCCAGATTAATTCGCCATCAAAGCTGATGTTTTCATACGGTGGCTATATCGGGCAAGGCTTAGACTTAGGGATGCAGAGCGAAACTAACAATCTAAAGGCAACAGGGCAAGGCATGGCTAAAGTTACAGACGGAGAATTCACTAGCACCACATCAAGCTCTAGCACGTCATATGCTCCTAGCATTAACATAACTGTTAAAGGTGGCAGTGGCGGAAGAGAAACAGCGCTCAGCATAAGAAAAGAAGTCGAAAAAGCTCTTGAGATACAAAATAAAAAGCTAATGCTTAGATTAGGAGGGGTATAGATGAAATTAGGAGATGTTGAAATACTTGTAATATCAGAAACACCCTCTTTTTCTAATGATGTAACAGAGAAACCCGTCGAAGGTGGAACAATAGTTGATAACGTAAAGCAAAATAGCACAATCTTAAATATCAACGGAGCAGTAACAGGTGATGACGCATTTCAGAAATTGCAACAGCTAAGGAAGCATTCAAAGGCTGGAACACTGTTAAAATACACAGGTAGAAACATTTTTACAAATGTAGTCATAGAAAAGTTTGATACTGCACACACTGTTAATATTAGAAACGGTTTTGAGTTTACAATTACATTAAAAGAAATTAGAATTGCAACAGCTCAAATAGTAGAAATAAAAAAGCCAGACCCAGCAAGTAACAAAAATCCTAAAAGTGTACAAACTCAAACTAAGAAGGTTACTAATCAAGGTAGGCAAGTACCAAAACCAAAGCCTGCTGATAATGCTCGAACTGTGCAAGTCGCAGGAAAATACGTTGGTGGTAGGTTTGTAAGTGGGACAGCTGGAGGTGCTACAATATGACAATTATTGATATTAATAAAGACCTTTGTCCGTACAAATTCGACATGCAGCTAGATGGCGCTACTTACACTATGGAAGTAAGATATAACGCTGAATATGATTTTTTTACCATTGATTTAAGTATAGGCGAAACTGTTATATTAACAGGCGAAAAGATACTGTATGGTAGGGAATTATTCTCGGCTTTTCCACATTTGCAATGTCCTAGAGGTATATTACCTATAGATATTGCAGACGAGCAGACTAGGGCAGGATATGACGAGCTAGGGGCAACAGTATTTTTGTATCTGGTAGGTGATTTGGATGCTTTATAACCGAGTTACTAAATTAATCATAGGCTCTAAGGAGTATGATGGCAGGCAGATTGATATTGACTTTACGGTTGAATTCGACAATAACCCAGAACCAAATATCCACGAAATAAGCATATGGAACACTACTGAGGACACCAAGGCACTAATAAAAAAAGGTGTCCCAGTAATCCTTAATGCAGGATATGGCCATGACATAGGCTCTATAGTTGTTGGTACCGTTGGAGACTTTGAAGTCAACAGATATGATACGGATAATGAATTAAAACTACTTGTAGGAGATGGAATAGAATCTTGGTTAAATGCTACCGTTGTAAAAAGTTATGTAGCAAATATAACATCCCAGGCAGTAGTTAATGACCTGCTTGGTATGTTTGGTCTTGAGGTTGGCAAACTAGCCTTAAAATCGAATATAACGTATGCCAACGGCATATCCTTCAATACTAGCCTTAATCAAGCTCTAAAACGCATAGCATCAGATACTAAAAGCAAGTTTTATATTAAAAATGGTGTAGCTTTTATGGTATCAGAGGATTTTAATGTTAGTACAGGTTTTTTACTCAACGCAGATACAGGGCTTATAGGAACACCAGAGAAAATTCAGATAGATAAAAAAATAGGCTGGAAAATACGCTGCTTATTAAATCATAGGCTAAGCACAGATTCATTACTTCAAGTACAATCCAGGAGCTTAAACGGTAATGTAAAGGTAGTTAAGGGCAAGCACACAAGCGATTTCATAAGTGAGTTGGAGGTGTTGGAGATATAATGCAAGATATATTGATACAAAAGATAGTACAAAGTGAAGTATCAAACATTGAAACTGCTAAGCTTTGCACTTTGAATAGCGTGCAAGGAACAAAAGTATCTGTAACACCACAAGGCACTAAGAACGGACGTCCGTATACTCTAATTGAGGGTATAAGGACTTTTGAAGGAACTGATTACTCAAGCAAGGTTGGAAGTACTGTACTAGTAGTATTTATAGACAAGGACCTATCAACAGGAGTACTGATTGGGGTGATAGCATGACTTTTAAAATTGTTAACGATGATATAGTTATAGATGGAAGTGGGAACATTGAGCTTATAGATGGAAAAGACGAGATAGTGCAGAACATTGAGAGGTGCTTGACAACTAATCTAGGCGAGTTTTTCCTAAAACCATCTCATGGGCTAGATTACAGCGTTATTAAGAAAAAAGGCTATTCTATAGACGAGATTAAGGGAGCTATAACAGAGGCAATACTACAAGAACCTGCTGTAACGTCCGTAGATACTGTTACTATTGAGGTAGACGATGCTAATCGTAGCGTAGCGATACACTTTACAGCAACAGCAGATTCTGAGATAATAACAGGAGAGGTGGTGATATAGTGTTAGATGCTAACGGATTTAAAAGAAAGCAGTATTCTGAGATAGTCGAGGATATGCAGACTAGAGCTAGGAACTTGTTTGGTGAGAATATTAACCTTACTGATAGAAGTCCTCTAGGTATTTTTATCCAAGTACTATCTTGGTCTATCGCAGTACTTTGGCAAGTAGCCGAAAAGGTTTATTTTTCTAGCTTTGTTGATACATCTGAGGGTAATAGTTTAGATTATGCAGTAAGAAAAGGCGGAGTTACAAGGCGTGGAGCTGAAAAGGCTACTGCTACACAGAGATTCACAGGAGATGCAGGAACTATTATTCCAACTGGGTTTTTAATAGGTACAGAAACAGAGATACTATATGAAACGTTACAGAGTGGCGAAATAATAGGAAGCTTTGTTGATTTGCCTATACGTGCTTTAGTTGGTGGAACTCAAAGTAATATACCTGCTGGAAATATTAATCAGATTATAAATCCTTTGGCAGGGCTATCAAGTGCAGTGAATACAACAGATGCAGAGGGTGGGCGAAATGTTGAAACCGATGCAGAGCTTAGAACTAGATATTTTTTGAGTTTTGCAGCTGCTGGAGCAAGCACAATTGACGCCTTGATTGCTGCACTACTAAGAACTACAGGGGTAAGAGGTGCAAATATTGAGGAAGTCAAGAATGTTAATAATGACGTGATTGGATTTAGGGCTATTGTGCTTGGGGGACTTGCTAATGATGTTGCACAGACAATACTTAATTATAAAGCATGGGGTGTAAAGACTTTTGGAAGCGAATCGGGTACTGCAACAGCGGATAATGGTCAATCTTATTTAATGAATTTTGATTATGCTAGCGAAATACCTGTTTACGCAAATATAAATATAACAACAAGCGGAGCGTTCCCTGTTAACGGTCAAGATTTAATCAAGGATAAAATAGTGCAATACGTAGGAGGCACAGATACGCAAGGCAATTTATTGAATGGATTAAGCATGGGGCAAAATGTTATATATGCCAAGCTTATAGATGTAATATTTAACGTTCCTGGGGTAGTTGATGTTGATTTAGAGATATCGAGCGACAATATAACTTTTGTTAAGCAAAACAGAATAATAGCATTTGATGAAGTAGCACAGACAGACGATTTAAAGTTGGTGATTAACATTGTCTAATATACTAGAAGATATTAAAAAAAGGCTAACACAGAACTACAAAAGTACTAACATATTTAAGCTTATGCAGATTGTTAGTGAAGAACTAGACGACATACAGATAATGTATAGGAGAATAGAAGATTGGCAGGACTTAGAACAAGCCGAAGGAGTAGCACTTGACAATATAGGGCAGGACTTAATGCAATTTAGAGGTGAGGTAAGCGACGATATATACAGAGTGTTAATAGCTTCCAGAATTGCAAGGAATAAGGCTACAGGAACATACAATAATATGATTGAGGTTTTATCTTTAGCATTAAACGTAGACCCTAGCGAAATTGTTATTGAAGAAGGCATTGCGGGTGAGCCTCAGACTATAACGCTTATACAAATACCACTTACTACACTTGCAGAAATCGGAATGACTATAGGGCAATTAGGAAGAATAGTAGCAAGATTAACAGCAGCAGGAATAGGAGTCAAGTTTGTTGAGTTTTTTGGAACTTTTGAGTATGTAGGAGATTCTTTAGGATTTGATTTAGATACAGGTTATGCAGATGAAAACATGGTTAATGGGGGAACTTTAGGGGATTTATACCAGCCCGATAATGACCCTAATTTCCCAATATAGAAAGGAAGTGGATATATGCCTATAATTTGGACTAAGATTATACCTAGATGGTCGGGTGATGTGATAGAGCCACCCGAAGCTAAGAAAGATGTAGGATATATAGCAGGTGATAAGCCTCCCGCAAAATGGGAGAATTGGTTGAGAAAAGGAACATATGAAGCACTAGAGGAAACAAGGGCAGTAGTAGAAGATATTGATTCGCAATTGGCACAAAAAGTTTCAGAAAACGATTTAGACCAGCTGGTTTCAGCAAATTCTATACTAACAAAAATTAAAACGGTAGATGGGGCGGGTAGTGGGCTTGATGCTGATTTACTAGATAATAAACATGCTGAAGATTTTGTAAATGCCATTGCTATAGGCTCTAACTCTGACCCAAATACAACACTAGAATCATATATTTTATCAAATCATGCAAATAGCCCAAGTAGCTCATATTATTGGCATATTCAAACACTTTTTTATAGCACAAAAGCAGTAAACAGTAATAGAGTTCAGATAGCAACATCTTACAATTCGGATAACAATATGTATATAAGAAGATATTTCAATAATGCTTGGAGTGATTGGACAAGGTTAATGAAAGATGGTGACAGTATGATAAAAAGTATTCAAAGGGGAAGTAATGTACTAAATTCAACAACTATAACTCAAGCGATATCAGCTATTAATATTGATAAGTCAACTATAAATTTAATGCTAAAAGTTGGTCCGAGCCGAGATGCTTCAAGAACTACCATATCAGCAGAATTTGCTAGTTCAAGTAGTATAATAATAAACTCAAATTATACAGGATCACATTATGTGCTTTGGGAAGTAATCGAATTTGTTTAGGAGGGGATAATGATGAAAAATTATGCTACAATTGATGATTCAAATATATGTATAGGGGTTTCTCAGCTTAATGCAGAAGTAAATGATTCTAATTTAATTGAAATAGAAAAGTGTGATGAAGACTATTTGTGGCGAAAGTACGAGAATGGTGTTTGGAGCACTGAAAAATATTTGCCACTAGAGCCACCACCAGAGCCTACTATAAACATGGAAGATTATCTTTTGGATTTAGAATTTAGATTAACTATGATTGAATTAGGAGGAATGTAATATGCAAACTTATTTATTATGTAAAAGGGTAATAGGAAACGCAAACTACAAAACACAAGCTGAAAAAGATGATATGCAGTTTAAGTTGGATGCTTTTCTATTAAATAATCGAGTTACTCAAAATGAATACAGTGAACTTACTCAACTTTTAGCAGATAAGTCAATAACACAATAGTTTCATAATGCGAATCATGCAGGGAAGGGGAAACTCTTCCTTTTTCAAAAGGAGGACACCTATGGGGGAAGATTGCAGAGATTGCCCATATCAAGAGGCAGGAAAAGAGAACATGACTCAACTTAGGGGAGATATGAACGGCTTAGGGGTAAGAGTCAATCAACTAGAAAGGCAAATGTCAGCACAGGAGAGAGATACAAAGACACTTTACAACTTAATGAGTGAGATTAAGGAAGCAGTATCAAGGATAGAGGTTGCAGTATATCAAAGAGAAGACCCGTTTGAAAAAATAGTCTATGATTTCGGGCTTTTTATAGCAAAAGCTGGAATAACTGGAGGGGTCGTAGTGTGGTTGGCCGCTCAGTTTGGGGGTAATTAATGAGAAAAATAGTAGATGTTAGAAACAAAATAACAAGGCATAAAACAAAGCGTTTTTCTACCAGAAATTTAAGCAATATAACAGATATAGCAGTTCATTATTCGGCTACACGTTCGGGCAATAGTGCAAGCTTTGCTAATCATCATGTAAATACTAATGGTTGGGCAGGCATAGGATATCACTATGTTATATTAAAAGATGGAACAGTTGAGTATTGTGGAGATATAAACACTACTAGGGCTAACGTAGGTGGTAACAACAGCTATGTGATAGGTATATGCCTAGTGGGAGATTTTGCAGTAGAGAAGCCAACGCAAGCCCAACTTGAATCAGCTTTTCAGCTAATAGAGTATTTGCAAATGAACATTACTACAATTAAAAGAATAAGAGGACACAACGAGTTTCCTAATCAAACAAGCCCATGCCCTGTTATAAATATGAATAACTTTAGAACGCAGTACGATAGCTATTTGAGAAGAGGTGATAAAGTGGAAATACCAAATCGGAAATTAGAAAATCTCAAATATTTAAATGATAATAAAATAGTAAATGATTACGAAGGTTGGTCCAAGAAGATTGATGATAACATGCCAGCTTGGGCAGTATTTTCTATTATGGCGAATATGCACAAGGTATTATTATCCGATTTAAAGGGTGTTGAGGATAGCAACGATAAAGAAATAGAGGAAGAAACAAAAGAGCCTGTAAACGGAAATAAAGAGCCTTTACACAGTTATGGAGTTATAGGAACTACTCACATATTAAAAATTAAACCTAGAGATTTAAAAGTTGTTATAAGAAATCAAGCAATAGTAAACATTCCAGACAAAACAGCAGTTAATGGTACGTTTTTTTGGGAAGGTAAGCCAAATGGTATTTTAGTATCAGAGGGCAAAATATTATCGGACCAAGCTTCTCACGCATGGAGAGGATTTCCTCAATCTGTTGTATACATGACAATTTTGGGAGAAGTTAAGATAAAACGTATAAGGCTAATATCGGAAATATTTAATGAAGGAATAGAGTGGGCAATTGGTGGGCTTGGAATAGTTGCACCATACGGTTACAATCCAGATTCAGAAGGGTTCAATGGGCAATATGCCGATGTGTTAAGAGTCGCAAATAAAACCTTTATAGGATACAAGAAAAATGAAGATTTGCTATATATCTGTATAAGACCAGAATCTAGTCATGACCGAATAATACAATCTGTTAACAACTTAAAACTTGACTTTGCTATTAGCTTAGATGGCGGGGGTAGCTCCTGTATGAAGGTAGGAAACAAGGTTAAAGTTGCAAGCAATAGAGCAGTTAACAACTATATTGCGATAAAGGGGGAGTAAAATGAAACAAACGGAAAACTTTAGATATGGGGTTATTTATCAGCTAATAGTATTAGCAGCCTTAGTACTTTTTATTGCATGGGGGTTTTGGGAAACTAAAGAGTTTAATGAAATCTTATTAGGTGCTTTATTGGGCGTAATGGTGGGGCTTCCTTTTAAAGAAAATGAACAGAATAAAGGGTAAAAAAAAGAGTCTACATATAGTAGGCTCTTTTTTATTGCTGGGAGGCAACAAATTAGCAAATATTTGGCAAAGGTGGCAGGATTCGAACCTGCGACACTCGGTTTTGGAGACCGATGCTCTATCAACTGAGCTACACCAATAGAGGGAAATCTATAATCTAATAATACTATATAAAAGAAATAATTGCAAGTTTATATTTTGTAACTATTTTGTAACTATTTATCTGTGATAAAGCTTTATACTATATTTAAGCAAGTAAAACAAAAACAGGGAGGTAGTGAAATGAAAGTATATCAAGCAGTAGCATACGGTGGACAGTACGACGATGCATACGAAGTTATTTTAGGAACTTTTCTTGAAAAAGAAAAGGCAGAAAAGGTAATTGAAAATATTAAAGGAGATAAAACCCATGGACATTATGGGTTTTACATTTCAGAATTCAAAGTAATTGATTCTGCACTACAAAATTTAAAGTAATTTATTTTTAAAAATTGCAGGGAGGTAAGCAAATGAATTTATTTAAAAAGCTTTTAAATGTACAATCGGAACTTAAAGCTCCAAAGGGACAGTTTAACAGTTTTGGAAAGTACAAATACAGAAGTTGCGAAGATATAGTTGAAGCAGTTAAGCCATTGCTGAAAGAAGAAGGTCTTTTAATGACTATTACAGATGATTTGAAGCTAATAGGTGAGCGTTACTATATAAAGGCTACTGTAACAGTAATAGACACTGAAACAGGCGAAAAACACGAAGTAGAAGGATTTGCGAGAGAAGAGGAGAATAAAAAAGGAATGGACGGTTCGCAGGTAACAGGGGCTTCATCAAGTTACGCTAGAAAATACGCACTTAATGGAATGTTTGCAATAGATGATACTAAAGATTCAGATTCAACTAACACACATGGAGCAAAGCAGCATGCAGAGAAAGAAAGCACAGGATTATCAGAAGCACAGGTTAAAAGGCTTTATACTATAGCAGGCAAAAAAGGCTACACAACAGCAGATGTTAAGACTCACATAGCAAAGAAATATAACAAAATAAGCGTGGCAGATTTAACAAAAAAAGAATATGATGAAGCGGTTGCAGGTTATGAGAAATTGGAAGATAAGAAATGAAGCTGAGTAAGGAAGAATTTACAAGAAAATTACTAGAAAAGCAACGTCAAAAGAAGTGGGAGGTGAAAACGCAAGTAGATAATTATTTTTACAACAATTACAAGAAAAGCATAGATCACACTAGAAAATATAATCGTGGTAGAGTCGTCAAATAAAAAAAACTAGGAGGAAACAAAATGACAAATAACACAGAAATGGTAATAACTAATAAGGTGGAAGCACAGATTGATTTTAATTATAAGCAAGCAGAACAGTATCTTGAAGGTCTTATAGGTGACATGAAAGGTTGGGTAATACAGGAAGCTGATTTAGCCTTTGCAAAAGACACATTAGCAGATTTGAACAAATTATCGAAGAATGTGGAAGATTTTAGAAAGAAACATAAAAAGGAAATGGAAAAACCTATAAAAGAATTTGAAGCAAAATGTAAAGCTTTAGTATCTAAAGTAGATGAAGTTTACAAGCCGTTAAAATTGCAGTATGAGGGCTTTGAAGAAAAAAGGAAAGAAGCTAAAAAACAAGAAGTATTAACCTTAATATCAGAAATGAAGCAAGATGCAGGACTTGAAGCAGAATACACCAATAAAATAGAATTTAAAGAGAAGTATCTCAATAAAACTGAAAGCATTAAAGCAATAAAGGAAGATTTAGAGCAGCAATTTGTGGAGCTTTTTAAGCAAAAGTCTGATTATGAAAACAAGGTTGAAACAATAAAGACTATATGCGAAATGCACAACATTAAAAACAACTTATCAGTAGAGCTAGATTTTAACAACTTTTTACACTTAGAGGTAGCAGCAGCTAAGATAAAAATAGAAGAATCTGCTAAACGAGCAGCAGAAAGAGAAAAAGAAGCAATTGAAAGAATCAAGAGACAAGAGGAAGAAAAGGCAAATCAAAAAGCAGCGGAAACAATATCTAAGGTTGTTGAGGATGTTCAAAAGTTTGTACCTGTTGAAGATTCAAAGGAAGAAAAAGAAGATATATATTACATTAAAGTTAAAACTACTGACAATAAAATAAAAGCATTAGAATCGTACATGAAAGAATATGATATACAGTATTTTATAAAGAAATAAGCATAATGTAGGGTGGTTTATAGTTTAAAGGTATAAATGCCTTAAAAATTATTAAACTACCCTTAAATCTAAAAATATTGATTTGAGGGAGGTAACAAAACATGAATAGAGCAGACAGAAGGAAGTTGCAAAGAGTGGATTTGATAGCGAAAGACTTAGAACCTGTTATTATGAAAGAAGCTGAGAAACGTTTTAATATAGCTTTCCAAATGGCTATGATTTGCCTGAAAGAAGCTATGAGGGAATCAAGAATATCAGAGGAAAGGGCAGAAAGAATAGTAGAATTAGCAACTGAAAAGATATGCGAAAAAGGGAATGAGTTATCAAAGAAGATCGCTTTAAAATACAAGGAGGAAAAAGATGATACAATTAACAGAAAACAGAGGGAACTGGGATTTATACCTAACAGATAGCGGATATATTGAGTCAGTGGCAACGGCTGAGGGTTGCGGTGATGCAGTTTATGGAAGCGTAAGCCACTTTATGAAAAACTTGAAGTTGGGATATATAGAAGTTGAATCACTAACAGAATACGGGAGAAAGTTCGCAAAGGAAGAAGCGGAAAGAATGAAATATATAATTGAGGGGCTATAAGCACAGGTTATGGGAGATTAAAATATCTCCCTTTTTCTTATGGGTAAATAAAAAAGTAATATGTAGACATTGAGCGTCATTTAGCGTATAATACTTATTAAAGGAGGTGAAAACATGTTGTTAAGTAGAAAGCAATTAGCAGAAGTTATAGGGGTTTCTCTTAGAACTATTGACCGTTACAGAGATATGGGGATGCCTTCTATCAGACTTGTTACAGGCACTATAAGATTTGATAAGGAAGAAGTATTTAAATGGATTAAAGAAAATTACAAGGAGGGGAAATAATGATTTTATGGGTTAGGCACGAAATAGGGATTACCAGTTACAGCCTACAGGAAGCAAATGAAATTGCTAGGATGCTGACTATTGAAAACCCGCAGTATTATCAAAATGAAAAAATGGGGTTTTCTAATTGGAATACACCAAAGGAATTAAAGCTATTTAGGCAAGAAAAAGACGCTCTATTTGTGCCTGCTGGGATGCTTGGCAAACTAATAAAGCGTTTTAATCCAGAAGTAAGGGATTTGAGAGAAATAAGATTCCCTGTTAAGTATAATTCTACTATAAGATTATATGATTATCAACAACAAGTAGTAGATGAAGTTATATTTAAGGATTCTAATGGGATTATAGTTATGCCAGCAGGTAGCGGAAAAACGCAAACTGCACTTGAATTAATAGCAAGGTTGGGAGTTAAGACTTTATGGCTTACTCATACAATAGACTTATTAAAACAATCATATAATAGAGCAAAAGATAATTTAAGGGGTGCAGATTTAGGGAAAATAGTGGCTGGTAAGGTTGAAATAGGAGAAGATATAACATTCGCATTAGTGCAAACTTTATCCAATAAAGATTTGGAAGAATATGAAGATATGTTTGACCTTGTAATTGTTGACGAGTGCCACAGGTTGACAGGAAGCATAACAAAATTAGGAATGTTTTATAAGATTGCTAATAGCTTAAATGCTAGATATAAGATAGGGTTAACAGCTACACCATACAGGAATATGAAAGGCACTGAAATTGCTATGTTTTCAGTGTTAGGTGATATTTTAATCGAAATAGACAAGTCTGTTGTTAAAACCTGCAAGGCTACAGTTAGAAAGGAAAACTACAATATAAAGCTACCAAGCTACTGTTACAAGGATGATGGAAGCATTGTATTTGCTAAGGCTTTAAATTATTTAGGACACAACAAGGAAAGAAATATATATATATCTGATATAATAAAAGACATTCCTAAGGATAAAAGCGTACTAGTCTTATCTGACAGGTTGGACCAGCTAGAAAGCTTAAAGGAATTAGTTGGCGAGGGTGCTATGATACATGGAAAAATGATTTCCAAAGCACAGAAGCAAGAAAGAGAAGATATAATCCAAGCCATGAGGGACGGAAAGGAAAGGATATTGTTCGCCAGTTATGGATTAGCCAAGGAAGGATTAGACATTCCATGCCTTGATTGTTTAGTGCTTGCAACTCCTAAAAAAGATAAAGCAACGGTTATACAATCTGTAGGGAGAATAGAAAGACAGTTCGAAGGAAAAACAAGTCCTGTAGTATATGATATAGTAGACAGCGAAGGTATTTTCACAACTATGTGGTATAGCAGATACAAAATATATAAAGGCAATGATAACATATAGGGGGTATTTATGGATTTTGTAGCATTAAAACAAGAGATTATTAGCAAGGTTGCTCCTACTGATTTAATGAACTATTACGGTATAGAAGGAAGTAGGTTTAAATACAAATGTCCTTTTCACAATGACAGGAACCCTAGCATGACTATAAAAGATGATTTGATAAGATGTTGGTCCTGCATGGGAAAAAGTATAAATGTAATAGATTTTGTAATGATGTATGAAAATTTAGAATTTGTTGAAGTTATAAAAAAGCTATGCGATATAGGAAATATACAATATGAATATAGCAATAAATCAGTTAAAAAGATTAATTATAAAAGATTAATTAAAGATTTAGATAGAGAGATTAATATACTGCATAATTTCAAAAAAAGTGATATGGTAGATATTAAAGCTTTAGAGCTAGACATAAAGGAATTGGAAGCAAAGAAGGACGGTTATGTTGAATTACTAGGGAGGAGCGAAGAAAATTGGGACTTTTAGAAAAAATACTTGATTTAGATGACAAGTCTTTAAAGATTCCAGAAAACAAGATACATTTTTCATCTGATGCTTTATACAGAGAAATTTGGAAAAATGGAGAAATGGAAGCCTTTAGGCATTTGAAAGATTTAGAAATAAAGGCACAGATAGCAGGAGCCGCAAGGGAATTTAAGAAAAGATTTCAAGAGGCTAGAAGTAATTACATTAAGAATGCTGAAGGTGTCAACGATGAACAGACAATTAACTTCTTAGGTTTACCGGCCCTTACAATTCCAAGAGGTTACAGGATGGAGCCTAATTTTGGAATAAGCAAATTCAATGAAGCTACATTGACATTCGAGCAGATATGCCCCCAGGTTGTGTTTATAGAATCGAGATATATTAACATAGACAGTGGAGAAGAAAAGAACAAGATAACTTTTATAGATAGATTTAGACCTAAGAGTCTAGTAGTAGAAGCAGAAACGGTATCTAATAGTAGAAGCATAACAAAATTAAGAAACAGCGGCATAATGGTAACTAGTGAAAACGCAAGGGAATTGGTTATATTTTTAAGTGAATTTTTAGCCTGTAATATATACAAGATAGAGCCAGAAAACTCTATTAGTAGAGTGGGTTGGCACAAGGGCGAATTTATTCCTTTTACTGATACTTTTGTGTTTGACGGTGAAAAGGAAAACAAACATTTATTTGAAGCGATAGATACGAGTGGAACTTTGGAAAATTGGGTAGATTATTTTAATAATTTAAGGAAAAATAAGCTTTTTAGGATGCAATTAGCTGCAAGTTTTTCAAGTCCTCTTATAGAGCTAACTAATTCCTTACCTTTTGTTTTTCACTTATGGGGAGGCACAGGGGCAGGAAAAACGGTTGCTCTTATGGCTTCTATGAGCGTATGGGGAAATCCTAGCATGGGGAAACTAGTCAGAACGATGAACATGACTCAAAACTCTATGATGACTACTGCAAGCTTCTTGCACAATCTACCCTTCGCAGGTGATGAGCTTCAGATAATAAAAAGTAGATGGTCCAACTATGACAACTTAATTATGGCCATCACTGAAGGAGTAGACAGGGGCAGAATGGATGGACACGTCAATAGAGAGTTGAAACGTTGGCACTGTAATTTCCTATTTACAGGAGAAGAGCCTTGCACTACTAATAACAGTGGTGGCGGGACCAAGAACAGGGTAATAGAGATAGAATGTAGTCATAAGCTTATAGAAAATGGTAATGATGTCGTTAATTTTGTAAAAGAGAATTATGGTTTAGCTGGGAGAAAGTTTCTGGAATCTATAGATCTAACTACTATACAAGAAGAATATATTTGCATATTTAACGAATTAATAAAGAATAGCAAAACAACAGAGAAGCAGGCTATGAGTTTAGGACTTATATTATTAGCAGATAGGATAGCTTCAAGACACATATTTAATGACGAGCCTTTGAAAATATCTGATGTATCTAGTTATTTAAAGGATGATACAGACGTCGATGTTAGTGAGAGGGCTTTCAGCTACTTAGTTGATTGGATAGCTATTAACAGGCAATATTTTAGCGGTGAGAGTGCTGATATGCAGCCGATAAAGCAAGTATACGGGAAAATAGATAAATCAGATGAAAATATAATATATATAATCAATACTTCTATCAAGGAAGCTCTGAGCAGTAGTGGCTTCTCTTTAGAGGCAGTAATTAATAAGTGGAAAGATAAAGGCTATCTGATACCTAGCAGCGGAGGAAAGAACGTTCATTCTGGCGTAAGGATTAACGGAGCAAGGGCGACCTGTTACAAGATAAATTTAGAATCAATATGTGAAGAAAAATTCAGAGAAGTTCCTTTAGAAGAATGTCCATTTTAACTAAAAGTGTCATCCCTGTCATCCCTAGTTGATGTTAAGGGATGACGTTTTTTTGTTAACAATAAATCTATGTAAGTATTAATATTACTATATTCTTTATATATAATTATACTACTGTCATCCCTGTCATCCCTGTCATCCCACTTTTAAGGGTACCCAGAGGTTTTTAAATTTTCCTCAAAAAAGAAAAAATAAATAGTTATTTTAGACACCCCCTTCACAGATTAGGGATGACACTACTGAAAAACCTGCTCTAATCATTGGTATAAGTAGCTTGTGGCTGTCAACCCTATAGGGATGACACTTGCTTTTGGGATGACGTTTTAAGGGTAAAATAGGTACTTTTATTACAAAACCATTACAATTGTTTAATATTTGATACAATTTAAGCTTTTTTTATTATAATTTTGTAACTATTTTGTAACTATTTAATATAATCTTTGATATACAATAGACTTAACAACAAAACAGGGAGGTAATGTAAATGGAAAAGAAGTATAATTATTACTATTTTAACAGCACGCTAGAGGACATCGCAGAAGCTATGGACCACGAAACAGAAAAGTATAACATTTTGGTAGTTGACAAGCTACCAGGCGAGGACAAGCTCACTTGTTATGATAGCAAGATAGACATCATTTGCCCTTGGGAGGTAATTTACATCAAGAGAAGATTAGGCGGGTATTATCAGATTAAGGCGGTGATATAATGGAGCTATACAGTTTTGACAACGCATTTTACGTTTTAAAGGTTGTTTTATCTTTTGCTATAGGAATATCCCTGTTAAGCTTAATCGTGGCTTGCAGGGTGGAAAAGGAGGCTTTAAGACGTGCTAGAATTAAAAAGGCAGTACAACGAAGAACTTTCTAACTATAGGAGGGCGAAAGGGTGGCTGGAAGAGGTGAAGGAAGGAACTAGAAAAGCGAGCGAGTTAAGTTTTGCAGAGGCGGGTCTTAAACTCAAAAGATTCATGATTAACTTAGAGTTAATTAGAATCGAAATAGAAAAGAAAGGATATGTCCCCGCAGATAACGAAGTAATTAAAGGTTTTGATTTATCAGAAGATGAGGTTTTGAAAAATCAGATTAAGTTGGAGCTGGAGGTGTAGATTTTGATTAGAGGGAAAAAGCCTACTGAAATTACTGAGCGACAAGAGCAGGATTTTATAAGGCTATACAATGAGGGTCTGTCTTTGGAAATGATAAGTAGGAAAATAGGTTTAAGTCAGTGGACTATCCAGAAATTTTCTGCGAAATTAAAAGCAGAGGGGAAAATTGAAAAGCGAGGCAACATAATATGTCAATGGAATGAGGAAAAAGACAATATATTGCTATCTCTTAAACAATCTGGACATAGCTGGGCTGATATAGCTGAGATAATGAACATAGGTAAGTTTACAGTGCAATCAAGATATCACAGGGTTTTGAACCCGAAACTTGAAAGGGAGGTCAAAAAGAAAAGCGAACCTAAAAAACTTTGGGAAGTTGAAGCCGAGGCAAGAAGAAAAGGCCTCAGTTATGGGCAATATGTAGGAGGTGGAGCAGATAGCAGAATTTAGAATCCCGTATAAGGTAACTGGAAATGAAGGGCTTAATAAGCTTTACGCAGGAGGACACTGGGCAATTAGAAAAAAGAAAGCAGATAAATGGCACAACTTAGTACATCAATGTTTGGTAGAGCAACTGCCTAAGAGAATATTTGATGTGCCTGTGATAATCGATATAAGTTACGATAGTAGGTTAGACATAGATAATCATGGTTATTTGTCAAAGCTCATAGTTGACGGAATGAAAGGGTATTTGATACACGAGGACAGCAGGAAGTACGTCCAGGGCTTGATTCAAAGATTTCACGATGAGGGCGAACAAATAATAATAAGAGTGATGGAGGTTGAAGAATAATGCAAACATACGAAGAGCGTAAAGAATATTTGAGTAAGTGGAACAAGGCAAACAAAGATAAAAGGTATCAGTATACTAAAAATTATTGGTATAAGAAGCTATTGCAGGAGCTGGAAGAAGGCACAGCAAAGCTTTCCGCAAAAGTTGATTCAGATTCGAAGCGACTTAAAATTGATTGTAGAGATTTTATTGGAGATACCCAGTCTAGAAGTTACCGATTATACGAAAATGTTAGAGAAGCTTTAAATGATTTTACTGAGGAATACAGAGAATACAAAGCACAGGACATAGTAAACAAAGCTATTTTAGAATTTATTGAAAAGTACAAAAAATAAGGAGGAAGAACAAATGCAAATAAAAGATAGCAAATTCCACAAGGTGTGGGAGATTGAGGACAAGGGCAATTTTAGCAAGATAAGGTTAGGAGATTCTAAGAAGGATAAAGAGGGCAATTATACAAACTGTACATGGAATGCGATACTTGTAGGTAAAGCCCACAACATGGGGGTAAGTCAAAATGATACAATTAACATATTAAGCGGTCAAATATTCCAAGACAAAGGTAAAGACGGTAAATATTACACTAATGTTACTATATTTGAGGTTGAATTTGCTAACAAAGAGCAGAAAACAAAAGATGAAACAGATTTAGGGTTCAGAGAGTTAGAAGATGATGATGTGCCATTTTAATAAGTTTGCCAAGAAGCCCCCCCACTTCTAAGTGAAGCGTAAGTGGTGGGTAGTTCACTAGTTGAGAAGGTAGAGGGAGAGTAATGGAGATGAATTGGATACCAGTAACTGAGAAATTGCCAGAGAAATATTGCAAAGATGGAATTCTTTATAATCATCAAGTAGTCATAGCAACATTAAAAAATGGGTGCGTTCTTGAAATGTGGTGGGGCGGAGCTAACGAAAAATTTTTCAGACTTGAAGGAATGAAAAAAGAAGAGCTTGCGGAAAACCCTGTAGTTGCTTGGATGCCAATGCCAAGACCTTTTAAAATTTATTCTTTAGGATATTGGGATGCTCAAGATGGCAAAGGATATAGAGAACATGTTCTTACAGAAAAGGATTTTGAAACTTTTGGAGTATGTATTTACATGGGGCAACATTATGTGGAAAGCGAAATGGATGAATATGAAGAAGAAGAGTAACGCAATATAACCATATAGCGAAAGGAGGAAGTTATGACTAATTATGCACACAAATGCGGCTCATGTATTTATTTTGAAAAATACGAAACTAAGAAAAAAGGAAAATGTCTAAAGAATAGAAAAATGTTTTCTGGTGTGCCAATGTCTACACCAAAATGCAAATTGTATAAAAATAAAAAGGAAACATCTGGCAGAGAATAAGGAAAGGAGGAAGTTATGCACCAAAGACGAGTAAACGTAATAGATAAATATCTTACTATATCCCTACCCGACTCTTATTGTCGGGAGCTAGGGATTGTAGAGGGAGATACAGTATATATTAGCAAAGACGATAACAAGATAATAGTTAAGAAAGGGGCAAAGTATGAAGGAATTAAGAGAGATTGAAACAGACGAGGAAATGTATAAAGATTTTGCAAAAGAATATAAATTGTTTGTTCTACCTTACTACTTTGGCAAAGATACTTTAGAGTTTCAGCGTTACAAGGCAAGGCGAATGCTAAAGTATTCTATTTTGCAAATTGCATACAAGCTAAGATTGAATTATGTTTTTGATTTTATTTCAAGGAGGGTTAAAAGATGAAAGGTTATATAAAGATATCAGATATATTAAGTTATTGTGATGATGTGGTTGAAATACACGAAGGGCTTATTAAAAAAGCACTTGATAAAGATGGGCCATTTGCTAATGTATCGGCTGCGGCTTACTTTATGCAACAACAAAGAATTTATAAATATGATATACCTGCTTTGGTAAAAGAACTTGGAGAGGCTGACAACGGCATATTAGCGGACCATATAAGAACATTAGAATTACCTACTGCTACTTTTAATATATTGAGCCGACACAACATAACTACAGTAGGGGAATTATCAGAGAAAACTATTAGAGAGTTAAAAAATATGCGAGGTTTAGGAGCAAAGCAGCTTGAATATCTATTAGAAGTATTGAATGAAAATGGCATTAAAATAAAACACTAATAACGCAATATAACCAGAAAACGAAGGAGGTTTAAAAGTGAAATATCAAAGAAGGGTAAACGAGATAGACAAGTATTTGACCGTTTCCCTTCCAGATTCCTTTTGCAAGGAGTTAGGAATCTAAGAAGGGGACACAGTTAACATAAGAAAGCAAGGTAAAACAATCATAATAGAAAAGGGGAAAAAGAATGCAGGAACACAGAGAAAGTTTAAGATTGAAGCTAAGCGATTTAGCAAGTTTAGAGCTTAGCAAGGCATTAGCAGTATACGGTAGCTTTAAAAATGAACATGAAGCCTATGCAGTGCTTAAAGAAGAAGTTGAGGAATGCGAGGACGAATTAAGGATAATAAATAAGCAACTAGAAGAAATATGGGCTTGCGTAAAGCAAGATGATAACATTGATATATGGGCTGAAAGCTTAGGCAACACAGCTTTAAGGCTATCACAGGAAGCTATACAGGTAGTTGCTATGTGCAGGAAAATCAAATTAATGGGAGGTAAATAAATGGAAAATGTAATACACCCGAAACATTATAATCATGGAAAATATGAGGTTATAGATGTTATAGAAGATTGGAAACTTAATTTTAATATGGGAAATGCTCTAAAATATATAGCAAGATGGGAAGCGAACGCAGAAACCAATAACGCAACAACAAAGCAAGATTTTAAAAATATTTTGAAATATCTAGTGGATCTTATCGAAGAAGATAAATGCCCGTCTTGTTATAAGTCTACAGGAAAAGAAAAAATATAACGCAATATAACCATTGAAAGGTTGAGAAAGCGAGGGTTTAATATGAATAAAAGAAAAGCTCCAATGTCACTTAGACCAACATGCTCTTGCGGTTCCAAAATGAAACTTATTGAGTATACG
>Ga0194137_10000253_pt1 | contig 37809 bp, 30 predicted proteins | sample TARM_MetaG_T3_14_FD_134025 | JGI IMG/M metagenome (GOLD analysis project Ga0194137, IMG submission 134025) | Freshwater microbial communities from Pennsylvania, USA, analyzing microbe dynamics in response to fracking - TARM_MetaG_T3_14 (version 2) | ecosystem: Environmental > Aquatic >... | reverse complement strand
TGCTCACGTTGATCACTCCTGCCCCCGCTGCTGCAAAAAGCAGCAGGGTATGGGGATAACGTGGCTCAAATTTGGACGTGACGGATGCCCTTTAGTGGCTCAGTTTTGCTCGTGATTCAACACTGAGCAGGCCAACCCGTGTCGAGCAGTGCCTGCTGGACGATGGCCGCGAAGCCGGGATGTCGCAATTGGTGGGTTGACACATTGACGGCCATCGTCAGGTTTTCTACGCCGGCAGCGCGCCAACGGGCCGCCTGTGCGCAGCTTTCGCGCAGCACCCATTCGCCGATTGGCACAATCTGCCCGCATTCTTCGGCCAAGGCGATGAAGACGTCGGGCGGTACCTTGCCACGCTCAGGGTGTCGCCACCTCAGCAGCGATTCAAAGCCGGTCAGCAGGCCATCGCTGGCTTTCATGCGCGGCTGGAACTCAAGCTCGAACTGGCCACGCTCGATCGCACGCGCCAGATCCTGCTGCAATGCCGAGCGTGCGCGTACATGCTCGGTCATGCGTTGTTCGAAAAAGCACCAGGTGTTGCGACCTTGCCCTTTCGCGCGGTACATCGCAAGGTCCGCGTTGCTCAGCAGCTCTTCAATATGGCGCCCATCTTCAGGGTACATCGTGATGCCGATGCTGGCGCCCACCTTCATCGTTTGCCCTGCATGAATGAAATGGGGTTCCATCACGCGCAATACTTTGCACGCGACCGCCGCGACGCTATCGACATTGGCGTCGGTCAGCAGCAGCGCAAACTCGTCACCGCCCATGCGGGCGAGCAAGTCGCCTGCGCGCAGGGTTTCACACAGCCGGTGTGCCACCTGGCGCAGCAACTCATCGCCATGGCTGTGACCGAGTGTGTCGTTGACTTGCTTGAAATTGTCGAGGTCAATGAACAGCACTGCCAGCGTGCCTCCATGACGTTCGGCGTGCGCCAGTGCTTTCGTGACGCTGTCGCGAAAATGGCGCCGATTGGGCAGATCGGTCAGCGTGTCGTGAAGAGCCTGGCGCATCAATGACTGTTCGAGCTGCCGCCGCTCCGTCACGTCGCGCACGATGCACAAGGTGGTGCGCCCACCGCCGAATTCCTGCGGTACCAGTGCCACCTCGACGGAGAATGCACTACCGTCGCGCCGCTCCGCGGACAGCGATCCTCCGCGGCCCATTTCGCGCGCTTGCGGCGCCTTCAGAAAGCGCGCTCTTGCCTGCTCGTGATCGACACGCTGTTTCCGGGGTATCAAAGTCTCTATCGGCTGTCCCGTCATGTCGGTGATCGACCAGCCGAACATTTTTGCTGCAGACGGATTCGCTTCGACAATGGTGCCCGCCGCATCGACCAGCAAGAGGCCATCAGGCGCACTGTCGAACAGTTGCCTGTACCGTTGCCGATCCTCTTCCACTGCACGACCTGATTCGACAAGATGCCGCCAAGGTGCCAGCACGCCTTCTCGGAATAGCGCCCGATACACCAACAGGCAGGCGAGTGCCTTGTATGCATCGTCGAGGTGGATCTTGGGCATGTCTTCCAGGGGGAGACTGAAGCTGCATGCCATGCCGGTCGCGTAAAGCAATGCCGCCAAGGTCAGCAAGCCGAAGGCGGTCTGGCCACGCCAATAGCGTCTGAGCAAAAGCGCCGCCATGGCGAGTACGAGCAATGCCTGCGCCAATGCCACGTGCGCAGCGGTTTGCATGGTCGAGTGTGCCCAATTTGACGCGGCCATGGCCAGCATGATGGTGAGCACGACGCCAACGGCCGCGAGCGCCATGTCCATGCGGTAGGCACGCGCCGAATCCGGGCGAGAAGGGCCGAACGCGGCCGCCAACAGCGCGCCGGTGACGGCGCTGTCGGCACCGAGCCTCAGTACCACCATGGTGTGCAGATCATGATCGAGCGCCAATCCTGATATGGCCGGCAACATCACGATCTGCGCGGTGCCAAGCACGGCGGCCGCAAGGAAGCCAAAGCCCACGTGCACGAAGTTGATCGGCTGTCCCCGACGTGTGTTCCAGGTCAAGAGAAAGATCGCAAAAGCGATTGCCGCGCCGACCATCTTGACTGAAGCGTGCAGGCGAATGAGCATGGGCAGCGACAGGTCGTTCAGTGCCATAGACTGTGTCAGCGGCAACAGCAGGACCGTCGCGATGGCGAGGAAAACCAGCCCCCAGGCATGCCCGGTGATGGACTTCCGCGCCGGCATCATGGCAGATCCCGTGGCCATGGCCTCTCGGTCATCGGGTATCTGCGCGCTGTTCATTTGCACGTCGGCAGCAAATTGCAACGCAGCCGAAGGTTTCGACCATCTGAACTCAAGGCTGGCTCAAGGGGGTACTGCATGGGCTCATGCTCTCACAGGGGGAGGCGACGAATTGCCCCGTCGGACACAATTGAGCGTTTGCGCACATTTCCGCGCGGCGCAGGCGCGACAGGGGCTACAGGGGCATCACGTCCGCACCAGCGGCGGCTCGAAGCAGCTCCAAATCGCGGACCACGATCTTGCGGTAGCCGACGCGCACGATCCCCGCAAGCTCGAGCCGACGCAGTTCGGTGTTCACTCTTGAGCGGCTTGCTCCCAGCATTTGCGACAGATCAGCCTGCGAGCCCCGCAACTCGATTTCAGGGCCTCGACCCGCCGCCAGTGCCTGACTGGCCAGGCGCCGCGCCAGGCGTTGTGGTAGCGGCACGGTTAACGCGTCGCGGTAGAGCTCAGTGAGCGCCGAGAAGCGCCTGTGGAGCAAGCGCATTCTGTGTTGCGTCATTTCCTTGTCGGTGGCGAACTCGCGCTCCAGTTGTGCCAACCCGAAGACCGCCAAATGTGTGTCGCCGATGGCGTGCGCCTCGGACTTCTCAACCTCGCCATCATGGACGAGCGATCCCGAGCCAAAGTAGCTGCCTTCACCGAGCACCGCGATGGTCAGGGCATGACCGTGATCGTCCATTTGTGTCACGCGCAGCCCGCCCGAAAGCACCAGCCAGAGCTTGTGCACAGGCTGCCAAGCGGCATGGATCAGTTCGCCCTCGGTATGGCGCTCGACGCGGCCAAGCCGGGCAAGGCGGTCCAGAAACGCCCCGGGCAGCGTCTTGGCGTGCGGGCTGCGCTCGAGCGCCAGCCGAATGCGCCGAACGTTCAGCAACGTGTCATTGTCAACCGTGTCGTAGGTTGACGTATGGACAGATATTGGGCGGGTATGAGGCATCAAACCACCTGTTCCAGTACTGAGGCCACGAAGGCGACGCGATGTAAGACCACCAACACAGCTACTTGTACCAGCGGTGGCAGGCTGGTCAGTTGCGCACGATCAGGGTATGGCCGGCATGTCTGCCAGAGCCGTCTCCGGTTCTGCTGAGAGGCTTCGGCGCAGCCGCTGGAACTCCGGCGATTCGCGCAGCGCCTGACGGCCGGCGATTTGCAATCGACGAACCTGAATGGGCAGGATCGTGAGCGCAGTGGGCACATGCATGAGCGATTGCCTGATGGTCGGGTCGCGCAGCGCGCGCAGGCTGACGTTGATCACGTGAATCTCCGCATCCTGCGCGTACGGGCTCCCTGGCCGGCTCCGGTCGGCCCGGAGATCTTCGGACAAGCGGTGCGCGACATCGTTCACCATCTCCGTCGTCTCTGTCGTCAGCCTCGATCCCGCGCCGAAGACCAGCGAGTCCAGCACCTGGCCGATACTGGGCACACGGTCGCTTGTGTCGATGCGGTCGGCGGTATCGCGTTCCGAGTTCACGCTGATCAGCACGATCTTGTGCACGGATCCCGGCGGCAATGCGCGAAAGCTCGCTCCCAACGAACCGCCGGCGATGAGGCGGTCGATCAAGCTGCGAACCCCAAGGTTGTCGACGAGGCCGCCGTCAACAAGGTGGATGTAGGGCCTTTGCATGGCGTCCTGGTAGCTCTGTGCGATGAGGTGCCTCAGGCGCGCCGCTAGGTTGCCATCCATGGGTACCTGATCGCCAATCCTGGCCGATTGCGGGCAGGTGCCCGCATAGTTGTGCACGGTGACAGGGCTCAGCAGGATCGGCACGGCGGAGGAAGCTGCGACCGCGAACGACAGCGGCACGCTGTCCAGGTCGGAGCAGATCAGCGCAAACTGTTCCGGCGTGAACTCGAAGGGCGCGCCAGTGGTCAAGTCGGTGGCGGTGACGAGCAGGCGTGGCTTGGGTCGCTTTTGCCGCAGATCGCCAAAGGTCGTGCCGCGAAAAACGGTGTCCAGACGCTGCGCGACAATGTTGCTGCGTCCCCACCAGGGTGAGGTGAGACTGTACAAGCTGTCCGGCGAGGCGAGATGCCACATCAGCGAGGACTGGAAGTTCACCAGCAGGAAATCGCGCTCGAAGTGCGTGAAGACCTCGTCCCCAAAGGCCGCGTAGTAACTTGCCAGGATGCTACCGCCCGAGACGCCGCTGATCAGCCCCACCTCATCCAGCAGATTGGTTTGTCGGCCGTTCAAGGTGAATGGCGTGTCCTTCAACTCCTGCAGCACACCAAGGCCAAAGGCAGCCGCGCGCGCGCCTCCACCCGAGAGCGTGACCGCGGCGATGATGGCAGGCGCCGTTGGCAAACCAGCTGCATCGACGGCAGGCGCGATGATCGGCGTCGATGCGCTCGGAGAGTCCGCCTTGATCGGCTGGTTCTCCCAGGGCCGTGTCGTCGAGCAGGCAGTCAGGGTCAGCGCGGCCGCCATCGACAGCACGCCACGCGCGAGGCGGCTCATCTTGTCACCAGCCAGCCATTGAGCACACGCAGATCGGCTTCGTCCAACTCGCCCGTGGCTGCGGCCAGGCGCACGCGGCCCAGCAGGTAGTCGAAGCGCGCTTGCGCCAGATCGAGTTCCGCTGCGAAGACACGTTGCTGTGCGTCGAGCACGTCGAGCTCGGTGCGGGTGCCGACGTCACGGCCCAGCGTGGTCGCTTCCAGCGCGGTGCGCGCCGACACCAGCGACTGCGAGAACGAGGCAATGCGTGAGACACCCGTCTTCACCGCGAGATAGGCATCCTGCACCTGGAGGCGGACATCGCGGCGGGTCGCGGCCAACTCCTGCTCGGCCTGCCGCTGGCGAGCCAGGGCTTCGCGCTCGCGCGAGTCCAGGGCACCGCCTGCGTACAGCGGGATGTTCAATTGCAGCCCAACCAAGGCGGTGCGCTCATTGTCGGGCGTCGCCAGCGGCGACAGCCCGCCACTCTGGCCTTGCGCCGTGTAGCTTGCGACGAGGTTGAGTGTGGGGCGGCCGGAAAGCCGGTGCTTCTCGATTTCGGCCTTGGCAACGTCCAACTCTGATCGCTTGACGCGCGCCGCCGTGTTGTGGTCCTCGCCGCGCACTTGCCAGGCGGTGAGGTCGTCGGGCTCCGGCGGCATGGGCACGAGACCGGGAGCCAGTTGGGCAAGCCCCTCTGCCGGCAGGCCGCTTGTCTCTTGGAACTGCGCGCGTCGCAGGTCCAGTGTGCTGCGGGCCGCGATTTCCTTGGTCAGAACCTGGTCGTAGCGCGCCTGCGCTTCCTGCAGGTCCGTCACCTTGCCGCGGCCCACGTCGAAGCGGGCCTGTGCCCGGTCGCGCTGCTGGCCGATCGCGGCTTTCTCGGCCTGCACGACGCGCAAGGCCTCTTCGGCCAGCAGCACACCGAAGTAGGTCTGCGCGACACGCTGCGCGAGGTCTTGCCGTGACTGATCGAACTGGGTTTCCGCCATCGCCGTTTGCTGGTGCAGTTGCGCTTTTTCGGCACGCGCTGTTGCGTCATGCAGCGGCTGTGTCAGTTGCAAGGTGGCCTGCTGGACCGTGCCGTTGCTGTGTGAAGGCACGATGGACGAGAACGCGGCCGGCACGGTGGTTGACGTGTGATTGTCGATGCGGCTCACGCCTGCCTGCAAGCCGACCCGGGGGCGCAGCAGCGCGTCGCCCTGCAGGGCCTTCTCGCGACCGGCTGCGACGGCCTCATCGGCCGCGAGCTTGGAGGGGTCGTGACTCAGCGCGTGGTCGTAGGCCCCCATGAGGTCGATCGCCTGTGCCGAGGCAAGCGGCAGGCCCAGTGCTGCCAGTACGGCACAACGTGCCGCCATGTGTTTGACTTTCATAGCCTGTGCTTTCCTCGCCTCAATGGGCGTCAAGAGTTGGCGGCTGCTTCGCGCCATAGAAGGTGGCGTACAGCGCCGGCAGGAAGACGAGGGTCAGCAGCGTGGCCACAGCCAGGCCACCCATGATCGCCCACGCCATCGGCCCCCAGAAGACCGAGTGGGTCAGCGGGATCATGGCCAGGATGGCGGCCAGTGCGGTCAGGACGATCGGACGCAGGCGGCGTACCGCTGATTCGACGATGGCGCCCCATATGGGCGTGCCGCTTGCCAGATCCTGATCGATCTGCACGACCAGGATCACCGAGTTGCGGATGATCATGCCTGCCAGCGCGATCACGCCCAGCATGGCCACGAAGCCGAACGGGATCTGGAAAGCCGCGAGGATCACGCTGACGCCGATCAAGCCGAGCGGCGCGGTCAGCAGCACCAATGCCATCTTTTTCATGTCCTGCAACTGGAGCATCAGCAGCACCAGCACGGCCACAACGGTCGCCGGCATGACCGCGAAGATGGACTTCTGCGCTTTCTCGCTTGACTCGTAGGCCCCGCCAACGTCCACGCCATAGCCCAGGGGCAGCCCCTTGGCCAGGGCCTCGATCTTGGGCAGCAGGGCGAGTGTCACATCGGGCGCTTCGGCACCGGCGATGTCGGCGCGCACGGTCAGCGTGGGCACCCGGTTGCGGCGCCAGAGCTGGCTGTCCTCGCTGTCCAGTGTCAGTCGCGCCACCTGCGAGACAGGTATGAACTTGCCATCACGCAGGTAGATCTTGGCGTCCTTCAGGTTGTTCAGATCGGTGCGTTCCGGCTGCACGAGCCGTGCGACGACATCAAGACCCTGGTCACCTTCGCGGTACTGCGTGATCGGCGTACCCGAGAGCGAGCCCTCCAGCGCCACCTTGATCTGGTGCGAGGTGATGCCCAGCGCCCGCGCCTTGTCCTGGTCGACGTCCACACGGACCCGTTTGGTCCGCTCGCCCCAGTCCTGGTTCACATGCCGCACATGCGGGTCAGAGCGCACCAGCGTCGCGACACGTGCACCGATCTCGGCGACGCGGCCAAGGTCGTTGCCATAGACGCGGAACTGCACGGGGTAGCCCACCGGCGGCCCGTTTTCAAGTCGATTGACGCGGCCACGCACATTGGGCAGATCCTGATCGAACAGGCGCCGGATCTTGTCGAGCACGCGTTCCCGCGCCTGGCCACCTTTGGTCATGACCATCATCTCGCCCAGGTTCAAATTGGGCGTTTGTGCATCCAGCGGCAGATAGAAGCGCGGGCTGCCGTTGCCCACATAGCTCGTCACGGCCACCACGTCGGCATCGCCCTTGAGGTAGGCCTCCAGACGTTGCACCTCGCGCGAGCTGGCCTCGAAGGTCGAGGCTTGCGGCATCCACAAGTCCACCATCAGTTCAGGCCGGTCCGAGGCTGGGAAGAACTGCTGCGGTACCAGCTTGAACAAGGCGATCGAGCCCACGAAGGCCACGAGCGTGATGCCCACCACCCAGCCCCGGTGGGTCAGGCAGAAGTGGATGAAACGGCGAAAGTGCAGGTAGAAGCCACGCTGGTACACCGCGTCCTCGTCGTGATGCGCATGCGCTTCCTCCTTCAGCAGCTTGAAGCCGATGTAGGGCGTGAACAGCACGGCGACGATCCACGACAGCACCAGCGAGATGCCGACGACCTGGAAGAGCGAATTGACGTACTCGCCGGTCCCTGACTTCGCAAAACCCACTGGCAGGAAGCCGGCCGCCGTGATCAGCGTGCCCGTGAGCATCGGGAAAGCCGTCGCGGTATAGGCATAGGTCGCGGCGCGGAACTTGTCCCAGCCCTGTTCGAGCTTGAGCGCCATCATCTCGACGGCAATGATCGCATCATCGACCAGCAGGCCCAGCGCGATGATCAAGGCCCCCAGCGAGATGCGCTGCAGGTCGATGTCCAGCAAATACATGGCAAGGAAGGTCAGTGCAAGCACCAGGGGGATGCACAGCGCAACCACCAGGCCGGTGCGTACCCCCAGCGACAAGAAGCTGACCGCCAGCACGATGATGACCGCCTCGGCCAGGCTCTTCTTGAACTCGTGCACCGATTCCTCGACGACGCGCGGCTGGTCGCTGACCGCGTGGATCTGCACGCCCACTGGCATGCTGGCCTGGATGTGCTTGACGGTCTCATCAAGCTGCTTGCCAAGGCGGATCACGTCGCCGCCCTTGCGCATGCTCACTGCCAAGCCGATGGACTCCTGCCCGTTGAAGCGCATCTTCGCGGTGGCCGGGTCGACGAAGCCGCGCCTCACGGTCGCGATGTCGCCCAGCCGGAACGTGCGGTTGCCCGCGTGGATGCCGATGTTGCGGATGCCCTCGATCGAATCAAATTCGCCGCTCACGGTCAGCCGGACCTGCTCGCCCGTGGTCTGCACAGTGCCGGCGGCCGCGACCGCGTTGGTCTGCGCCAGCGTCGAGGCGATCAGCGCTGGGTCGATGCCCAGCGATGCGAGCTTCGCGTTCGATGTCTCGACGTAGATTTTCTCGTCCTGCTTGCCAACCAGATCGACCTTGTTGACGTCGGCCACGCGCAGGAACTCATTGCGCGCTGCATCGGCGAACTCACGCAGTTGAGCGTTGCTGAAGCCGTCGCCGGTGAGGGCGTAGAGGTTGCCGAAGGTGTCGCCGAACTCATCGTTGAAGAAGGGCCCCTGCACGCCGGGCGGCAGTGTATGGCGGATGTCGCCCACCTTCTTGCGCACCTGGTACCAGACGTCCGGCACCGCCTTGGGCGCCGTCGCTTCGCGCAGGTTCACCTTGATCTGTGTCTCGCCGGGGCGAACGTAGGTGGCCGTGTAGTCGATCTCGGCGATCTCCTGCAGTTTCTTTTCAATCTTGTCGGTGACCTGGTCTGCCATCTGCTGCGAGGAACTGCCTGGCCAGTAGGCCTGCACGACCATCGTTTTGATCGTGAACTCGGGGTCCTCCTTTTGGCCCAGGCTCACATAAGCCAATACGCCGGTGACGGACAGAAGCAGCAGCAGGAAGGCGATCATCTGCTGGTGCTTGAGCGCCCATTCGGAAAGGTTGAGCTGCTTCATTTCGCACCTCCCGACGTGGCTGTGGATGCCGCTTCCGGGGCGGGCAGCTGGACGCGCTGGCCGGGCTCCAGCATGTGCACGCCGGCTGTGACCACGGTCTCGCCGCCGCTCAGTCCGGCAAGCACGATGACGCTGTCATCCTGGGGGCTGCCCAGCGTGACTTGGCGCAGGCCGACGCGCGAGGTCTTGGGTTCGACGACCCAGACCTGGCGCTGACCCTGCTGATCGACGATTGCCGTCAAGGGCAGCCGGATCGCGCTGGTGCCCTCGACGTCGGGTGCGAACACCGAAGCCGTCATGCCCAGTCGCAGCACCGCGAGGTCCGCCTCGCGGATCGAGATGCGGGCGGAATAGGTGCGCGTCACGCTGTCGGTACCTGGCGCAAGCTCGCGCAGCACGCCGGTCCACTTGCGGCCCGGATGTGCCCAGACGGAAACCTGAAGCGACTTGGCCTGACGCAACTCGTCTACCCGCGACTCGGGAATGCTGATCGCCACCTCACGCTCGCCATCCGCAGCGACGGTGACCACCGGCTGTCCTGCCGCAACCACCTGGCCTGTTTCAGCCCCGATCGCCGTCACGACGCCGTCGCGGTCTGCTGTGAGCACCGTGTAGCTGCGCTGGTTGGCGGAGGCGTCGCGCTGCGCGATCGCCGAGCGCAGCTGCGCCTCGGCCTGGTCGAGCGCGAGCTTTTGCTGATCGAGCTCCGCGCGGGAGGCGAACTGGCGGGCCAGCAACTGCTCGGTGCGCTGCAGGTCGACCCGGGCCTGCGCGACTCTACTCCTGGCGGCGTCCACGTCCGCGCTCGCGGCGACGACATGCAGCGCCTCCTGCTCGGGATCCAGCCGCATCAGTGCCTGCCCACGCTTGACAACGCTGCCCACGTCTACCATACGGGCTGCCAACTTGCCCGGGGTGCGAAAACCCAATTGGCTCTCGTAGCGTGCGACGATCTCTCCGGAGTACGCGGCGCCCACGGAGCCGGCGTTTCGGCCGGCCACCATGGCCTGCACGGGCCGGACTTCTTCGTATGGCTTGGTTTCTTCATGTTGGCAGCCGGCGAGCGAAAGAGCGGCCACTGCCGCGGCGACAGTCAAAGATGTTTTCATCATGGGGTTCCTTGGGAAGGGAGTTGGCCTGTCAGCACTTGCGTCGCGTGCTGCGTCAGCCATTCAAGGAGTTGCGCGCTGCTGGCAAAATCAGTGCTGTCGCCGCTGGCCACGTGCTCGATGCGGCCGACCAGATGGCCTGCAGCTGGGCGCGCGTCGCGATGCAACCTCAGCACGTAGCCGCCGGCTGCCGGATAGGATGGTTGAGGATTGAGTGTCATGGGCAAGAGTGTCGAGACCTGCCGCCATGAAGTCGTCTCGGAACGGTCTCGGCCTGGTACCGATCACGTCATACATTGCTGGGTATGAGCAACGCCAATCCACTGCGGGTCCGATTCGGTCCATTTCACCTCGACGAAGTGCAAGCTAGGCTTCAGCGCGATGGCAGCGCCATCGAGTTGCCACCGCGTGCTTTTCAGGTTTTGTGCGAACTGGTTCGCCGAGCCGGGCAGTTGGTGACCAAGGACGAGTTGCTGGATGCCGTGTGGGGGCATCGGCATGTCAATGAGGCGGCGCTGAAAAACGTCGTCAGCCAGTTGCGTCAGGCGCTGGAGGACGATGCCCGTGAGTCCAGGCTCATCCAGACGGTGGCACGACGAGGTTATCGCTTCATCGCGCCGCTGACCGGTGAGTCCACCGCTTGGACAGCAACGACCAGCCTGCCATTGCAGGCAGCGGCACTTGGGTCACGGCTCGAACTGGCTGGTCGTGCCGCACCTCTGGGCAGGCTCCGATCCGCCCTGGCCGCATCCCAGCAAGGTCATCGGCAGCTGGTCTTCGTCCTCGGCGACGCCGGTATCGGCAAGAGTGCGCTCGTTGAGAGCCTGATGGCGGAATCGATCTCACGGGTGGCATTCGGCCAGTGCATCGAGCACTACGGCAGCGGCGAGCCTTACATGCCGGTGCTGGAGGCCTTGAGCGCGCTGTGCCGCTCGGAACGAGGCGCTGATGTGGTGGAGGCCATGCGCCGCGTCGCGCCGACCTGGCTGCTGCAAATGCCATGGTTCGCCCAAGGTCAGGACCACCGCGACGCACCATTTGCGGCCGGCACCACCCAGGACCGCATGCTGCGCGAGTTTGGGGAACTCATGGACGGGATCGCCGCCGAGCACCCCGTGCTGCTGGTCCTGGAGGATCTCCATTGGAGCGACGATGCCACCGTGCGCCTGCTGGGCTATCTGGCACGTCGGCGGGGATCGACCGCCCTGATGGTGCTGGGTACCTTCCGACCGACGGAACTGATCCTGCACGACCATCCCCTGGCCAGCCTGCGACAGGAGTTGCGGCTGCATCACTTGTGCACCGAGATCGATCTCGAGTCGCTGTCCGAGGCCGAACTGGGGGACTACCTGACTGCTCGCTTCGGCCACCCCGCGCCCGATGCATTTGTACAAGCGCTGCACGCACACACCTCGGGCCTGCCCCTGTTCGTCGTCAATGTGGTCGACGAATTGGTCGACGAAGGCAAGCTTAGGCATGAGGCCGAAGGCTGGACCTATCCCGATCGGGATGGTCTGGCTGTGCCGCGCAGCATTGCGGGTGTCATCGAACTGCAGATTGCGCGCATGACACCGGGACAGCAACGTGTGCTGGGCGCCGCCAGCGTGGCCGGCGTCGAGTTCCTGCACCAGCCGCTGGCAGAGGTGCTACAGATGCCCGCAGCAGACCTGCAAGCCTTGCTGGACGAAATGGCCGCGCGCTTTTCCTGGCTGCGCTGCGTTGGGGCCATCGCGCTGGCGGACGGGCTTATCGGAGCACGCTATGCGTTTGCCCACACGATGTACCGTCAAGTGCTGTATGCGCAATTGCTCGAACCGCAAAGACTACTGCTGCATCGCCGGTGGGCCGCCGCGCTCGTGGCCCTGCATGGCTCATCGGCCCATGAATTCGCGGCTGAGCTGGCGCTTCACTTCGAGCGAGGCGACATGCCTGTGGCGGCAGCGGGGCAACTGGCGATTGCCGCAGCCGGCGCGCTGTCACGCGGGGCCGGCCGTGAGGCATGGCGCGCCGCACGCCACGCCTTGCAACTGGGGCAGCGAGCGATTGATCTTTCGCTGGAGCTCGAATTGCGTGTTCTGGAAGCCATTGCGCTGACACGACTGCACGTTGCCTCGGAGCCAGAGGTTGCAGCCGCCTTCGAGCGAGCCAGGGCCTTGGGTGCGGTCGACAGCCCGGCTTGGCCGCGCGCGCTGCACGGTTCCTGGTGGGTGCACTTCATGCGCAGCGAACTGACGCAGGCCCGCTCGCTCGCCGACGAGATGCTGGTGCTGGCCGATCGTCGGGGTGACCCTCACTTGCGGCTTGCGGGTCTGAATGCCATGGGCCTGACCTTGATGATGATGGGTGATCTGCCAGGTGCTCAAACGCATTTGAATACTGCGATCGAGGCGCACGAGGCCCAAGCTGGCGGGCACGCGACGCCTTTCGTGCAGGATCCAGGCGCCGAGGCAGCGCTGGCGCTGGCGCTTGTCTCGTGGCTGGTTGGCGAGCCCCGGCGTGCCAGGCAACTGTCCGAGCACGCCACCGCCCTGGCCGTTGCCAATCACCATCCTCTCAGCGAAGTTGCCGCATTGTGGGTTGCGGCCATGATGCACGCGTTGGCGGGGGAGTTCGAGAAGGTCCTGGCGCTCACTGAGCGTCTGTATGGCGTGATCCGGGATCAGGAGGTTCCGGAAGGCCGAAGTGGCTTCGCATGGCTGCATGGGCGCGCCCTGGTCGCGTTGGGCCGGGTCGAGGAGGGGCTGGCTGAAATGCGCGCGGCTGCGCATACTGCTGTGAGCCTCGGTATCCATTTCGGCCTGTGCGACTATCACTATCACCATGCTCAGGCATGTCACGCGGCTGGCCTGAAGGAAGAGGCTCAGGCATCGATTGATGCTGGTCTGGCGCTCGCCCGCGATGGTGAAGAACAAATGATGCTGTCACCGCTGCTGCGGCTGCAGGCACAGACACAGGCCAAGCAAGGCGCCACGGCAATGGCGGCCGAGAGCTTTGCGCACGCGATGGGCGTTGCACGCAGGCAAGGGGCGGCTTTCCATGAACTGGCGGCGCTGGCAGAGGCACAGCGTGTCGGCTCGCAAGCAGCCGACCCAGAGCGACTGAAGCAATTGTTGTCACGCTATGGCGACGATGTCAGTCCAGTCATTGATGCCGCCCGCAGGCTGCTCGACTCAGGCCAATCGACCGTGAATTGATGCGGTGGTAGCTGCCTTGACCAACAAGGCCACAGTCTGACTCATCATGGTTTGGACATCTTTGATGGGCCCGTCATGTGCGATCACCTTGTCGGGGCGTACCAGGGCAACCCATCCTCGGGGCGCGATATTGGGCAACAGCGTGCCGTTGAAGTCCTCCCAGGTTTCGACGGTTGAGTCATCCTTTGGCGCGCCGTGCGCCATGATGCGCACAAAGCGACCGCCCAGGCCCTGCCATTGGCGAACCTGATCTGGCGTAAGGCCTTGGCTCGGGTCCACGCCGAAGCCGACCATGGCAAAGCCCGCTCCGAATGCATCGTCGCTCAGCACCACCTGCTGTCTGCGCGTGTCCCTGACCCAGGTTTGGGGCACCTGGCCACCTCGGTGCAGACAGCCGCGTTGGCCTTGCATGAAGCAGCCCGTCTTGAAACGGTTGACAGGCTTGATCTCCAGGTTCTCGAACAGGCTGCGCAGTTTGGGGATGTTGCTCAGCGTCTTCATGAGGCCGTGCGTCAGGAAGGCCGCGAGTGCATTGCTGGGCATCACGAGCTGGCCCATCCACCGCGCAAGCTGGATCATGGCCTTCACATGGGGTTGGCGCTCCTGCGTGTAACTTGCCAGCAACTCGGCGCCAGCCTTGCCTTGCACAACCCAGGCCAGTTTCCAGGCCAGGTTGGCGACATCGCGCAGGCCTGCCACGAGGCCTTGGCCCACGAAGGGCGGCGTGATGTGGGCCGCGTCACCCACCAGGAAGGCGCGCCCGATCTGGAAGGTGTCGGCCACACGGGCATGGAAGCGGTAGACGGCCACGCGTTCGATCTCGATCTCCTGCCCTTGCGCCCATGGTGCCAACAGGCGACGCACGGTGTCCGGGTGCTCCATCTGCTCGCGTGTTTCGCCGGGCTGGAGCTTGAACTCCCAGCGCTGACGGTCTCCGGGCGCCACCATGTGTGGTGTCGGGCGTTGAGGATCGCAGATGAACTCCACATGGTCGATTGGGCGCGCCACGCGCTTGGCATCGACAACGAGCCAGTCCTCGGCGTAGGTCTTGCCCTTGAAGTCCTGGCCGAGAAGGCGCCGCACGAGCGAGTTGGCGCCATCGGCGCCGACGATGTAGCGCGCCTTCACCGTGTGCGTCTGACCTTGGGCATCCTGCAAGGTGGCTTTGACAGCCTCGGCCGTTTGCTCAAAGGTCTTCAGCTCCGATCCCAGTTGGACCTGGACCGTGGGGAACTGGCTCAGGCGTGTGCGCAGCACCTCTTCAAGTTGAGGCTGATAGAAGGTCACCAACTTGGGGTGACCGTCGATGGCGCCTGCTGTCACGGCTCGGCTGTATTGCCCGAACAGGGGAGAGTGCATGCGCACTTCGGGAATGGCCACCGTGTCGATGTCGCCTTCCTTCAGACCGCACAGTTGCAGCACCCGCAGGGCTTCGTTGTCCAGCGCGATGGCACGCGGTGCCTTGAAGATCTCGGTGGCCTTGTCGACCACGAGCACGTTCACACCATAGCGGCCCAGCAGATTGGCCAGTGCCGCGCCAACCGGGCCCAGCCCGGCAATCAGCACATCAGTTGAAAACGTCTTCATGCGGCCACCACCCGGTTGCGTTGCGTACCCAGGTCGATGCGGCCGTCGTCCGTGTGGATGCGTAACTCCATCACATCATTGGGTTGCAAGTAGAGGGGGTTCTTCAGGCCACTGCGGATGAACATCTTCCACTTTGTCTCATCCGACAGCAGGTGGCGGGCGACGAACATGGGCAGCTTGCCCGGCGCCTTGGCCGCGCAACCTGAGGGCGTGCCTGTGGCAATCAGGTCACCAGCGGCCAGATCATGTACGCCGGACATCTCGCTGAGGGTCTGGTGAGGCGCGTGGATCATCGAGCCGCACAGATCGTTCTGCCTGACGCTGCCATTGACCGAGAGGGTCATGCGCAGGGCCGGCAGGCGCAGCCATTCCTGTGGTTCGAGCAACAGCAGATAGGGCCCGACCGGGCCGAAGGTCCGATAGCTCTTGCCCTTGTAGAACTGGGCTTGGGGCAATTGCACGTCGCGGGCAGACACATCGTTGACGATGGTCACGCCAGCCAGCACTTCGTGCAGCTTGTCGGCTGCGACCTGCCGCTCCTGTGTCAGATCGACTTTCATCACCAGGCCCAGTTCAATCTCGTAGTCGAGCAGTCGAACATGGCGAGGCCGCACCACATCGTGGTAGGGGCCTGTGATGCACATGGGCGATTTCGTGAAGATCGTGTTGAAAGGGATCTTTGCAGGGTCCATGCCCGACTCGCGCACGTGGCTCTCGTAGTTGATGCCCTGGCAGATGAACTGTTGATTGGTGGTGACGGGAGACAGCAGCGTGACATCGGCCAGCGCCAGCGTGGCGTCTGAAGCCCGGCGTGTTCGGGCTTGATCCATGCCCTGCCGGACGAAGTCGCCCGTGGTGGCATGGTGTTGATCAAGGAGGGCAATGCGTTCGCCAAACAGCACGCCCCAGTGGGCGTGGTCGCTCGGGGCGGCGTTCTTGAGCTGGAAGCGGACAACGGGTGTAGCCATGGTGAAATTTCCGTGCGGTAGGGATGAGAGGGTTCAGAGCCAAGGGCGGGCCGGCATGTCGACCTCGTTGCCGATCATGCGCAAGCGTGCCACGCTGGTGCGGCCCTGGCGAAGCAGGCGCAAGACCTTCCAGAGCAAGGACAGGGACTTCTTGGGGAACATCGAGGCGGGTGCGTCATCTCCCCAGGCCCAGATGCTCCCTGTCGAGAAAGGCACGTAGTGGGTCTCGTGGCCGGCCGTGAACACATCGCCATCGGTGTAGTGCTCGAACTCGAAGCCATCGTCGTCGTACCAGTAGTCGAACAACTGGCTGCCCAGCACATGGCGGCCGATGCCCCACATGTGGCGATGTCCGTTGGCGCGCAGGACCTGCTGGCCCTGGCCCAGCGCATCAAGATCGGCCACTTCCCAGGCGCTGTGTTCATACCGGTTCTCAATGCCACCTGCGATCACCACCGTGTGATGGTCGGCTGGCGTGTCTCCCAGATCCAGACGGAAGAAGGTGAGCATGGGTGAGCCATCGGGCAGATATTGCACATCGGTGGGGATGAGGCCCAGGTGGCGCATATACCAATTGGCCATCGTGGCGAAGTCCGTGGTCTGCATGACGACGTGGCCGATGCGGCCGACCTTCGCGGGCTCAATGGGCGAACGCACCGTGGCGTTGACACGGCGGACTGTGCCGATGCTGTTCATCTGCTCGGTCAGCGGAGGGCGCAGCGGCTGGGCGGGCAATTGGCCCCAACGGCGTATCAGCCAGAGCGCCTTGCCATCTGGGTCTTGCAGGCTCACGCCTTCACCGCCACCCGGGATGCTGCTTGAAGGCAGTGTCTTGGCACCGGCTTCACGTTGCAGGCGCTCGAAATCCGTGTCGTCCGGCACGACGAAGGCCGCGCCCGTGTAGCCGGATCGGGCCGCGCGCCTGGCGACCAGGACAGCAGGTGCGGTACCCGCCGCGCGCATCACCAGCATGTCATGGGTCTGGGATACCGGCGACAGACCGAAATCTGTCCAGAAGCGGGCTGCACGCGCGAGGTCTTGCTTGTCGAACATGAGGAAGGCCAGGGCACTGGCCTTGCACAGAACGGCATGGGGTCGCTCCAGCTTCTGAACGTGCGAGGGGCGCTGACTTTCCGGATATTCCGGCGCTGTATGAAGGGCTCTGACTGGGCTCATAGGTGTTTATCCGAGGGTTGACGGGCTTGTGCTCCCGTGTCCATGCATTCATAATGACATGAACGTCATAATGACGAATATGTCGTTTACCCTGGTATGCCATCGCCCAGCCCCGTGCAGCCATTCACGACTTCGCCTTCCGCGCACACAACAGGAACCGACCCGGACGATCACCGCGTTCGAGTGGCCGCCCAAAGGCGTGAGCGCATGCGCATGCGCCTCATCGAGAGCGCCTTGCATGTGTTCGCCGAAAAGGGCATCGATGCCACTGACATCAAGGACGTCATTGAGGCCGCCCAGGTATCTCGCGGCTCCTTCTACAACTATTTCCAGACCAACGACGAGTTGATGGGGGCCGTGCTACAGGAGTTGGGCAACGAGTTGCTGGCCCTGGTCGATGCCGTGGTGACAAAGCGGCGGGATCCGGCCGAGCGGGTGGCCTGTGGTCTGCGCATGGTGTTGCGCACGGCGAGTCAGCATCCTTTGCTGGCTCGCTTCGTGTCCCGCGCGGGCATCCACATGGTGGCGGGCAACAGCCTGGCCATGCAGTACTTGCCCCGCGACATCCAGACAGGTCTGGCGCAGGGGCACTTCCATGCTCAGCAGCCTTTGGCCGCCTTGACAATGACTTTGGGCACCGCCCACGCCGCGCTATGTGCCATGGCCATGAGCGACAGCTTGCCTGCAGATTTCCCGGAAGAAGTCGCATTCCAGGTTTTGTTGGGGCTGGGAGTGCGTCGTGCCAAAGCACGTGCCGTCGTCAGCCAGGCGATCGAAGCCGTTTCTCTGCCCGCTGATGCCTTGCTGGCACGCACGCACAGCCCGACCGTGACAGCCTGAGCGCAGCACGGCCATTCATCCCCTTCTTGATTGACCAGGAGTTTTATCCATGAACAACGTCGCCTATCTGCGACCCGAGCCACAGCCTGTCTCCGATGGTGTCGGTTCACTGCATGATGTGCAGGCCATCGAAGCGGCCCAGCCCGATCTGATCGGCAGCATCAGCAGCACCTACGATCTGTTGACGCAGGGCGCCAAGCTGTATCCGCAGGCTCCGGCCCTGTCCTTCTTCCTGCGCACGCAGGATCACCAGCGACCTACCGTCTGGTCTCACCGTGAGTGGATTGGCAAGATCACGCAGGCAGCCAATATGTTCAGGCAGATGGGCATCCAGCGCGATGAGGTCGTGGCCTTCATCCTGCCCAATCTGCCGGAGACACACTGGACCATTTGGGGCGGCGAAGCGGCCGGCATCGTGTTTGCGATCAATCCCTTGCTGGAGCCCTCTATGATGGCCGAGCTGATGAATGCAGCCAGGCCCAGCTTGCTGGTGACACTGGCACCCACACCTGGCACGGACATCTGGGACAAGGCTCAGGAGGCCGCACGTTCCGTGGCGACGCTCAAGCGCGTGCTGACCATCTCGCCGCTGCGTTATTTGCCGGGTGTTCAGGGAGGGGTGCTGAGTCAGCTCGCGAGCTGGCGCCGACCCAGGTCCATCGGATCTCTGCCGGTCTCGGACTTTCACCAATGCCTGGGCCGCGCTTCTAAGCAGCAACTGGGCTTCACACCGCCCTCGCTGGATGACGTGGCGTCCTATTTCTGCACGGGCGGTACGACGGGGTTGCCGAAGATCGCCGTGCGGACCCATCGCACCGAAGTGGCCAATGCGCTGGAGCTGAGTGCGGCCTTTGGCCAGACCATGCAAGGCGCTGGCAAGACCCTGTTTTGCGGCCTGCCCCTTTTCCATGTGAACGCGCAGATCGGGACGGGGCTCACGCCCTGGTCTGCGGGCGCGCATGTGGTGCTGGGCACGCCTCAGGGCTATCGTGCGCCCGGCCTGTTGCAGCAGTTCTGGGACGTGGCCGCGCACCACCGATTCATTTTTTTCTCCGGGGTGCCCACGGTGTTCGCGGCCTTGCTTCAGTCCCCCCCGAAAGGTCAGGACTTGAGCGCCTTGCAATATGGTGTGTGCGGCGCGGCACCGATGCCTGTGGAGTTGTTCAATCGCTTCGAGTCTGAAACAGGCATCAAGATCCTGGAGGGCTATGGCCTGACGGAGGGTGGTTGCGTGTCCAGCATCAATCCGCCCCATGGGCCCACCCGCGTGGGCTCGATCGGTGTGCGCATGCCTTATCAAGACATGCGCGTGGTGATCCTCGATGATGACGGCCACGTCGTGCGCGATGCCGATGTGGAGGAGACTGGCGTCATCATCATCAAGGGGCCCAACTTGTTCAAGGGCTACCTCAATCCGGCTCACAACCTGGGTTTGTGGGTACACCGACCTGGACCGGATGGCAAGCTGCAATGCTGGTTGAACACGGGTGATCTGGGCCGAATGGACGCTGATGGCTACTTCTGGCTGACGGGGCGCAAGAAGGAACTCATCATCCGCGGAGGCCACAACATCGACCCGAAGATGATCGAGGAAGCCGTGCATGCGCATCCGGCCGTGGCACTGGCTGCGGCGGTCGGGCGCCCGGATGCGCATGCGGGGGAGGTGCCCGTCGTCTATGCGCAGCTCAGGCCGGGCCACGAGGCCAATGCCGCGCAATTGTTGGCGCACGCCCAGCAGCACGTGGCCGAGCGTGCAGCCTGGCCCAAGCAGGTGATCGTGCTGCGAGCTTTGCCCACCACGGCCATCGGGAAGATCTACAAACCGGCCCTCAGCCTGCTGCAACTCGAAGACGTGGTTCAGACCGAAGCCAGGGCACTGGGTGTGCCCCTGGATCACTGCAAGGCTGAGCAGCATCCCAAGCTGGGGCTGTTGGTGCGCTGGCGGGCAGCCGCAAAGGCCGATGTCTTGAGGGATCGTTTATCGGCCTACACCTTCCGCAATGAGGAGCACCAAGGCTGAAGACTGCTGGGCCGGATCAGGTCTGTTGTCTGGCCCAGCGTCGGTACTTGGCTGTCCGGCGCAGGGTTTTGACTTGGTCGCACAGGAGCACGCCCAGCGGCGACACCGTGGTGTCGGTCTGGCGACCGCGCGCCAATTGATGCAACTGGTATTTGACCTTGGCCTGCAAAGCCATGGCTGCTGCCGATTTGTTCTTCCAGGTGATGGGCGGCATGGCGGGGGCCGGATCCTGGCCAGCCAGCCAGGTCTTGGGCAGGTTCGGTGCAATGGCCAGCGCCGTGGCCATGCCCACCAGTTGCACGCCGCTGTTGATCACCTGTTCGGCCACCACCTTGCGGCGCACCCCGCCGGTCAGCATGATCGGCATGCGTGCCACTTGCGCGATGTCCTGCGCAAAGCTCAGGAAGTAGGCTTCACGAGCCAGAGTGCGCTCATCGCGCGAGACCCCTTGCATGGCCGGTGCTTCATAGCTGCCGCCTGACAACTCGACCAGATCGACTTGCAGGTCATTGAGCCAGGTCACCACCTGACGGGCGTCGTTGACATCAAAGCCGCCGCGCTGGAAATCAGCCGAGTTGAGTTTCACGCCCACGCCAAAATCAGGGCGCACCACCTGGCGTACGCCTCGCACGATGTCCAGCAAGAGCCGGGCGCGGTTCTGCAGCGAGCCGCCCCAGGCATCCTGGCGGCGGTTGCTCAGGGGCGAGAGGAACTGGCTCAGCAGATAGCCATGCGCCGCGTGGATCTCGACACCATCGAAGCCGGCTTGCTCAGCCAGTTGCGCGGTGCGCACGAAACGTGCGACCACTTCGGCGATGTCGGCTTCGCTCATGGCCTTTGGCACAGGAAACAGCCCCGAGTAGGAACCCAGATCCAGCTGCACTGCAGAGGGGGCCCAGGCCTCTTGGCCCATGCGCTTGTAGACCTGGCGGCCGGGATGGTTGATCTGCATCCACACGCGCCCACCGCCCACCTTGGAGGCCTGTGCCCAGCGCTTGAAAGCATCGAGTTGCGAGGCGTCCTGCAGCACGACGCCGCCAGGCCCGGTGAGCGCGCGGCCATCGACCATCACATTGCCGGTGAGGATCAGGCCGGCTCCACCCTTGGACCATTGCTCATAGAGGCGCCACAGCTCGGGGCCAGGAACGTGCTGGCCATCAGCCAGGTTTTCTTCCATGGCCGCCTTGGCGATGCGATTGGGCAGGGTCTGACCATTGGGCAACTGGCAGGGCGTGAACAAGGTGGAAGTGCTCATGTCTGGGGCCTTGATGTGATGTTGGGGGCGCTGAAAGGGGATGAAGGGCTCAATCGCTCAGTGGATGCCTGTGCTTTGTGCGCCCCAGCAAAGAGTCCGGTGGCACGTCCACTGGCTTGATAGGCAGTTCAACCAGCTTGCGGGCCGTGGCCTTGGTCATGCCAAGCGACAGCAGCAAGTGGTAGGTGACGTCTTCAGGATAGCGGGCAGGCAGCTTCGGCCGGGACACCAGGGCGTAGATGGCCGCGCGCATGGCGCCGAAGATCAGGTCCAGCCCAATGAGCGGGTCGCTCAACTGGAAGCGACCGGCGTCGATACCCAGCTTCAGGTCTCTGGGCAGGTAGACCAGGGCCAGACTGTTCTGCACGGCCAGATCAATCCCGACGCGCGATGTGAAGCGTCCCATGAGCGGGTAGCGTCGTGTGGTGTGCAGCACCATGCGCAAGGCCGTGGCCAGGCGCTGTGCGGGCTCGTTGCAGGTGCTCAGCGCCTGTTCAACCAGTTGCAGCAACTCGTTGCCTACCTCCAGCAGCACGGCGGCCATCAGCTCTTCGTTCGTGCGGAAGTAGTTGTAGAAGGTGCCGCGTGATACCTCGGCCTGGGCGATCACATCATCGATGACCGCAGCATCCACACCCTTCTCGGAAAACACCAGCAACGCGCTCTCGATGAGCCGCATGCGCATGCGCTCACGCTTCTCTGCGGCAACTCTCGTACGGTGGTCTTGGATCGTCATGGTCGGGGTGATGGGGAAACAAACATGCTGGGCTTGACTGTCTCATGGAAGCGTCGGCACAAATCGCTCGCGGACACGCAACTGATGTGTTCTGTCACTATGACGATAGTGTCATTGTTGCAAAAGATGGGATGGCCTGCAAGAGGGGCCGATCGTGGAGTCTGGCCAAAAAGACGGTTGAGATGGATCAAGCTCCTGCCAATTGCAAGGGTTCAGCGAGGGTTCACCCGCGCTTTATGGACTTGTCTGTAAATGAACACTTGTGTTTAATTGAAATCACAGTAGTTCAATTTAGCCATCACACCATCGACGAGGCAACACATGGGCAATATGAAAGACATCGCGCCAAACCAATCGGCCAGGCAGTCCGAGATCACCGCCAAACTCATTGAGCGCGCCAAGGCCTTGCGCCCTGTTCTGAAGGAGCGCGCAGCCGGCACCGAGGCTTTGGGCATGGTGGACCCACGTACGGTTGCTGACTTCCAGGAAGCCGGCTTCTTCCGCATGTTCCAGTCTTCCTACTGGGGCGGCTATGAATCGCACCCGGCCGACATCTTCCGCGTCCAGGAAATCCTGGCCCAAGGCTGTCCATCCAGTGCGTGGATCATGGGCGTGGTCGGCGTGCACAACTGGCAGCTGGCGCACTTCTCCAAGAAGGCCCAGGAGGACGTATGGGGCAAGGACAGCACCGTGCTGGCATCGTCATCCTATGCGCCGACTGGCAAGGCCGAGATGCAAGATGGCGGGCTCATGCTCAGTGGGCGCTGGTTCTACTCCAGTGGTGTCGATCACTGCGACTGGGTGCTGCTGGGTGCGGCCATCCAGACTGAAGACTCGCCCTTCCCGGATTACCGCACCTGCCTGGTTCCGCGCAGCGATGTCGAGATCGTCGAAGACTGGAACGTGATGGGCCTCAAGGGCACAGGCAGCAAGAGCGTGCAACTCAAAGGCGCATTCGTCCCTGACTACCGCCAGTTGCCCATCATTGCCAGCCAGACCTTCACGACACCGGGCTTGCAGGACGGCACAGCCAAGGCGCCGCTTTTCCTGGTGCCGTTTCCCACCATCTTCGGCGCCTGCATCACGACGCCTGCACTGGGCGCGGCACAAGGCCTGCTCGACATCTTCATCGAGAACACGAAGAACGCGACCAGCCTCTATACCGGCGCACGCTGGGCCGAGGAGCAGGCCACGCAGATCCGCATTGCCGAGTCGGCTGCCGAGCTGCGTGCCGCACGCCTGCAGATGGCTGCCAACTTCAACCAGGTGATTGATGCCTTGTCGTCAGGTGAAGAGTTGTCGCTGGAAGAGCGGGCACGCATCCGTTTTGATCACACCAACTTAGTGGAACTGGCGGCGCGTGCGGCGGATCGCGTCTTCGTGGCCAGTGGTGCACGCTCGCTCGTTACCGACCAGCCTATCCAGCGACTGTTTCGTGACATCCAGGCCGCCCGCGTGCACGCCATCAACAACCGCACCAAGTGGGCGACGGTGTCAGGGCAAGCCGAGCTGGGCATCTTCCCGGAAGACATGCTGAGCATGTTCATTTGATACGCAAGGAGGCCATATGAGCAGCAAGATCGATGTCATCAAGCAGCTGTCCTATCTCGTCATCGAGTCAGACAAAGCCCAAGAGTGGTCCCGCTACGCGACCGAGTTCATGGGCATGCAAGCCCGCCGAGAGGGTGAGTTGCTCAAGATCCGCATGGACGAGTTTGCCTACCGCTTCATCGTTCAGCCAGGTTCAAGCGAAGACCTCTTCGCCCTCGGCTTGCTGGTGGGCAGTCCCGAGGCGCTGCGCCAGATGGAGGATCACCTCGTTGCCAAGGGCATTGAAGTCCAGCATGGCACGGCTGAAGAAAAGGCCTCGCGTCAGGTGGGTGACCTGATCTGGGTGCGCGATCCGGAGGGGTTGCGCATCGAGATCACATGCAACCCGACCATTGAGCACAAGCCCGTGGCCACACCACTGGTCGACGGCGGCTTCGTCACCGGCAACAAGGGCTTCGGCCACGTGGCGCTGTGTGCGGCGGATCTGGCCGCGGCCGAGGACTTCTACATGAATGTGCTGGGCTTCAAGCTGAGCGACTACATCGTGCAGGACATCCAGGGCATCCCGATCAACTTCACCTTCATGCACGTGAACCCGCGCCATCACACGGTGGCGCTGGCTGGCTTGCCTTCGCCCACGCGTCTCAACCACATGGAAGTGCAAGTGGGCGACATGGACGTGATCGGCCGCGCCATGCAGCGCGCCAAGGACCAGGGCATCGGCCTCTATATGAACCTGGGTCGTCATCCCAATGACCGCATGCTCTCGTTCTATGTCAACACGCCCAGCAATTTCGCGCTTGAAATCGGTGGTTGCGGTATCGAGATCGAAGACGAAAGCACTTGGCAGGTGCGTACTTACGATGCCATCAGCGAGTGGGGCCACCTTGATTGATTTTGGGTGACCAGCGCGCTGACTTGTCGCCTTTACCCCCGCCAGCACATCATGCTGGCGGGCCTTTTTCTTGTATTGCCATGAGCTGTACACGCCGCGATTTTGTATTTGCTTCAACTGCCACCTTGGTAGGTATTGGCCTGGCAGGGTGTTCCACGGAGCCCAAGGGCAAGATCCGAACCTACACGGAGCAGGTTTCGACCTTGCTGCTGTCGGCCAATGGCGAGCAACTGGTTGTGCTGGGCAAGCAGTATCACTACATCTTTAAGGCGCAGCCTGAACTGGTTCGCCTGGCCAACTCACCGTTGAAGACCCATGTGACCGCCTTGGTTGATCCGTTCGAGGTCAAGCTCGATGGCACGATCACCGGCACGTACACGCTGGTGTTCCACAACGGCACCCCGCCCATCAGTGATGACGAGATCCGTGCACTGGGCTTCACAAGACATGATGACGGTGGCTGGCTGTTGAGCAGCGCGCTGTCTGGTCGGCGGTATCTGATCGGCAACACGCTGCGCATGGGCCGCATTCATGAAACGCTGCCCCAAACCTACACGGTCACGGTCAACGCGCAAGAGACGCCGGGCGATCAGGTCACAGAGGAGTTGGTGACGCCCATCGTGATGGCATCGGATGGTGTGCTGCTGATCTACTACGTGCTGTTGGCACCGATCGCCTTGCCCATCATGTTCATGAGCCAGGAAAAGCGCACGCCTGTCAAAGAGTCGTTCAGGTGACGCGCTTCATAGTGATAGCTTGATCAAGCTCGCAGGGCTGGTGAGGTGAGGCTGCCCACCGTGCGGCCCTTCTGTCTCGACACGGTGGTCACAAGCAAGGTTGACGGGCAGGAGGCCCAGCCCGACGATGCCATGCCTGAAGCGCGTCCACGCTCAGGACCGTGCATTCAGAGCACGGCCATGATCTTGGGTGCGAGCTTGAGGCCGCGCACCAGATCACCATCGAATTTGATCTTGCGGGTCATGGCGGCCACATGGGGCGCCAGCTTCTTGTCACGCAGATCCAGCCAGATCTTCAGCGGGGCAGAGATGTTGAAGTCCGCCTTTTGATCAAGGTTGCGGCTCAAAGTGGGTTCTTCCTTGGTGGCGTCAATGAAGACGCTGCCCATGCCTTCGAAGACGAACTTCAGGGTCACGCCCATATTGCCGAGCTTTTTGACTTTGCCTTCGAGTTCGCTGGCGAGGAATTCAAAGTTGGGTTCCGTCATGGTGGTCTCCTAGTGTGGTGGGTTGAGTAGGAACAGCGAGGGGTCAGAAGCTCCAGACCGGGCTGGCGGCCTGCAGACTGTCTTCCCATTGGAGAAAGTGGTCGTCAGTCAAGCTGGACAGCACATCTGTCCGGTTGAGGCGGCCTCTGGAGAAGACAAGGGGCAGCACTTCACTGCCTTGGCGCATGTCCTGTACATGCCCGACGACCATGAGGTGATCGCCGAGTTCGATGGTTTTGTCACACCTGGCGTCAATCCAGGCACAGCAATCTGCCAGCATGGGCGCGCCTCCAGGACTGTGCTCGTAGCTGAGCTGATCGAAGCGCTTGGTGGGGTCGCCGCTTGAGAATGTGCTGCACAACGCCGCTTGCCGGTGGCTGAGTACATTCACGCAGAATCGCCCACCTTGGCGATGGATGTCTTGCCAGGTCGTGGAAGTGGCTTTGACGAAGAAGGCCACAAGGGGTGGCGCCAGACTGACAGAGCAAAACGAGCCAATGACCATGCCAAGCGGCTGTTGTTCAGCTGACATCCCGGTCACGACACAGACGCCGGTTGGCCATTGCGACATGACTTTGCGAAAGGTCTTGGTGTCCATGAAATGCTCCAACATGAATTAAGTTGAACACATGTGTTCAATTGTGGCATTGAGGCAAATCAATGCCGCTATGCTTGGAGCCACGCTCGGAGGGCAAAGCAAAGGGCTGCAATAAGCGCATGCGGTCGAGGATCGAGGGCGTCAAACAGGACAAAGCTGTTCAATGTGCAACAGCTACAATGGCCTTAAACACAGATGATCATCCTCGTCAGGTGATCAACATCCTGCTATTGCATTGGGAGTTTTCGTGACGGCTCTGACACCGGCCCAACTGCGTATTCATGAAGCAGCCCTTCGCCTTTTTGCCGAGCGGGGCGTCACCGAGGTCAATGTCAAGGAGCTGGCCCAAGCTGCAGGCGTGGCGCGTGGCACGATCTACAACAATCTGTCCGACCCGGAGAATCTTTTCGAAGCCGTGGCGGCACAGTTGGCCGAGGACATGAATGCTCGGGCCACGGACAGCTTCCAGGAGATCACCGATCCTGCGCAACGTCTGGCCACCGGTATCCGCTTGTATGTGCGCCGGGCTCATGAAGACCCGCATTGGGGTCGCTTCCTGACGCGCTTTGCTTTCAGTGCGACGGCTTTGCAGCACATGTGGCGTGGTCAGCCATTGATCGACCTGATGGCCGGTGTGCAGTCAGGGCGTTATCACCTTCGCCAGGAACAATTGCCCTCGGCTTTGAGCCTGATTGCCGGCGCGGTGTTGGGCGCCATGTTTTTGACCCTGGAAGGCATCAAGACCTGGCGCGATGCAGGCAGTGACGCGGCGGAACTGGTGCTGGTCTCCTTGGGGGTGACACGTGCGGAGGCGCGTGAACTTGCCAATGCCAAGCTGCCTCCACTGCCGCCCACGCGCAAGCGCTGATACATCATCATCAGCAACCCCCACAGCAACATCACGGCCTGGCCTGGCTCGGGCACGGCCAATACCGCCTGTGCAAAGGCCTGGCCCAGGATCCAGTCTCCGGTGTTGGATGGGTGCACGCCGTCCCAGAACAGGTACAACGGCTCGAAGCTGCACACCGTGTCCTGCTGGACGTCATAGCAAGGGTCGGTCACGTTGATGCCGAGTGAGATCAGAGCAGGCACGGTCTTGCTCATGAACGAGGGCGTGTTGAACACCTGAATATGGGCGCCGGCCAGTTGGTCTGCCAACTGACCCAAGCCCTTGCCCAGATACTGGTTGTACTCGGTCGTGCGGGTGGCTGCGGCATCGCGGTAGCTGGCGGTATTGCGCAGGGCATCGGGCGTCACGCTCAGGTCGGGCATCAAGGGCACGAAGAAGTCGCGTGCGCCTTGGTCATACAGCTTGTGGATGTCGCTCAGCAGGTTGTTCGAGGCCGTGACCGAGGTGGCCGCACTGAGCATGTTGTGGCCCGCATAGAAATCATTGGGGCCGGCCCAGACGAAATACAGCGCCTGGTCATCGACATGCGGTGTCTTGCTCTGGAACTGCATGATCTGGCCGGCCACCCCGGTGCCAAACAGCAGGGCGCTGCCCTCGTTGCCCAGCCCCGTTTGCGCGCCACCGTAGGCATAGCTGGTCAGGCTCAAGCCCAGGTTGGAGGCCATGGCTTCCACAGCCAGTTGCCCATTCGAGAAGCGTCCTTGGTAGTAGGGTGCGCCAGGGACGCCACCTGTGGGCAGGATCGAGGTCAGCGTGTACAAGTTGCCCGTGTCGGACAGGCTGTCGCCGAAGGCGATGATCTGCGAGTAGCCTGCTGCGGCAGGGCCTGCCAGGCTGGCGGCCAGCGCCGTACCGAGAATCTGGCGAATGCAGGTTGGGAGGGGCAGCAATCGAAACCTTTCACGGATCCCGCAGGACGATTCCGTACATGATAGCCAGGGCGGCGCCGCTTATCGAGCCTCTTGCATGGCGCGTGAACCCAGTTGCAGACGTACACCCAGCAAGCGTGCGCCTTCCGCGCTGAAATGACCAAAGTCACGGTAGATCGGCGTGTGGTTGAGCTGGGTCTCGCAGCGCAGGGCATTGCAGTTGAACTCGTCCAGCCAGATGACATCGATATCTGCATTGCTGTGGATGCGGTTGAGCAGTTCCCGCACCACAGCTTGCCTGGCCTCGAACCGAGACCGATCAAAGGAGCAGTCCTCGTGCAGCGCGGCCGCCACCGTGATCAGGCCCTGCGCCGCACGCTGGCTGCAGTGGCCCAAGTCGGTATCAGGCCCCAGGAGCGCAGGTGGTGACACCAGCACCACCTTCTTGTGCAGGGCTCTCAATTGATTGACCACGTCCCCGAAAGCGTCGGCGATCGCTTGTACGTCTGGATGAATAGGGTGCCCTTTGGCGTCCACCACGGGGTCATCAAAATAATATTGCCAGCGGCTGGCGATGATCACATGCGTGATCTCGGGGTGTTGGGCCAGGTGGCGCAGCACCGAGCGGTTGAAGGCGAGGCATTGCTGGCCACGCCTTGGCGGGTCAGCCGGGGCTTGTCTGGCCATCTGCAGCAGCGGGCCGCATGCGCTGCGTGTGGCTTGTTGAAGGCCACCTGGCGGGGGTGATGCGAGCAAGGCCGGAACGATGTGCATGGCATAGCTGTCGCCCCAGACCAAGGTGTGCGGCAAGGCCGTGGTGGCGCAGGCAGGCAGTGGCACAAAGTCGGCTTCCATGTCGCAGATCGCGGCCATGCCGTAGACCGGTTTGCGCGACTGCGTCCAGTTGCGTTGTCCATCCACATGCAACTGCACACCCAGCCACGCCGCACAGGCGAGCAAAGGCACACCCAGCGCAGCCAGGCCTCGGCCGAGCGCCCTGAAAGACACCGCATGCCGGTGGCGCTGCTCAATGAAGCGGTATGACGCGTCAGCCAGCACCACAGACAGCAGCATCAAGCCGATCGACACCGACATGGGGACCTGCTCCAGCCAGATGTTCTTGGCCAGGGCGATCAGGGGCCAGTGGATCAGGTAGAGCGAGTAGGAGATGTCACCGATCCAATGCAGCGGCCGCATCCATGCACGGTTGGCATGGAGCCAGCTCGATGGTTGCAGCAGGAGGCCGGCGGTGCTCAGGCAGATGAGCAGGGCATCCCAGCCAGGGTGGACCGGATCTACACCTTGTATCAGGCACCAGGCCATGGTGAGCAGGCACAGGCCGCTCCAGGGCGGCATCCGCGCTGCACGGGCCTGGACCTGAGGCAGGGCGCACAAGGAGCCGATCAGCAACTCCCAGGCGCGGCTGGGCAGCAGGTAGAACGCGGCGGAGGGGTCATGGCCCAGCCACCAGCGGCAAGCCAGCCAGCTGGCGGCCAGCATGATGAGCAAACCGATCAAACGCCAGCGTGTGCCCAGCCAGCGCAGCAGCAAGGGCAGTACGAAGTAATACTGCTCCTCGACCGCCAGTGACCAGGTATGCAGCAGCGGCTTGAGGCTGGCTTGCGCATCGAAGTAGCCGCTTTGCGACCACAGCACCAGGTTGGCGGAGAAGCCCAGTGCACCCAGCAGTTGCCAGGCATAGTCCTGCAAAGCAAGCGCGGTAAGCGCAAACGGTGCCAGCAGGGTCACCACGCCGAGCATGGCCAGTGCGGCCGGCAGCAGGCGCCGGGCCCGGCGCAGGTAGAAGGCGGCGGCACAGAAGCGGCCGGCATCCATCTCCTCGACGATGACCTTCGACATCAGGTAGCCGGAGATCACGAAGAAGATGTCGACACCCAGAAAGCCTTTGTAAAGGCCGGGTAGATCAAAATGAAAGACCAGGACGGACAAGACCGCCACGGCCCTGAGCACCTGGATATCCGTTCTCAATATGCGCATCGGCGGGATTATCCAATTGCCCGCCGGCCAGGCTTGCTATGCTGCGGCCTCGTCTTCGAGTCCGCCACATGGCAGGCAGCAGTTATGAGCGAACAAGCCAACACCCCATCGACCATCAGCTTCAAGGAGGCGCTGGCCTTCTGGTTCAAGCTGGGCTTCATCAGCTTTGGTGGCCCGGCCGGGCAGATCGCGATCATGCACCAGGAGCTGGTTGAACGTCGGCACTGGATCTCGGAAAAGCGCTTCCTGCATGCCTTGAACTACTGCATGGTGCTGCCAGGGCCGGAGGCGCAGCAACTGGCCACCTACATCGGCTGGTTGATGCACCGGACCTGGGGCGGCATCGTGGCCGGGGCCTTGTTCGTGCTGCCGTCTCTGCTCATCTTGATGGCCCTGTCCTGGGTGTACGTGGCCTTTGGCCAGATGCCGCTGGTGGCCGGCCTGTTCTATGGGATCAAACCAGCCGTGACGGCCATCGTCCTGCAGGCGGCGCACCGCATCGGCACGCGGGCCCTCAAGAACAAGGTCTTGTGGGCGGTTGCGGCGGCCTCCTTCCTGGCGATCTTCGCCTTGAAACTGCCGTTTCCGCTCATCGTGCTGGCCGCCGGCCTGATCGGCTACGTGGGCGGGCGTGTGGCACCGACCTGGTTCAAGGCCGGTGGCGGGCATGGTGCGGCAGACAAATCCTATGGCCCGGCATTGATCGATGACCACACGCCCACGCCGGCCCATGCGCGCTTCAACTGGCCCGGTTTGGCCAAGGTGGCACTGGCAGGCCTGGCCTTGTGGGCCTTGCCCATGGCCGCCCTGATGGCGCGTTTTGGATGGCGTGGCGCCTTCACGCAGATGGGCTGGTTCTTCACCAAGGCGGCCTTGCTCACCTTCGGCGGCGCTTATGCAGTGCTGCCCTACGTTTGCCAAGGTGCCGTGGACCACTATGGCTGGTTGACCGCCCCCCAGATGATCGACGGCCTGGCGCTTGGCGAGACCACACCCGGGCCGCTCATCATGGTGGTGACCTTCGTGGGCTTTGTGGGGGCCTATGCCAAGGCTTTGCTGGGGCCTGAGCACCTGTTCCTGGCCGGCGCGCTCGCTGCGACGCTGGTGACCTGGTTCACCTTCCTGCCCTCCTTTGTGTTCATCCTGGCCGGCGGGCCGCTGGTTGAGTCCACGCACAACGAGATCCAGTTCGTGGCGCCATTGACGGCCATCACGGCTGCGGTAGTGGGCGTGATCCTGAATCTGGCGCTGTTCTTTGGCTACCACGTGCTGTGGCCGCAAGGCTTCTCAGGGCATGCAGACATCGTGTCTGCCTTGATTGCCATCGGCGCGGCCATGGCCTTGTTTCGCTACAAGCGCAGCGTCATGGAGGTGATTGCCGCCTGTGCGGTGATCGGTCTGGCGGTGAAGATGCTGGGGTGAGGCTGGGAACTTGCCATTCATGGGCGGTCTGGAGCTTGATCAAAAGCCCTACGAGGATCAGATCAAAGTCCTCGTGATCCAGAAAGTATGCCGGCTTGCGGCCATTGAGTGCTTCTTGAGGTGTGGACAGCCATCTGATCAGCCATTCTCTTGGGCTGCTGACGTTGGCGCTCCGATGCAATTGATGACGCTCGACCTGATCAATCAAACGCTGCAGCTTGTGCTGGGCACCCTGCAGGTCCATGGTGGGAAACATGCCTCACCTCCTTCACACACCGTGAAGGCTAGTGAAGGCCCGTGACACTCAGGTGACGGCACAACGCGCCGGCGTTCTGCTGTTGTTCAACTGCCTGAGCATGGTGGTGCGCAGTGTGGCCTCATCAAACGGTTTGCTGATGTAGTCGCTCATGCCGGCAGGTATCCCATGTCGGACATAGGTATCGTGGCCATTGGCCGTCATCGCGATGACGGGCGTGGGCCAGAGCCGTTGCATCTTCTCGCGCAGGCGAATCTGCCGCGTGACCTGCATGCCGTCCAGACCAGGCATCTCGCAGTCCATGAGGATCAAGTCGGCTTGATGCGTCTCAAGCCACGCCAGTGCGGCCTCGCCATGCTCGACGGCCGTCACCTCCACGCCCATCTTGCGCAAGATGGCTTCGGCCACGATGGTGTTGACGGGGTTGTCTTCCACCAGCAAGACATGCACGTGCTGGTCGCCCAATGCCTGCTGGGGCTCGGCCTGGTGTGATGCGATGGGGGCTGCGCGGCTTGCTGGAGTGCCTGCTTGCACCTGAGGAAGAGGCAGCGCGCACACGAACTCGGCGCCTTGGCCGTTCTCGCTGCGGCAGGTCAGCTGCCCTCCCATGGCCTCGCACAACTCCCGCGAGATCGTGAGCCCCAAGCCCGTGCCGCCAAAGCGGCGCTGGTAGGTGCCTTCGGCCTGGTGGTAGGCCTCGAAGATGCGTTCTTGCTCGGCAGCCGGCACACCGGGGCCGGTGTCTTGCACCACCATGCGCAGGTGCCCCGTGGCCGTGTCGCGGTGCGCGCTGAGCGAGACGCTGCCCGACGATGTGAACTTCACCGCGTTGCCCAGCAGGTTGTGCAGGATCTGGCGAACGCGTGTGGCGTCACCCAGAACATGGGTGCCTGGGGCCAGATTCGTCTTGAGCACAAAGGCCAGCCCTTTGCCTTCGCAGGAGGGCCTGGTGATCTCGGTGAGCTCCCTCAGCAGCGCGGTGATGTCGAAAGGCTGCTCGTAAACGGGCAGCCCTGAAGACTCCAGCCGTGCATGTTCCAGCACCTCGTTGATCACCTTGACCAGGTGCTCGCCGGTGCTTTGAATGAGCTCAAGACGTTGATGGAGATCGGCCTGCCCGACCTCCTGACGAGCCAGGCGCAGCAAGCCCAGCATGCCGTGCAGCGGTGTGCGGATCTCATGGCTCATGGTGGCCACAAAGCGGCTGCGTGTCTGAGCGAGCTCCTGCGCTTGCTGCAAGGCTTCTGACTTGGCCTTGGCGGTTTGCTCGCTTTCAAAGCGCAGTTGCATCATCTCGATGAAACGGCCGTTGAAGCGGCGCATCTCGATCAACAGCAAGCCGGTCAGGCCCAACAGGGCGATGCAGCACAGAACGCCCAGCTCATCTTGCCGGCCCAATGCATGGAAGGCACTGGGCAGGGTGATCGCCAGGACAAAGCCCAAGGCCGATGGTTGGTGAACATGCAGCCCCAGCATGCCGGTACAGGCAACGATGATGCTCATCGTGAGCGTGATGACCGCGATGTCCAACCGGTCCAGCGGCGTCAGCCACCAGCCCATGGCGCCCCAGATGACGCCGTCGAGCAGCGCAAGCGTGGCGTAGATGGTGAAGTCGCGCGAGCGCAGGTGGGGCAGGGCGCGCAAGCCGATGCGGGCGTAGACGGCGCGGGCGGCGCTGATCATCAGGCGCAGCACAAACCAGATCGACAAGGCTGGATCGGCCACCTGATGACGCAAAGCAAAGTACAGCACCACGGTGCCCAGGACCGATGCCGTCATGACCTGCGGCAGTATTTCGTTCATGGACTTGAACTGCGCACGGCGGAGTTTGGCCGCGATGTCTTGCGCGGAGTCGAGCATGCCGACCTGTTCGGCCTGGCCTGATGTCTGCGTCGGGTCTCGGTAAACGGGCTGCATCCCGGCAGTGTTGTCGCAGGCAGACCCCGCGCGGGCGAGGCTTTCCCTAGCCGGTCGCGGCCACCCGCGACAAATTCCCAGATTCGACCCACCGAGATGAGGGTGTGGCTGCTTCAGGCTTGTCCCTGAGGCCATCCCTGCGTTGCGTCCTGTTTCAAGGCGCAGGGTATACCCGGTTTTCACGGGCAAAACTTACGCCGTTTAATGAATAGCGTTATGTCGTGCTTGGCACCTTTGACACATCACCCCAACCGCACCAATAGGAGTAGCTTACCGTGATCCCCCTGTCCTTCCTGCGCCGTTTGCGTGGCGCGCTGTTGCTGACGGCCGTGACCGCTGCCGTTCTGGCCCCATCCACCTCGAGCGCGCTCGATCCTCAACTGGTGCCCTCGATCGGTGCCGACACGGGCCGCTTCACCCTGCCGATTTCATGCCAGATCAGCATCAGTGGCATCAAGCTCATCAAGATTGGTGGCACCGTGGACATCCAGGGCGTGGCCCCCGTCCAGCTCGGCCCGGGGCAGGTCTTTTACCTGTCGCAAGGCAGCGGCGCACTGACCTTGCCGGCCTGGCTCACCACGCTGGGTGGCCTGGTCACCATCAACAAAGCCGATGCGGTTGTGACCAGCCTCAAGATCGGTGCAACCCGCTCGACGCCCGCCACTGTCGACCTGGCCAGCTCGTATGACCTGAGCGTGCAGGACGTCCCCGTTCAGGCTGGCAAGCCTGTCACCGTGGGGCTGCCCAAGGTCGGCACGTTCCGCGTTGGTCCCTACACGGCGCCGGCCGATGGCCGCGTGCAGTTCCGCTTCGAAGGCGCGTCTGCGGACGTGACCCTCAAGAGCACCTCCGTTGGCCTGAAGATCAAGGTGCATGCCGAGTGTCTTGCCTCACAAGGCAATGCGCTGTTGTCGGTGGCCGTGGGCAGCCAGGTTGATTCAAGCAAACCGGCGCTCTTTGAAGGCCAGCCGCTGTCCTATCCGGCCGTGGCTGCGGGCAACCTCGTGGGCATCGTGAATTCGCCCTACAAGTGCGACATCGGCGGCCAGCAGTACGACGTCGGCATCGCCGTGGGCGCGATCATCCCGCTGGCGGTGAAGAAGACGGGCAACATCTCTTTCACGCAGGCATCGGGTGCCATCACGCTGCCAGCCGCCACGGTGAACAGGCTGATGGATGCGGGCGTCACCTCGGTGCAGGGCAAGGTGGACGAGCTCAGGCTGATCGTCGACAACGGCACGCCGGCCAACCCGAACGTCCTGCCTGGCGGCACCGCCATTCCGGCCACGGCGCTCCAGCGTGACACGCCCATCACCGTTTCGCTGCCCACGACGGGTACCGTCACGGCCGGTCCGTTCACGCCCGGTACCAGCGCCGCATCGATGGTCATTGGCCTGGGCAGCGCCGCCGCATCGCTGCAATTCAACGGCAGCAGCCAGGTCATCAAGGCCACGTGCCCCAAGCCCGAGCCTGACGCACTGCTGGTGGATGCGCCGATCATCTAAGCCAGACTGACCCGGAGCGGGCATATCCAGACGCCGGCGCTCGCCTTGTGCGGGCAGCCGGCGTTTGCTTTGACACGAACGTTCAAGTTAACCGACGACAAGGCCGATGTCTGTGGTGCAGGCCCTGGAGTCATTTCGCCATATGAACGCTGCGTCAACAACCTCAAGAAATAGAAAGTCCCCGCAACTCGACGAGGGGCACTGGCGAGCCGCGGCCGAAGAAGGCCTGAGGCTGGCTGCCAAGCGCTGGCAGATCCCGCTCGCCAACATCACCGAGATGAGCTTGGTCGATGCGGACGGCCCTTGCTACCTGTTCAAGGTGCTTTATACCGATGCGAATGGCCAGCGGTTCACCGGTGCCGTGCACATGCCCAAGGGGGTGAGCTACACCAGCCCTTTGTCGATGTCTGCGCTGTGGCCTGGGATGGGTACGTTCCCGTCCCTGTCGGCTAGGGCGCCAGATAGGGAACGATCAACGCGGCAATGAAGCCGATGGCCAAGATGGCCAGGAAGAACGCAACGGGCAACCAACCCTCGACTCTGAAGGTCTTGTTTTCCGGTGATTCGTGTGGGTGCTTAGGCCGCATGAACCGCTCCTTTCCAGAAATCCAGCAAGCGCAACAAAGCTGGGCTTTCTTGAGACGCCTGCTCGACTTTGGGCTGCTCCAGGCGATGGCGAGGAAGTCCATACGTAGCCTGGACGGTGCTTTATAAGGTCATTGGCTCAACACGGTCCGATGACTGAGCCTGCGCCGAGATTCCCGTATGCAACAGCGGGAACCCTCCGACTTCATTTTTGATACTTGTGTTTATTGTGGCCTGATTTCGTTTGTGGGCGAGGTCGCCGGGGCCATGGACTCCCCCGTCATGAATCTGCTCACGCGCGCAGTCAGCGAAAAGTGTCAGTGCCTCAATGCTTTCAATTCGAGCATGAAGCTCTGCATCTTGTGGATGTGCACATCGGGGTCAATTGACTTGGCGTTTGCCAGCCTCACGATTTCCGAGGTGATATCGGCCTGCAGCGCGTAGCACCGGTGGGCTCGCCCCGTACGATAGGACTGCAATTCACTGAAAGACATGGCCGCCGTGGTGGCGCTGCCAACGATGGCCAGTGCAAACATCGGCAACCAGTCGTATTCAAATGCGTAGAGCCCGACCTCCGCGAGGACGACGGCCAGACTCCATCCCAGAGTGAACCAGCGCGCGTTGTGGCTGCGCAGCTCGACCTGCCGGATCAGAATGGCCACATCGGTGTGCAATTTTGCCAAGCGCGCCGTCGCCTGAGCCACGGTGATTTCTATGTCTTTGCGCGCTCGGTTCGAAGGCATGGTGCTGCTCATGAAATGAATTCACGAGCATATGGATTGAACCTTTCACCATTCTTGCGTCCGGCCGCTGTCGAGAAAGCAAGGGCTCGTTCGTCGTGTCCATGTCATGCCAATAATTGGCGACAGAACATCGACACATCAAGAAGGATCTGCTTATGTACAGCCATGCCGACAGCCACAAGCGCTGGTGGGCACTCACCATACTCTGCCTGGGCGTCCTGATGATCGTGCTGGACACGACCATCGTGAACGTCGCCTTGCCTTCCATCCAATCGGATCTGCATTTTTCCGCCACGGACCTGGTCTGGGTGGTCAATGCCTACATGCTGACCTTTGGTGGCTTCTTGCTGCTGGGCGGTCGATTGGGCGATCTCTATGGCCACCGGCGTCTGTTCCTGCTGGGCCTGAGCCTGTTCACCTTGGCTTCGCTGGCCTGCGGCCTGGCGCATACCCAGGCCATGCTGATTGGCGCACGCAGCGTGCAGGGTATCGGTGGCGCGGTGGTGTCGGCGGTCGCCCTCTCGCTCATCATGAACTTGTTCACCGAGCCGCAGGAGCGCGCCAAGGCCATGGGTGTCTATGGCTTCGTCTGCGCGGGCGGAGGCAGTATCGGCGTGTTGCTGGGCGGCTTGCTGACGACGCAGTTGAACTGGCATTGGATTTTCCTGGTCAATGTTCCGATTGGCCTGATCGTGTTCGGCCTGTGCATGATGCTGATCCCGGCGACCAGGGGGCACGCGCCCACAAGGCTGGATCTGGGCGGTGCCTTCACCATCACCAGTTCATTGATGTTGGCGGTCTATGCCATCGTCAATGGCAATGGGGCCGGTTGGCTTTCAGCCCAGACCGTGACCTTGCTTGCTCTGGCCGTGGTGCTGATGGCGGCTTTCCTCTTTATCGAGACGCACAACGCTTCGCCTTTGATGCCCTTGTCGATGTTCAGGCTGCGCAATGTGTCGACGGCCAATGCGGCGGGGGTGTTGTGGGCGGCGGCGATGTTCGCCTGGTTCTTCATCTCGGCGCTGTACATGCAATTGGTGCTGGGTTTCAGTGCCATGCAGATCGGTCTGGCCTTCTTGCCGGCCAACATCATCATGGCCGTGTTCTCTCTGGGCTTGTCGGCCAGGCTGGTCATGCGTTTCGGTTTTCGCATGCCGCTGGCTGCTGGCCTGTTGCTGGCCGCCGGCGGCCTGGCGCTGTTCTCGCGCATGCCCGTGCAAGGTACCTTCCTGATGGACGTCTTGCCTGGGATGGTGCTGCTGGGGCTGGGTGCAGGCGTTGCTTTCAATCCAGTGCTGCT
>Ga0194137_10000252_pt1 | contig 37853 bp, 36 predicted proteins | sample TARM_MetaG_T3_14_FD_134025 | JGI IMG/M metagenome (GOLD analysis project Ga0194137, IMG submission 134025) | Freshwater microbial communities from Pennsylvania, USA, analyzing microbe dynamics in response to fracking - TARM_MetaG_T3_14 (version 2) | ecosystem: Environmental > Aquatic >... | reverse complement strand
GGAACGGGCCGTATCGATGATGCTGTCGGCCTGCTTCGAGCTCGTGATCCGAGCCTTTTCGATGATATCGTTCGCTTCTTGGCGGGCTTGCGCCAGAGCTTGCTTCTGAGCTTCCATTTCGGCGGAAGCTTCCTTGCGGCTGTTCTCGGCCGCATTCATCTGCTCAAGTACCATTTGGCGGCGCTGTTCCATGATTCCGAACAGAGGACCGAACGCATACTTGTTCAGCAGCCAGTACAGAATGAGGAACGCGACGATCGCGTACACAAAAGACTCCCAATGCCAGGCCATGACCGCTCTCCTTTCACTTGCCATTCACATACATGCGAGCGCAGCCCGCTGCCTATCAGGCGGGGCCGCCGCTCGAATTACCGGATGCCGCATGAGCTCGAAGCTTTGGGCAATCTCCGATTTTATAACGATGGCGTGGAGGGCAATGCCTTCCCCGCCATGTCGAGTTCAGCAAGATTCTGCTGCTATTAGCTGAAGAATGCGAGGAAGCCGATAACGACGCCGATGATCGGCACGACTTCGACGATACCTACGCCGATGAACATCGTCGTTTGAAGCTTGCTGGCCGCTTCCGGCTGGCGGGAGATGCCTTCTACCGTTTTGCTGACGATAAGACCGTTACCTACGCCCGCGCCTACTGCGCCGAGACCAACTGCGATTGCTGCTGCCAATACTTCCATTGTTTAAAATCCTCCTCTAAATTGGGTGAGTGTGGGTTATTTCAACACCGACCGAAGCCGTGCGGTGACGTCCTCGAAATCAGTTCGGACTGCTGTGGATCAGTGCGCGCCGTCTTCGTCGTGAATGGCGGCTTGCGAGATGTACACCATGGTGAGGATCGTGAACAGGAACGCCTGGATGGCGCCTACGAAAATACTGAAGCCTTGCCAGATGATCATGAACGGCGTACCGATGGCACCAAGCATGAGGATGGTGGCGATCAGCACCTCGCCCGCGAAGATGTTCGCGAACAAACGGAGAGCCAGCGTGACCGGCTTCGCGATCGTCTCGATGATGTTCAACGGGAAGAAAATCGGGTAAGGCTTGAAGTAATGCTGGAAATAATGCTTGGCGTTCATCTTCACGCCGAGGAAATGGACAAGCAGGAAAACGATGAGCGCGAGGCCCGAAGTCACGGAGAGATCCGCTGTAGGCGATTTCCACCATGCCAGCTCCGCGTGTCCGCCGTGGTGGGCGAGCGTGTCCGCCGTCACTCCCCACATCGGTTCGTGGATTTCAGTCACGATGCCGAAGGGAAGACCGAGCAGGTTGGAAACGAAGATGAAGAGAATCAGCGTCAAGCCTAGGCCAAGAAACGGACGAACCCGGTTCAGCGGCATCGTGCTTGCAATGGTCGAATGAACGAAGTCCACCGCCCATTCCATGAAGTTCTGCGTCTTGGAAGGATTGGCCACCGACAATTTTCGCGTCAGCAGCTTGACCAGAACGAACGTCATGACGGCCGATACCGTAATCGCGATAAATGCTGAAACGTCGATGTTGAGCCCGTTCCAATGGTAAATCGGAAATTCATGCATACCTTATATTTCACCCCTTTCCACGGCGTCGCCGGAGATTGACAAAGAAAGCGCATACCAGTATAACAAAAGGCACCGCAAAACATGAAGCCAAGGCGGAGGGAAGATTGAAATAGTCCGGCTTGCGGTACGCGATCATGACGACGAGCAGCACCATCGCGATTCTGCCGGCCATTCCGGTACCTGTCTTCCTGGGAGCCTCCCCGGAAGCCATGACCCCGATCCACTCCACCCGCCTGCGAAGAAGAAAGGCATTGAACGATCCTGCCGCTATGCCAAGCAGGCAGCCAGCGGCAACCGTGCGCCAGTCCGGAATCAGAACCCAGATCAGCAGCAGTGCGGCTGCAAGCAGCATGACCGCGGACTTGGTCATCTTGAGCACTTCATTCATTGCTGTCCTCCAGAACCTTTCTGACAATAAAGATGACGGAAACAATTCCTGCCGCCAGTCCGGCGAACACCCCGACGATGATCCAGCCTGGAGTTCCCCCGTAACGTGCTGCGAGCCAATAACCGATGTAGGTGCATATGGCGACATCGATGCCGAGCGCGCCTACAAGCGCAAGCGCCTTCAGCGGGTCTTCTCCCTTGCTCTTTCTGGCCATGGTTTGTCCCCAATCAACCCTCATTATTTTATCCAAGCAATCGAAGGTTTGTCAATTTTGATAATAGCAAACTTTCCGTGAACTTGGGCAAAAAAACCTTGAAATGACGGGATTTTTCGCTTTGGCAAACCATACAGTTGAACTGTATGCTGTGCCGTTGTTGGAGTTGACGCTCTTCTCTCGAAAACTATGAACGTTGTGTGAACGGCTCCGGTCTCTCGCCTCTGCCAAAATGATGCAGGATCGCGGCGACGATTCTCTCCGACGCAGCCCCGTCTCCGTACGGATTGGCCGCCTTGCTCATGCGCTCGTACGTTCCCTGGTCGGTAAGCAGCGCGCGGGTCCGTTCATAGACGCGGGTCTCGTCCGTGCCGACCAGCTCCAGCGTTCCCGCCTCGATGCCTTCCGGCCGCTCGGTCGTATCGCGCAGCACCAGCGTCGGAATGCCGAACGAAGGCGCCTCCTCCTGCATGCCGCCCGAATCGGTGAGCAGCAGATACGTATGCGGGAAGAAATTGTGAATCTCGAACACGTCCAGCGGCTCGATCAGCTTGATCCGCGGATGGTCGCCGAGGATCTCCTGCGCCGGTTCTCGCACGGCCGGGTTCGGATGCACGGCGTACACGATGGCGATATCGTCGAACTCATCGGCGATGCGCTTGACGGCGCGGAAGATGTTGCGATGCGGCTCCCCTAGCGATTCGCGCCGGTGGGCGGTCATCAGGATGAGGCGCTTGCCGGCAGCCCAGTCCAGCATCGGGTGGGTGAACTCCGGATCCACCGTATACTGGAAGACGTCCGTCGCCGTATTGCCGGTCACATAGATCGCGGATTCCGGCTTGCTTTCCCGGCGCAGATTGCCTGCGGACCAGTCCGTTGGCGCGAAGTGCACGTCCGAGAGAACGCCTGCCAGCTGCCGGTTCATCTCCTCCGGGTACGGGGACATCTTGTTCCAGGTGCGCAGGCCCGCTTCGACATGGCCCACCTGGATCTGCTGCAGGAACGAAGCGTAGCTCGCCAGGAACGTCGTCTGCGTGTCTCCGTGCACGAGCACGATATCCGGACGGGCCTCCTTCAGCACGGGCTCGATCCCCTCAAGCACGCGGACGGTCGTCTCGGTCAGCGTCTGGCGGTCCTTCATGACGTTGAGATCATAATCCGGCTTGATGCGGAAAAGCTCCAGCACCTGGTCCAGAATCTCTCGGTGCTGGGCCGTCACGCAGACGATCGGCTCGATCTGCTCCGAATGCTTCTGCAGCTCCAGCACAAGCGGCGCCATCTTGACTGCCTCCGGCCTCGTGCCGAAGACGGTCATCACTTTCAGCTTCTCCATGCGGTTCCTTCTCCCCCTTACTTCGTTCCGAACATCCGGTCGCCGGCGTCGCCAAGGCCCGGAATGATGTAACCCTTCTCGTTGAGCTTCTCGTCTACGGCCGCGGCGTAAATGTCGATCTCGGGATGCGCTTCCTGAACGGCGCGAATCCCTTCCGGAGAAGCGATCAGCACCATCAGCTTGAGCTGGGTGCAGCCGCGCTTCTTGAGCGCCTCGATGGCGGCGTTGGCCGAGCCGCCGGTCGCCAGCATCGGATCGACGACGATGAGCAGCCGCTCCGTCGCGTCTGTAGGAAGATTGATGTAATATTCCGTCGGCAGCAGCGTGTCATGGTCGCGGGAGAGGCCGATATGCCCTACCTTGGCGGCCGGAATCAGCTTGAGGATGCCGTCGACCATGCCCAGGCCGGCGCGCAGAATAGGCACGATGCCGAGCATCCTGCCGGACAGTACTTTGGATTCGGCCACGGCGACGGGAGTTTCCACCCGGATCGTGTCCAGGGGCATTTCCCTCGTGATCTCATAGGCCATCAGCGTGGCTACTTCGTCGACAAGCTCGCGGAAGTCTTTCGTCTTGGTTTCTTTGTCCCGAATATACGTCAGCTTGTGCTGGATAAGCGGATGGTCGCATATGACCAGATTGCCCATGGGGGTTGCCCTCCTGAATTTCGCTAAAATTTGCTTTTCTCCGACAGCAACGGAGCATAATCCCAACTATTATAGCATTCCCCAAGGGCGAGCGCATCAAGCATTGTAGAAGGCAAAATATCGCTGCCCAAAGCAGACGGCTTCAGGCAGCCCCTGCCCTTGCCTCCTCGGCTGCGCATTTCCTGCGCCGGCCGGCCCGGATCCGGTTGCATGGCAGGCATGCGGAAAATAACGAAGTTCGGCTTCTCAGGGCAAAACGGCGGCTGACCCGCTGTCCATGCAAATAACCCCGTCCAGCGGAAAATCCGCCGAACGGGGCTTTTTTTGCCTATTAATACTTGATATCGGTATAGAGCGGGAAGCGGCCTGTGAGCTCGCGCACGATGCCTCGCGCTTTCTCCAGGACGGCCTCGTCCTTCGGACTGCGGAGGGTCATGTCGATGACGTCTGCAATCGTGCGCATCGCGTCTGCGTCCATGCCGCGCGAAGTCGCGGCCGGCGTTCCGATCCGGATGCCGCTCGTGACGAACGGGCTCGTCGGATCGAACGGAATGGCGTTTTTGTTCACCGTGATGCCGACGGAATCGAGCACATGCTCGGCTTCCTTGCCCGTAATGTTCAGGTTGCGGGTATCGAGCAGCATGAGATGGTTGTCCGTGCCGCCGGAGACGATGTTCAGGCCTTTGCCCGACAGGGAATCGGCCAGCACCTTCGCGTTGTCGATGACGTTTTTGGCGTAGGTTTTGAATTCAGGCTGCAGAGCCTCGCCCAGCGCTACGGCTTTGGCCGCGATAATGTGCATCAGAGGGCCGCCCTGCGATCCCGGGAAGACCGCCTTGTCGATGGCAGCCGCCCAGGCTTTGGTCGTGAGGATCAGGCCGCCGCGCGGTCCGCGCAGCGTCTTGTGCGTCGTCGTCGTCACGAAATGCGCATGCGGAACCGGGCTCGGATGCAGGCCGGCAGCCACCAGGCCGGCGATATGCGCCATGTCGACGAAGAAGAGCGCGCCGACGTCCTTGGCGATCCGGCCGATCTTCTCGAAGTCGATGATGCGCGGATAAGCGCTCGCTCCGGCTACGATCATGCGCGGGCGATGCTTGAAGGCCGCCTTGCGGAGGTTGTCGTAGTCGATCGTGAACGTGTCTTCCTCGACGCCGTATGCGACGAAGTTGTAATAAAGGCCGGATGCGTTGACCGGGCTGCCGTGCGTCAGATGGCCGCCATGGGCCAGGTTCATGCCGAGAACCGTGTCGCCAGGCTTAAGGGCAGCCAGGTAAACCGCCATGTTGGCTTGCGCGCCGGAATGCGGCTGGACGTTGGCATGCTCGGCGCCGAACAGCTCCTTCGCGCGGTCGCGCGCGATGTCTTCCACGATGTCGACATGCTCGCAGCCGCCATAGTAGCGCTTGCCCGGATAGCCTTCGGCGTATTTGTTCGTCAGAACGCTGCCCATCGCTTCAAGGACGGCTTCGCTGACGATGTTTTCCGATGCGATCAGCTCGATGTTGTCGCGCTGGCGCTGCAGCTCGAGCCCCATTGCCTTCAATACTTCAGGATCCTGCTTGCGGAGATTTTCCATGTTGGATCAAGTCCTCCCTCATAATGGATGCATCAGTGATTAGAACATCAGTGATTAGAACATCAATGATTAGAACATCAATGCGAAAACATCAATGCATAAAACATCAATGCCTAAGACAGGGCTGCCTTTCAGTCGCAGCTTCCGGCAGAGCCGGACAACTCCTCCCCCGGAGGCAGCTCGTAGACGGCTCGGGAGCCTCCGATCAGCTTCGGCCGGGTGAACGCCATCGTCACACGCGCCTCGCCGATCTGCTTCAGGGAAGGACGCAGAGGCACGGCGACCCGGCGCAAATGCATGCCGATGAGCGTTTCGCCGATATCGATGCCGGCATGAGCCTGTACCGTCTCCACGAGGCATGCATCCGCCAAGCGGCGGTAGGCATAAGCGGCCATGGAGCCGCCGGCGCCAGGCACCGGCACGGCGGCGACTTGCTCCAGTCCAAGCCTCTCGGCAACGGCACGCTCCAGGACGAGCGCCCGGTTCAAATGCTCGCAGCACTGGTATACCGGCGTGAAGCCGATCTCCTTGCGCGCCGCCTCCACGCCGGCAAATATCGCCGCTGCCGCATCCGTGCTGCCCGAGGTGCCGATATGCCTGCCAAGCACCTCGCTCGTGCTGACTCCGAGCACGAGCAGCTGCCCTTCCCGCAGGCGTCCGCCGCCAGCGAGCTCGCGCACAAGCGCTTCGACCCCGGCGGTTATCGCCGCCTCCGGCCCCGATCCATTCGTCATCCCAGCATCCTCCTGTCTCCGCCCTCTTCCGTGTCCGCTGCAAGCAGCTTCCGGAATAAAGGACAAGTTCGCCGTTTCGGTTCTATTATACCGGACCGAAGGCCTTTTAGACGAGACTACCCAAAATGACAAAGAGAGCAACGCGCGCAAAAAAATTGCGTGCTTGCTCTCTGCCCAGGCGACCGGCCGTATGTTCCGATGCTCCATCGTGGTTATTCCCACTTCGTCGCCAGTCACATCGGAAACCGTGTTTCTTGCTTCATCATAGCTTACACGAAAAGGGAAAGTCAATGATGGATAAGCCTTCTGCAGGGCCTCTTTTTCCCAAACGGAACCGCTGGGAATACGATGCGCCATCGCCGCCATTTCCTGTCTCAGGCTGGAAGCGCCGCTTGTCGAACTCGGATTCATGCCGCCCGTTTCGCTAGCCCTGCCCTTCCCCGGAAGGGCCGGCCTGGAATTCCGGCCGCTCCAGCAAGCTCGAGAGCGCCTCGCGGATTTCCTCCGCGCAGCGGGCGTAATCCTCGTAGGAGCCTCCGTACGGGTCGGCGATGTCCGGATGGGGAAGCTGCCTCTCCAGCTCCCGGATCCGCCTTTCCAAAGCGTCGTCGGGACCGCGGCCAAGCGACTGGGCGATCATTCTTTCGCTATAGTGCCTGTCCAGCTCTCCCGCCGCTCCGTCCTGTCCAGGCGAGGCATATTCCTTCAAGGTATGGACTTTGCCGGAAGCTTCCGGCCAATACCTCAGAAGCGCTTGCTTATGGGAGGAAGTCATCGTCAGCACGAGATCGGCCCATTGGAGCAGGCCTCCGCTCGCAGGCGTCGATGAGCCCTTATGAGCGATGCCGTTGTTCTCCAGCACTTGAAGCGCATGGCGCGATACAGGCAATCCGTCCACGGTCGATACACCCGCTGAGCGGACTTCAAGCCGCAGCCCCCTCTCAGCCGAAAGCTCCCTGAGGAAGGCCTCCGCCATCGGGGAACGGCAAGTGTTTCCGGTACAGACAAACAAGATGCGCATGGACTTCCTCTCCTTTTCCCTTGAGCGGCTTCCTCTGCCGCCGGGATAACCCTACAGCAGGAAGAGGATGCCGAAAGTAAGTAAAATCGCCCCGCCTGCCGCTTCCCCGTAGCTCCCCAGGCTTTTTCCGATGCGCCGGCCGGCCAGCAGTCCCGCTACCGACATCAGCCCTCCGGCCAGTCCGAACAGCAGGATGGTGAGAATCAGGTCGGCCGCGAACATCCCCAGCGAAATTCCGACGGAGAAGGAATCGACGCTGACGCTCAGAGCGAACAGCAGCATGCCTCCCGCGGTTCTGTGGTCCGCGAAGGACGGCGATTCTCCATCGCCTCTCCAGGCGGCGAGAAGCATATGGCCGCCGAGCAGAATGAGCAGGATTCCCGCAGCGGCCGTCGCAACGTGACCAAGCAGAAAGCTCATGTAATGGCCTGTGTACAGACCCAGAAGCGGCATGACGACATGGAAAATGCCGATAATCAGACTCAGCTTCAAGATGTCCCGGATCCGGATGCCCCTCATTCCGATGCCGACGCCCAGCGAAAAGGCATCCATCCCGAGAGCTAGCGCCATGATCAATAAAGTGAGCAGCTGTCCTTCATGCAGTCCCGCTTCCAACATTTGCGCAATCTCTCCTTACCTACGCTGGCTTGTTCTATCCAGCTTATGCGGACAAGGAGAGAGAATATGACCTGTCCCGGAGAGGCGGACGAGGCGGCACGCAGGAACTGCTTGCAGAGCGGGACGAGGTGAGGCGAATGATCCTGGCCTGCGCGGGACGGAGTCAGATACGCCAAAGACATAGCTCGCTACGCGGGACGAGGTCAGATGCTTGGACCTGGATCGCTGTGCGGGACAGGGTCAGATGCATAGACCTGGCTCGCTGCGCGGGACGGGGTCAAATACGCCAAGACATAGCTCGCTGCGCGGGACGGGGTCAGATTCTTGGACCTGCTCGCTGGGCGGGACGGGGTCAGACGCATAGTCAGCCATTGGCAATTGAGCACATAGCGGAGAACGCGCCGTTTTATCGGACATACGTTCCGCTATTTTGCCCCAAAGCCGGATTCCTTGCATTTATCGGACATACGTTCCGCTATTTAGGAAGAAACCCTCTGTTTTCAATGTATTTCCTGGAAATAACGGATCCTATGTCCGTTAAAATTACTTTAACGCACAATTTGCCCGAAATAACGGATCGTATGTCCGATAGCCGATGAATCTTCAGGAAAAATAGATCGCACTATGGTCAGCCCGCAGATCTCGCTGCGGTCAGCCCGCATCGACCTGCCTGCCGCCGGCGGCCTTCGCCAGCCGGTTAAGCAGAGCAAGACCGATGCCGTCCGACGGGCAGGCTTCGGCCCAAATCCGCTCGGCTCCAAGCTCGTCGAACTCTCGCAGAACGGCGTAAAGCGATCGGGCCGCGCTTTCCAGCTTCCCCAGTGAGCCGCAGGCCAGGACAGCATCGGCCCGGTACGAAGCCGCCGTCTCCTCGTAGGCGAGAATGCCGGTGCGCAGCCCCAGTGCAGATGCCGCATCGGCCTTGGCTTGGATATAGGCGCGCACTGCTTCCGCCGAGCCCGATACGAGGGTCATCTCCCCGCGCGGCGCATAGTGGGCGTATTTCATGCCGGGCGAGCGGGGCGCCGTCGGCTGGGAGGCAGCGGTCTCGGAGACCGCAGACCCGGACACCGGCTGCCCAAAGGCCTCGATGCCGGCTCCGGCATCGAACTCGACGGCGTATCCCGCCGCTCGAAGCTGCTCCGGCGTTACGCCGCCGGGCCTCAAGATGCGGACCGACCGCTCTCCGACAGCCTCGACAACCGTCGATTCCAGCCCGACTCCGGTCGCTCCGCCGTCAAGCACGCCGCCGATCCGCCCGGCCAGATCCTCCAGCACATGCGAGGCCGCGGTCGGGCTTGGCCGCCCCGAGCGGTTCGCGCTCGGCGCCGCGACGGGACAGCCCGCTTCGCGGATCAGAGCCAGCGCCAGCGGATGGTCCGGCATGCGGACCGCGACGGTATCCAGCCCCGCCGTCACTCGCGGCGACACCGCATCCGGAAGCACCGGAAGCACGAGCGTCAGCGGCCCGGGCCAGAAGGACTTCATCAAACCGCGCTCCGTCTCCGTCAAGCTTGCAGCGAGGCCTTCCAACTGCCGCTCATCGGCGATATGGACAATCAGCGGATTGTCGGAGGGCCTCCCTTTCGCTTGGAACACGCTTTCTACCGCCGCCGTGCTGCGGGCATCCGCGCCGAGGCCGTACACCGTTTCCGTCGGAAAGGCCACCGTTCCGCCCGACCGCAGAAGATCGGCCGCTTCCTGCAATTCTTTTGCCGAAACGGCTCCCGCCGCTCCGCTTCTCCAATAAACCGTGCTTGTCGTCGTCATTCGGTTCCATTCCTTCTCATCCGGGATTGCCGCGGAAGCCCCCGGCGATATAGCTACAGTATACCTCTCGCGCCGCCGCGTTACCAACCTTCCGATACTGTCCGTCCATGCGGTCAGGATACGGAAACACCCCTTGCAAAGACTTCTCGCACCCTCCGGAAGGCAGATCCCATCGTCATTGATAAGGGGTGAACGTAGATATCAAGCCGCTTGGACGACATGCCTTCCGGCAGTAAAGACGGTTCCGGCCGAACGGACATCGTTGTCGCCAAAGGCGACTCTTGCATTCTTGAACGCCGAGCAGCTCCCGCCCGCTCCATCAGGCGAAGAGGCCGCGCAGGAAGGAAAAGAACGACTTGATCAGCTCCCAGATGAAAAATTTCGCTTCGGGGGCTTGTCCTGCCTCGGCAGGAGCGTCGGCTGCGACCGCAGATGCTTTGCCGGCATCGGCTTTTGACAGCTGGTCCGGCTTGCTGTCTGCGACGGCAGCAGCAGCCTCTGCCTTCGGAGCCGCGTCGCCGGAAGAGGAGTCCAGGAAGCAGAGCGGAGGGAAGAGCACGCACCACCAGTTCTGGCCTTTTCCTTCGCCGAGGGTGATGAGGAGGGCTTCATAGTCGCCTGCCGGATACACCTGCTCGCCGTAGACTTTAGTCGGGAATGCCACTTGGCCGAGCTCGGCCTTGTAACGGTAAGAGAATCCGCGATCCTGCAGCGTGCGGGCCACGATAGCTTCGATCTCTCCCATGTGGGAGCGCAGCGCGGCACGGGCTTCTTCGATCGTCTGAGGCCCTGCGGCCCAGCCGTTCATCGCCTGCACGACGGCATCGCGCACGACGCGCTTCGTAGCTTGGTCGACGGCGGAATCCGAGTTGGCGAGAATGCGCAGCCGGATGGCCTCGCTTGGAATAAAGCTTTGCGCCAGAGCGGCGTCGTTGCGGACATTTTCCCAGCTCATCATCAGAAAGGCGACACAGAGAATGAGGTACAGGTAGGACAGGCGGAACGGGAATCGGTACGAATGGGCTGCTGCCGAATAAGGACGGGAAGCTGCGGTCGGATAAGGGCGGGACACCGAAGTATAGGAATGAACGGACATTGCACAAGCTCCTCTCGGGCACCCGTCGGCACCGCCGCTTGCGTTCCGGAACGTCTCTATGCTCCATTATGTCCGCCCTATATTCTTCTATACCTTGCCTGCAAATCTAATTTTTCAAAGATTGCGAGATTAAGAGGAGCTGTATCGGGGAAGGCTGGCCTGTAACGAAGGCGAATTCAGCCCGGATTCCGTAGCTAGAAACGTTCCGGATGATATATCGCCCTGAACGCAACATTTCGCTCTTCGTATCTATCGTCCTGTTGCTTTCTTGCGCTCTTGGTACCGAATCTCTATCTTCCTGACCTCTGCCTTGCGCTCTTGGTACGAATCTCTATCTTCCTGAACGCTGCCTTGCGCTCTTGGTACCGGCTCTATCCCCTTAACGCAACTTTACGCTCTTGGTACGCACTTTATCCCCTCCCTGAGCGCAACATCATGCCCAGCGCGCCGCACCTGGCATCCCGAGCGCAACATCATGCCCAGCGCATCGAACCCTGGCGCATGATCGGGTGCCGTCACTCCGAGCCTGGCGACCTGACCGCGACGACATGGCGCTCGATGCCGCCGTAATCGGTCACGATCGAGATGTCGTCCCAATGCCCGATTTCCTCAAGCAGCGCAGCGACCTGCCGGGCCTGTCCCATGCCGAGCTCGAAGCCTACGACCGACGGAAGCCGCGTCAAAAGCTTGAGCTGAACCGCCATGGCGCGGTAAGGATTGAGGCCGTCCTCTCCTCCGTCGAGAGCAAGCCTCGGCTCGAACTCCCTCACCTCCCGCTGCAGCCCCGGCAAATCGCCAGCCGGAATGTAGGGAGGGTTGGACACGAGCACGTCGATCTCGAGCCCCTCCATGCTTCCCCCGCCGGAAGCCAAAAAAGGCTGCAGCAGGTCGCCCTCTATGAACGCGCTCAGCTCCGCTCCGAGACGGAGAGCGTTGCCCTCGGCCGTGCGCAGCGCCTCCGGAGACAGGTCGGAGGCGTGCACCCGCCATGCCGGGCGCTCCGCGGCCAGCGTGACGGCGATCGCGCCGCTGCCCGTGCCGACGTCGAGGACGACCGGCGCGGCAGCGGCGGCAGGCGCTTCCAGTCCCGCAGACCGCAGAGCGGATGCGGCAGGCTTGGCGCTGCCCGGCAATGCCTCGGCCGATGCCTCCGTTCCAGCCGAACCTGCCGCTTGCGGCCACAGCCTGTCCGCCGCCTGCAGCACCGCCTCCACGAGCAGCTCCGTCTCGGGACGCGGAATCAGCACGGCCGGCGTGACCGCGAACGGCCGGCCGTAAAACCACTGCTCCCCGGCTATATACTGGGCGGGCTCGCCCCGCCCCTTGCGGGTGATGGCTTCTTCCCATGCCGCCAGCCGCTCCGCCGGGAACGCCTCCCGGCCGTCGCGCAGCAGCTCCGCCCGGTTCAACCCCAGCACATGCTGCAGCAGTAGCGAGGCATTGTCCCCTGCTTCCTCCACGCCGCAGCGGTCCAGGTAGATCTCCGCCAGCTTGCGGGCGGCTTGGATCGATGCTCCTGCTGCTTGACGGAATGACTCCGTTTCCCGGCCTTGATCGTTCTCGCTCATATTCCGAGCCTCCTGAAGAGTAATGATCTGCGCATGATGAAAAAAAAGCCCCATCCCGATTAGCGGGCTTGGGGCGTATGTCGGGCACTGTGCATGCTGCGGTGACATGTGAATGCTGCTACTATGCGATGTCCATCAATGTATTGCCGCAATGCGCTTGCATGCCGCAGTGCACTGTTCATGCTGTATGACCAAGTGCGTGTTTAGATGCATTGTGCAGCTGTGATGACATGCGAATGCTGCTACTATGTTATGCGACCCATATGCATGCCGCAATGCGCTGCATGCTGCACTCGCAATCCGAAGCCGCCTCAATCCCGCTTAGGCGAGATTTTCGCGCTCCAGCAGCTCCGCCTGCTCGGCGAGCGACAGGGAATTGACGATGTCGCCCATGTCGCCGTTCATGACGGAATCGAGACGATGCAGCGTGAGGCCGATGCGGTGATCGGTGACGCGGCTCTGCGGGAAGTTGTAGGTGCGGATCCGCTCGCTGCGGTCGCCCGTGCCGACTTTGCTCTTGCGCTCGCCGGCAATCTTGGCTTCTTCTTCCTGACGGTGGATATCATAGATGCGGGCGCGCAGAACCTGGAGCGCCTTGGCCTTGTTGTCGTTCTGCGACTTGCCGTCCTGGCAGGTGGCGACGATGCCGGTCGGCACATGCGTCACGCGCACGGCGGACTTGGTCGTGTTGACCGACTGGCCGCCCGCTCCGCTGGAGCAGAATGTGTCGACGCGGATATCCTTGTCGTGAATCTCGATCTCGACATCCTCGACTTCCGGCATGACGGCCACGGTGGACGTGGACGTATGGATTCGGCCGCCGGATTCCGTCACCGGGATGCGCTGCACGCGGTGCGCGCCGCTCTCGAACTTCAGCTTGCTGAACGCGCCCTTGCCGGTAATCTTGAAGATGACCTCCTTGAAGCCGCCAAGATCGTTTTCGCTCGCATCCATGAGCTCGACACGCCAGCCCTGGGTCTCCGCGAAGCGGGTGTACATGCGGTACAGATCGGAGGCGAACAGCGCCGCCTCGTCACCGCCCGCCGCGCCGCGGATCTCCACAATGACGTTCTTGTCGTCGTTGGGATCCTTGGGCAGCAAGAGGACGCGAACCCGCTCCTCCAGCCCGGCGAGCCGCTCGCCCAGCTCCTCGAGCTCCATCTTGACCATCTCGCGCATCTCGTCGTCGAGCTTTTCGCCTTGCATCGCTTTGGCGTCCTCGTACTGGGCATGCACTTCTTTATATTCCGTATAAGCGCTGTAAGCGCCTTGAAGATCCGATTGTTCCTTCGACAAATCCCGGAGCCGCTTGGGATCGCTGGCTACATCAGGATCGCACAGCAGCTCGCTCAGTTTTTCGTACCGGTCCGCAAGCGCTTGTAAACGGTCCAACACCTGACTTCACCCCTAGTGATATTCTTTAAAAAAAAGTCCTGGCATCCATTATACCATATATGAGACTTATTCATAAATGGTTAAGCCGTGGAAAAACGTCGCGGCCTGTCCAAATTCCCGGCGCACCGCAAAACGCCCTGCGCGCCGATAATAGGCGGCAGGGCTGTCTGCTCCAAGGGACGGCCGGATGAATCGGCAGCCCTCGGTTCTTGAATCCGCGCTAAACGTTGAAGCGGAAATGCATGACGTCGCCGTCCTTGACGACGTACTCCTTGCCTTCGAGGCGCAGCTGGCCGCGCTCGCGGGCGGTATTCATGGAGCCTGCGGAGACGAGATCGTCATAGGATACGACCTCGGCGCGAATGAAGCCGCGCTCGAAGTCCGTGTGGATGACGCCGGCAGCCTGGGGCGCCTTCATGCCCTTGCGGATCGTCCAGGCGCGTACTTCCTGTACGCCTGCCGTGAAGTACGTGTACAGGCCGAGCAGCTTGTAGGCGGACTTGATGAGGCGGTTCAGGCCGGATTCCTCCATGCCGAGCTCCTCCAGGAACATCGCCTTGTCTTCGCCTTCGAGCTCCGCGATCTCGGCTTCGACCTTCGCGCTGATCGGCACGACTTCGGCATTTTCCGCCAAGGCGAATTCGCGCACGATCTTCACATACGGATTGCCTTCGGCGTCGGCGACTTCCTCCTCGCTTACGTTGGCCGCATAGAGCACGGGCTTCATCGTCAGCAGGTGAAGGTCGCGGATCAGCGTCTTCTCTTCGTCGCTCAGCTCGACGCTGCGCGCCGGCTGGTCGTTGTAGAGAGCTTCCTTGATCCGCTCCAGCACTTCGACTTCCTGGGCGTACTGCTTGTTGCCGCCCTTCATGTTCTTGCGGGAGCGGTCGATGCGGCGGTCGACGGAGTCGATGTCCGCGAGGATCAGCTCCAGGTTGATCGTCTGGATGTCGCCCAGCGGATCGACCTTGCCCGATACGTGGGTGATGTTCTCGTCCTGGAAGCAGCGCACGACATGGCAGATGGCGTCCACTTCGCGGATATGGGCGAGGAATTTGTTGCCGAGGCCTTCGCCTTTGCTGGCGCCGGCGACGAGGCCCGCGATGTCCACGAATTCGAATGCGGTCGGCACGGTCTGCTTCGGCACGACCAGCTCGGTCAATTTATCCAGCCGCTCGTCGGGAACTTCCACGACGCCGACGTTAGGGTCGATCGTGCAGAACGGATAGTTGGCGGATTCCGCTCCAGCCTGAGTAATTGCGTTGAAAAGCGTCGATTTGCCCACGTTGGGAAGACCGACGATGCCACATGAGAGCGCCAATGAAAACAACTCCTTCAAAGTCTTGTCCGATAAGAAAGGATATCAAGCGCGCATCCCTTCTTCTCTTCTCTACGCGAACGTAATCCGCCGCATGAGGCGGCGAAACCGTTAGGCTTGATCTCTAGGAGCCATTATACATGACATCGGACAATTTAAAAAGAAAAGCCGCGGCTTGGGCGGCCTCTCGGACTTGCAGAAATGGAAGTGAAAGGAGGCGGGCCATGGACGCCCTGCTCAGACTGCGCGGCGGGCGGGCGGCATCAGCGCCAGAATTCCATCCGTCCGGAACGTGCGCGGCTGCCGCTTGGCCAGATCGAATGCCTTCAAATGCTTGCCGCTAAAGCCTTCCACGCGAACGAGCCGGCGGCTCAAGCTGCCCTTCGCGTCCTCGTAAATCATCTCCACTTCACGTCCGATCCACTTCCGGAATTCCATGCCTTGACCCCCTTGGTATAGGAACATATATTCTTATTTTATTATAAACGAGAATATATGTTCTTATACAGTGAAAATTATTCCCAACACCGGAATGGCTGTCGGCCGCAAGAGAAGCAAAAAAGCTTCCGGGCAGAGACGCCGGAAGCTTGAGGAAAAACAAGGTTGGCCAACTTGGATAGGGTTCATCTTGGATGTTTTCATCATGGATATGCTCGGTGCTCGGCATTCTCATCCGTTCGACCCGGCCGCGAATGCCGGACCGAGACGAAACCTGCCGTTTGATCTAAGGCTGTTCGCCTTCCTCCACGCCGAGCGCATCCAGAAGGCCCTGATCGGCAGGCATGACCTCCGGAGCGGTCAGAGCTTCCTTCGGCACCTGCACGGCCTTCGCCCCGTTCCAGCTGCCGTAATTCAAAGCCAGCTCCTGATGGAGCTTGGAGGGATTGCCTTCATCATATTCAATCGTGACGTCCGCATCGGCCTTCAGCCGCTTCAGCAGTCCCGTCTTCTCATCGAATTCAAGCGAATACGCAAGCGAGGCGACCTGGATGGAATCCCGGATCGCAGCATCCATCTCGTCGGTTCCCATCGTGCTGCGGAGCAGATCGCGCACGAGCGCTTGGGCGGCCTCGTCCTTGCCGTCGCCGCTGTAGGCCAGCGTTGTGACGCCTTCCTTGGAGGAAGCCTTGAAGCTTGCTGCATGCGGCTTTATCTTGTCGAGCTCCTTGGAAGGAGCGATCTGGAAGTCCGACAGCGTCGCCTTGATCTTCGGCACTTCGGAGGCGAGCATCCGGCTCCAGGACGAATTGGAGTGATCGTACATATAGTAGCCGTCCTTGTTCAGGTACGAGTCGATGGTCGACTGCTCGCCCATAAAATCATTGACCGTGACTTGCTTCAGAACGAGCGGCTCCAGGAAAATAGTGCCTTTATTGCTCATGGACATGGACGTCGTCTCTCCGTCCGTCACCATCTGCTGTCTCAGCTCCATGTCCAGATCGAAATTCCGGATTTCCGCCAGCGCCTTGCTGCCGCGATCCAGCATAGAGGAGGACGACGGACCCGCGTCATCCTGCCCGGCGGGCGATGGAGACGGCGTTCCGGTCGTCTGAGCGGCTGACGGCGCCGGCTCCCCTTGGTGCTGCGGTCCCGCGCAGCCTGCGGCGATGAGCAGGGAGCCGAGCATCAAGCCGGCTGTCCAATGCCGCAGCCGCCGCTCCGGGCGGCTGCGGAATGGCTTCGAGATGCGATTCATGCTGTCATGCTCCTTTCCGGATGGGCTGTCCGCAGCCCTCTGCCGTATCGGCAGGCCCGTCCCGAACCATACTAACGGCGGGAGGTGAGCCGCTCATGGAGAACAAGTCCCATCAAGGTAACTATAAAGGAACGTCGCACAGCCATGCAAAGAACCAAAATATGGAATTCGTCAACGACGTGGTGGAGGATGTCAAATCCGTCACTAATTTTACGGGCAAAAAGAAGAAAACCGACTGAAGCCGGCATCGTCTTCCGGCGATCCGCAGAACAGCCGCCATTCCGGCTGCCGGACAAGGAAACCCGTCCAAAGCAAAAAGCCGCCGAATGGCGGCTTTTTGCTGAATCAATAAAGAGATCGAATGCCTCATGCGGCGGCAAAACCGTCCCATATGCGTCTAGAGCAGGATGGCAGGAGAGGACAGGCCTCCTATCGTTGTCATTTGCCAGCCGGTGCGGCTGTCAGCACGACGCCATCAAAGCCGACGGCGATGAAGCGTGTTCCATCCCAAATTACACTCTGAAGATCTTTTGATGTCGGGGATTCCTGCTGCACCCAGCCTCGTCCGCCTTCCGACATGTATACGGCGCCATCATTTCCGACAGCCGCTGCCGTTCCGCCGCCCGTAACGGCCAGCGACTTCAAATACGTGTACCTCTTCTTCAAGACCGTCTTCCAGGCCTTCCCGTCTACGGATTCAACAAGGGCATCTTCCGAAATGGCGATGAATTTGGAGCCGGTCCAGACCGCATCGGTGAACCTAGGAAAATAACCGTTGGAGCCGTCCAGGGTCGCGCTCGTTTTTTTCCATGCCGCTCCATCGATGGATGTATAATAATCGGCCTGCCCTTTAAAGCCGATCCATACTTTCCCGCTGGATGCGGATGGAACCGAGTTTCCCGCTTGTACCGAAACCCATGACAAGCCGTCCCGGCTTCTTTTTTCGATCGTCTTGCCATGCAGGCGAAACTCTCCGCCCACCGCTGTAATATCACGGATATGATCCTGCTCCAAGCTGCCCAGCTCGCTGAGCCTGCCGTTCCGATAGAGGAGGCCAAACCTGGAAAGCCGGTCGTCCGCGGAGGAAAACCCGCCTGCAATAAAGCTGCCTCCCACGTTCTTCAACTCGTACAGCTTGATTTCGGGCTGGATAAGCTCCGGGTCGATATCGGCCCAGTCTTTTCCATTCGCAGAAGCCTTCAATGTTCCTACGCCCGCTACGACATAGTTCCCCTTGAAATAGGCAATGCCATAGAGATCGTTCATGGTCCCGGCGGCTTCGATAGTCCATGGCTGGTCAGGCGATGGAGCCGAACGAACGGTCCCCATGCTTCCAGCCGCCAAGTATGCATTTCCGCTCTTCAGTAAAGCATTGATATTTCCTTCCAAACCTCCGTATTTCACATAGCCGAGCGGACTCTGGAACATGCCTTCCGTCTTCGAGATCTTGTCCCAGTCTACTCCATTCATCGATCGATAGATGGTGCCGTAATCGCCCGCCGCAATGAATTGCTTGCCGTCCCAGACGACGCTGTTCAGGGAGGCGTTCGGATCGCCGACTTTCTTAAAGTGAACGCCATCGGTTGTGGTATAGATTCTTCCGCCAATGCTTCCCTGGCCCGAGCTTCCGTCGTATCCTACCGCGACAGCGATTTGCCCGTTGTCCGCCATGGCATGAATTTCTCCGCCAACGGCGTCCGCAGTCGTGGTCCATGCAGCCAAATCGGCTGAGCTCAGGATATTTCTCCCCATAGCGACAAGCCATTTTTGATGGAAGTTATAAATAAGGACCTTATCGCCTCTTGCAGAGGTTTGGATGGGCTTCAGCGTCCATTGGGTCCCTTCCTTGGATATGGCGGCGACAGGAAACGTGTACGAATAGGAGTCGATCTTGATTCGGGTCATGCCGGCCGCAACGAATTGCCGCCCGTCCCAGACGACATCCTGCCAATCGAAATCGGCTGGCTTGAGCGGATATTTCCCTAGCTCTTTATTTTTATAAGAGGGGGAAAAGTCGGCCAGCGTCCATTTTCCGCTGATGACGCCCTTTGTCCAGGCCATGCCGTCCTTCGTCCGGGCAAGCACGCCTTGATCGCCTGCAACAACGGCAGCTGCGCCATTTGCAGCCAGCGCTTGCAGATTGCTGCGGCCGGGAAAAGCTACCGCTCCCCAGGCCCCGCCGGTCTTGCTTCGCAATACGGTGCTGTCCATGCCGACCGCTATCCGGACTCCGCTTTGCAATTCCGTGATGTCGGTCAATTCCGAGCTTTCCTTCCCGGACTGCTGCTTCCATGTCCAGGATGCCGCTGCAGCCGAGACGCTTTCAGCTTGCACCGGCAGCTGCATGCCGCTGCCTGCAGCGATTGCACAAGCGAGTACGACTGCCCACTTTAGGTTTCTAACCATTCCATGCCCCCGCTTTAGCAAATTGGGATCCAAACATCCGTCGATTCCTCCAAATTCTTTCGGAAACCAAGCGCATTTTAATTAGATTTCCCTGCGCTGCACGGCGAAGGCTCCCTGCATCTTTCTGTCGTTCCGTCCAGCGGAGTAACGATCCGGAGCCTGTGGAAGCACAAAAAAAAGCAAGGATCCTTTCTTGGGCACGACGGCTCCGCCCAGAAAGTCCCTGCTTCAATGAAAAGCTTCAAGCCCGCTTTATCGTCGGGAAAGCCAGGCATGCAGACGCCGGCAACATGGGGGCGTCCTTGCTGGAGTCCCGCTCTCGTCACACCCAGGCGTCCTTGCTGGAGTCCCGCTCTCGTCACACCCAGGCGTCCTTGCTGTAGCCCCGCTCCTCCCAGTACCCCGTATGATCGCCTTTGATCAGCTCGATGCGGTTGAGCCATTTCACCGATTTGTAGGCGTACATGCGCGGCACGATGAGCCGGACAGGACCGCCGAGATCGCTCGGGATCGGCTTGCCGTCATGAAGGACGGCCACCATCACATCGTCCATGACCGCCTGCTCGAGAGTCAGCGAGTCGGTGTAGACCCCGTCGCCGGAGTAGAACTTCGCCGTCGCCGCCCCCGCCTTCACGCCGGCCTGCTCCAGAAGCAGCTTCAGCGGAATGCCTTCCCACGTATTGCCGTACACCGACCAGCCCGTCACGCAGTGGAAGTCGCTGACCTGGACGGTCCGCTTCAGCTCGACGAACTGCTCCCAGTTCCAGATGAAGCTTTTCTCCACCAGCCCGTCTATCGTGAACGACCAGTCCGCATTCGTGAAGGACGGAATCGGCGTGACCGTATAAACGCGGAAATTCCCCTTGGCCCCGCCGCCTTGCGGAGGCAGCGATGCCGGCAGCGGCTGCGGAGCGGGGATGAGCCGGTTGGCATCGCGGCTCGCCAGCTCTTCCGAGGTCGCGCCGCCGGCGCTGCCGAGCGCCCTTCCCGCCCACTGCAGGAAGGAAGGTCCGACCGCCAGCGCAATGCCCGCCCCTACGGCTGTGCGGACGAACGTCCGTCTGGACATGAGCGCTTCCGGAGAGGCGGCCGGATGCAGTCCGTCCTCCCTGCCGGTGCGGACCGTTCGGCGTCCAGCCTGCTTGAGCCATTTCAACCGGGTGATGGAATGGTACAGCACATACGGCAAGCCGATCCAGGTCAGCAAATCATGCCAGGTCAAAGCCGGATTCGCCCAGCCGGGACCAAGCTGCCGGTGCAGCCAGAGCACGATTCCCGACAGCAGCCAGCCGCCGAGCAGAGCCAGCACGACGATTACGTTCGCTCTCTGCCAAGGCTTGCCTCTCAGCTGCTTCCAGTGCTTGGGAGCGAGCAGTGCATAGGCCGCCATCGGCAGCAAGGACGCAAGGCCGAGCACGATATGGATTCCTTTCAGCCAGACGCGGCCTTCTCCGAGCACGCCTCTCCAGTAGCCTCCGAACAGCATGAGCCCCGATACCGCCAGCAGAAAGACGATCCATCCGTTCAGCGAATGGATGCCGGCGAGCTTGCGGCCGTAGCCTTTGCGGAGCGTTGCCAGCCAGTTCCCCATTCCTCGGCCTCCTTTCGGAAATGGTCTTCTCTTCAGGTACACGTCCGACATTCCCGGTTGGATGACGCGTCCGCAATATGGATGAATCCTGCTCCTTCATATGAACATAACCCTTCAACCAAACGGCCCGCCGCACGTCGCTTCCTCAAGGAAAACACGCTGGACGGGCCGCAGAATGGCCGGGACAAAAAAGCTACGGATTGATAAATACCGTTTTGAGATGAGCAATGTAGGTCACGCCGAAGCCAAGCCCTTTGGCCACTGTAGCCAGCGGCACATACGTCTTGGATTCCTTGCCTACCTGCTGCAGGTAGGCTGGAGAATCGACCGGCACGGCGACCCCGTTCACGGTCACGGTCGAGGCGCCGATTTTCACGCCGACCGTCAAGCTGCCGTACTTGATGTTGGCCGTCGACGTTTTGGCATCCCATACGGTTTTCGCGCCTACGGCCTGCACGATATCCTGGATGGCGATGTAGTTGACGCCTTTCTTGAGCACCGGCTTATAGGGGGTGTCGAGCTTCTTGCCGACGGCATAGATGTTCATCGGCGAACCGGCCGCGGGAGCAGCCAGATCGATGTTCGCTCCCCATACCGCCGCCGCAAAGGTGCTGGCGATGACCGCGTACCCTTCCTGCGTCGGATGGAAATCCCGGTCCTTGACCATATGGGTGAGGACGCCTTCGCGCCCGACGAATTCCTTGGCGACATGGGCGACCTTGACGTCCGCCCCCTTGGCGGAGTAGCCCGCCGCGAGCTTATCCAGATTGGCCGTAAAAGCATCCGTTGCGCTCGTCAGCTTGGCGTACAGCTCCTTGCCGCCGATGACCGGAAGCGGCTGGTACTGGTCGGCAATGACGACCGACGCATGGGGATTGATTTCGTGAAGAACGTCGAGCACGGCCGTCATATTGCCGGTGTATTCGCTCAGAAGGGAGGCGACCTGCGCCGCCAGATCGGCATCCGACAAGGCGGACGCGCTCGTCAGCAGCGCGGAGACGTCGTTGCCGCCGACCGTGATGGCGACGAGGTCGGCGGACGCAAGCTCCTGGCGGATCTTTGCGGCAGCCGCTCCGAACTCGTTCGTCCTCGGATCGGGAAGGCCCGGTTGAATGGCATCGGCCGTTATCGGCGTCCCCGAACCGATGGCGCTTACAAACGTTTTCAGTCCGGAGCTTTTCAAGCCGGCGATTCCGTAATTGGACAGCGAGGCGCGTCCGTGCAGGAGCGCCTGCTCGTACAGGCGCTCGGCGTAGCCGTAAGGAGGAGAAGCGACCGTGTATTCCACCTTGGGCTCGTACCCGACGGTGATGGAATCTCCCAGGGCAACGATATGATAGTCATCGGGCTGAGCCGCTGTCTCTGCGCCATAAGCGGCGCCCGCGCCGCCGCCGAAAAGCAGCAGGAATGCGAGGGCGAAGGCGAGGCGGCCCTTCAGCGATAAATGGATTCTTTTCATGAGAAACGCTCCTCTCTGGTGAATCCCCTCTATTCTATCACTTGGGTTTGCCTCTGAATATATGGATAAAGGATATATTTACCGCCCGGATCCGACAGGCACGACGGCGTTTCGGCAGCCGGAGGACAAAAAAAGAAACGAAGCCGTCGACAGGCCTCGTTTCTTCGAAAAGCCGCGATTTCCGGAATTGCGGGGTCAGGACTTGATCCTTCTGAACATCATTCCGATGCCTCCGATGAGGAGCAGGATGGCCAGAATGTAGAAGACGAATTTGACCGAGTTGACGACGAAATCGAAAAGCCCGGATATGCCGAAAATAAGGCCGGCGATAATGAGGATGACGGCTAGCAAACGCATAAGGTTATTCCTCCTTCGTTCGGATCGTTCTTATAGCTCTATATACCCCGGGCAAAGGCATCCGACGCTCTCGGCAAGAGCTTTCGATCCGCTTCGTTTTCAGAAGGCCCGAAAGGCCGGCTGGCCGATCGAATTCGCTCAAGAGGGCATTGTCTGTTGGATTTCATTCGCTCAGGAGGGCATGCGCCGTTCGTCTTGCTCCCGAGCACGGTCTTTCAATGGACGAACGTGTTCCTCACCCGGAGAGACCGCCTGAAGTAGGGAATCCAGGCCGCGGCCAGCACCGCCGTCCGCAGCAGGGCCGGAAGCGAATTCTGCAGGACGCTTTCTCTCGTGGAAGGCATGAGCAGGATGAACACGCATTCCAGCGCGACCGCGCCCAGGCAGGCGAGCAGATACAGGGCGATCCAGGCGGGGAAGGCTTGCAGCCTGCGGTAGAAGCCGGCCAGCATCATCGCCGTGGCCAGGAGCAGCACGGCCAGCTCCGCCAGCTCGTAGACGGCAAGCGGAGCCATCAGCGGATGATAGTCCGGCGCCTGGCTGTCGATGATGGCAGGCCAGCCTCCATCCGCGAACAAATAGCGGATCAGTCCCGCGAGCTGCGCCGCGAACACAGCCAGCTGAAGAGCGAGGCCGAGCTGGACGAGCCACAGCCACCCGCCCAGCCCCGACAAGGGCGGCTTCGTCAATGCTCCACTCGATCTTCCCGCTCCCCTTTCGGTCGCCCCCCCTCTTCGTCCGACATGCCGCCATCGGCTTGTCCCTTGGTTCCGGTTCGCCTTGCGCCTGCTTTCGCCCATTACGCCGCCCCTCTCCGGTTCTCGATCCCCGCCGGTCCCATGCCGCGCCTCCAGCGCCACGCTGCCTCGCATGAGTTGACATTGAAGTTTGCGTTGCAGTATTCTGATCCTACAACCGCATAAATACGTCTCATTTCGTATATCCTGGACGATAGGGTCTAGGGTTTCTACCGGAAACCGTAAATTTCTAGCTACGAAAAAAATATGCCCCTCGGCGTATTTTATTCGCGGCTATTTTTAGTTTTTGAAGGAGTGGAGATTCCATGCCCCACACGATTTTGATCCGGAACGCCCAGATCGTCACGATGAACGCGAACGAAGAGATTCTGCACGGCGATATCCGGATCGAGGACGACCGGATCGCCGCGATCGGCCCGGATCTCGACGCCAGCGGCGCCGACCGCGTCATCGACGCTTCCGGCCGCACCGTCATCCCCGGCTTTGTCCAGACCCACATCCACCTGTGCCAGACTTTGTTCCGCGGCAAGGGGGACGATCTGGAGCTGCTGGACTGGCTGCGCAAGCGCATCTGGCCGCTGGAGGCCGCCCACGACGAGGAGTCCATCTATTACTCCGCCATGCTCGGCATCGGCGAGCTGCTGCAGAGCGGCACGACGACGATCGTGGACATGGAGACCGTTCATCACACCGACTCGGCCTTCCAGGCCATCGCTGCAAGCGGCATCCGCGCGCTGTCCGGCAAGGTCATGATGGACCGCAAAGGAAGCGACATCCCGCTGCCGCTGCAGGAAGAGACGAAAGCCTCGCTGCAGGAGAGCGTCGACTTGCTGGAGAAATGGCATAACCACGACAACGGCCGGATCCGCTACGCCTTCTCCCCGCGCTTCGTCATCTCCTGTACGGATGAGCTGCTCCGCGAGGTCGCCAGTCTCTCCGACCGCTATCAGGTGAACGTCCATACCCATGCCTCCGAAAATCTCGGCGAGATCGAGCTGGTGGAGCAGATGACCGGCATGCGCAATATCGCCTACCTCGATCATATCGGGCTTGCCACGGACCGGCTGATCCTGGCCCACTGCATCTGGCTGGACGACAACGAGAAGCGGATCATCCGCGAGCGGGGCGTCCATGTCAGCCATTGCCCGGGCTCCAACCTCAAGCTCGCCTCCGGCATCGCCGAAGTTCCCGATATGCTCGATACAAGCATCAGCGTGAGCCTTGGAGCGGACGGAGCGCCATGCAACAACAATCTCGACATGTTCAACGAAATGCGTCTGGCTGCCCTCATCCAGAAGCCGATCCACGGGCCGACGGCGATGGATGCGCGCAGCGTCTTCCGCATGGCGACGATCGGCGGAGCCAAGGCGGTCGGCATGAGCTCGGAGATCGGAAGTCTGGAGGTCGGCAAAAAAGCCGATCTGGCTATCCTCAACCTGAACCAGTTCCACACGTTCCCGTCCTTCGATGTGGACATTATCTCCCGCATCGTCTATTCCGCCACCCGGGCGGATGTCGAGACGACGATCGTCGACGGCAAGGTGCTAATGGACCGCGGCGTCATGCTGACCGTCGACAAGGACGTAACGCTCCGCGAGGCGGACCGCTCCATCCGCCGCCTGCTGCAGCGCAGCCCTCTGACGTAGAAAGACGGCTCAGCCCGAAAAAGCCTCGTCCTCCTTTAAAGGAGGCGCGAGGCTTTTTCGGCGAGCTTGCCGGACAGATGCGGCGGCGACAACCCGAAGACTGCAGCTAAATCCAAACAAGAAGCCGTCAAAAAAACCCCGGTCTTCGCCGCGAGGCGCTGGACCGGGGTTGTTGTTGCGCTGATGCCGCCGCATCGCGGCTGGTGCCGAAGAGAACGGCGGCGGCGCAAGCCGCAAGGCGGAAGCTTACAGCTGGCCTTGGATTTTGTTTTTCAGGGCGTCTTTGCTTTGCACGCCGACCATTTTGTCGACCGGCTGGCCGTCCTTGAACAGGATCAGCGTCGGGATGCTCATGACGCCGAATTGGGAAGCCAGCTCAGGCTCTTCGTCGACGTTGATCTTGGCGATCGTTGCCGTGCCGGCAAGCTCCGTGGAGAGCTCTTCGACGATCGGAAGCTGCATTTTGCAAGGTCCGCACCAAGGAGCCCAGAAGTCTACCAGGGACACGCCGGATTGCACGGATTCGTTGAAGGTTTCTTTCGTCAGTGCTACTGCCATGTTCAATCATCCTCTCGGTTAAATAATTCATTCCATCTGACCCGGATGCCGCTCAACACGAATCGCAGCTATGGATGTCCTTGAGCACGCCGGCGATGGTCAAGCCGGAGAAGTAATCCTCCAGCTGCTGCTCGGCCGTGCAGAAGATACGGTTCATGACTTCGTTCATGTTGGATCCGACGAGACAATCGCAATCCGGATCGCCCGAGCACCAGTTCGGCATCAGCGACCCTTGCGCAATCGTCCGGTACACATCCTTCAGCGTCACCTCTGCTGGATCCATCAGAAGCCGGTAGCCTCCTCCGGAGCCCTCGCGCGTGGCCACATAGCCGCTGCGCTTGAGATAACCCATCACCTTGCGGACGCGGGCCGGATTGGTGCACACGTTCTCGGCAATCGTTTCGCTGGAGGCGCTGCCTTCCGGCAAGTAAGCCAGCAGCACCAGGCTGTGGACGGCAATCGTAAATTCACTGTTCATGCGAGACGGCCACCCCGTTTCGTACTGTAATAATACCAGTTACAGTTGAGAGTGTCAAGAGGAGGGCGTCCTTAGTGTGCGCCTTGGATATGCCCGTTATCCGCCGTCCCGCCAGCGTTATTAAAAGTCGAAGTTGTCGGGATCGGCTCCGAAGCGCTTGTTCTGGTTCAGCCCTTCGATAAGCGCCATGTCCTCATGGGACAGCTCGAAGTCGAATACGTCCGCATTTTCGCGAATCCGCTTCTCGTTCGTCGATTTCGGAATCGTAATGACGCCGTTCTGCAAGTCCCAGCGGAGCACGATCTGCGCCGGCGTCTTGCCGTACTTGTCCGCCAGCTCGTTCAGCTGCGGCAGATCAAGGTTGCCCTGCATCAGCGGGCTCCAGGCTTCCAGCACGATGCCTTGATCCTGGCAGAATTGGCGAAGCTCGGTCTGGGCAAGCAGCGGATGGTATTCCACCTGGTTGACCATCGGCTTGATCTCCGCATCCTGGAGGAGATCCTCCAAGTGATGCACATGGAAGTTGCAGACGCCGATCGCGCGTACTTTGCCGTCCTTGTACAGCTGCTCCAGAGCTCGCCAGGTTTCCTTATACTTGCCTTTGACCGGCCAATGGATCAAATACAGATCGATGATTTCGAGACCGAGCTTGCGGCGGCTCTCTTCGAAAGCGGCAAGCGTGCTGTCGTAGCCCTGCTCCGCGTTCCAGACCTTGGTCGTGATGAACAGCTCGTCGCGCGGCACGGAAACGTCCGCGATCGCACGGCCGACGCCTTCTTCATTGCCGTAGATCTTCGCGGTGTCGATGCTGCGGTAGCCGGCGTTCACGGCATCCTTGATCGCCTGCTCGACCTGGCCTTCCTCCGTGACTTTCCAGACGCCCAGTCCCAGGCGCGGCATGCGCACGCCGTTGTGCAGCTCGGCCGTATCTTGAAGTCCCTGCAGTTGTACCGTCATTCCGAACATCTCCTCCACATCGAATGTTTGCTTTTCGACCCTTTACCCTACTTATTTTACCACCCGGCCCCCTCGTCAAACAAACAAGGCTGGCGAGGGCGGCAAGGAGCCGAAACATGATGTCCGGTTCAATCGATGGGGCAAATGCGTCAGGCAGGCGCAACCTGCTCGGATAAACTCATTCATGGCGAACCTGACAAAAAAACAGGCTCCCGAATCGGGAGCCTGCTTGGCATGGGATCCGGTTTTAGTAGCCCAGATCCGTTTTGGCTTTCGCCCATTTTTTGTTGAGGTCGTCCAGTCCGGCTTTCAGATCCTTGGAGATGAGCAGATCCTGGATGTAGTTGCCCGTGCCGATGCCGATTTGCGCTTTGTTCGCGATTTCCGCGAATTTCGGATCGTTAGGCAGCCCTTCGATGAACGTCGGGTTCGTCGCCTGGAACTCGGCCAGCTGCGGGGATTCCGCTTTTTCCGATTTGATGATCGGCATGAAGCCGGAGTCCTTCACATAACCGGATTCTTTAACGAAGAAGTCGACCCATGCGGTAGCGAGCTCTTTGTTCTTGCTGTTTTTGCTGACGGCGATCATGTAGTCGGAGCCCAGAGGCGCGTTCAGCTTGCCGCTGTTGTCGTAAGGGAACGGCACGAAGCCGATGTCGTCGGAGGAAGCGCCGGCTGCCTCGACTTGCGGAATGACCCAGTTGCCGAGGAAGTACATGGCGGCTTTGCCGCTGGCCACTTCGCCTTTGGACATTTCCCAGTTGTTCGTGTACAGGTCTTTCTCCACCCAGCCCTTGCTGATGAATTCACGGCCGATTTGAGCCAGCTGGCCCCATGCGTTGTCCATTTGGAAAGGAGCCGGATCGGCGGCCATTTTGGATGTGAGGTCCGCTTCGCCTGCAACATAGAACGCGGAGCCGTCGCCCCATGTGCCCATCGGCCACTGAGCGCCGAAGTTCATGTAGAGCGGGATGATGCCGGCGTCTTTCAGCTTCTGCGCGTCAGCGTACAGCTCGTCGAGCGTCGTCGGCGCCTTGTCGATGCCGGCTTTCTTGAACGCCTGCTTGTTGTACACGAGGCCTTGCGTATTGACGCCGGTCGTGATGCCGTAGCGCTTGCCTTCGAAGGCGTTGTTGTCTGCGAAGTAGACGTCGTCGAACATCGAATCCGGAAGCGGCTCGAAATACTTCGGATAGTCTGTAGCCGGCATGCCCGCTGGCACCATCAGCACGTCGCCCGTCTCGCCTGTCGTCAGGCGCGTCTTGATGTCGGTCGCGTAGTTCGTCAGGCCTTCGAATTCAACCTTCGCATCCGGGTTTTTCTCTTGGAACTTCTTGACGTATTTGTCCATCGTGCCGTCGTTGATGTAGTCGGTGCGGTGCGTCAGCACTTTGAGCGTGCCCTTCAGGCCGCTTGCTTCGCCCGTGCCGCCGGCATTCGTGTTGGATGCCGTTCCCGTATTGGCCGCGCCCGTGTCGCCTGTGTTGCCGGCGTTGCCGCTGTTGTTATTGTTGCCGCATGCGGCAAGCATGGACAGGGAGAGGACGGCTGTCATTGTGACCAAAAGCGGTTTTTTCATGTTTTTTTGCCCCCTAAAATATAGTGTGCGGAATTATGCGGGTTTTGCGTTCTTTGTTTCGAAACCGTTTTCTGTTATCGCTTACATGACCTATTCTAGTCCTTGCGGTCTTGCAAAAAAATGAACTGCGTTTGTTTTTATTGTCATCTCTTATGCTAACGAGATCTTTTTGTTAGCGATTCCAAACGCTCCACCGCTTCCAGGCAGGCGCGGCTGTTATGATAAGGACATTTCCAGGCGCCTACTTTCTGCTGCATGGGATTCGGCACGCCGTCGCGGGTAACCTGCCAATGCCATTCGCCGCCTTCGCGGTCGCTGATCTTCTCCTGGATGAACCGCCAGCTGCGCTGCGAAGCCTCCAGATAACGCTCTTCGCCGGATAGCTGATAAGCGTTCAGATAGCCGACCATCGCCTCGGCCTGCGGCCACCAATCCTTGCTGTCGTCCAGCTTCCCGTTTCCATGCAGCTCGTTGAAAACAGCTCCGTCCGCATCCGTTCCTTCCTCGAGCGTCGCATGCGCCATCGCAAGTGCAGCCTTATGGACGCGGGCTTCAAGCTCCGGATCTCCGAGCACTTCCGCCGCTTCCCACAGCAGCCAGCTGCCTTCGATATCATGGCCGTAGGAGACGTCGGCGGCCTGCGAATTCCATTCGTCGTCGAAGAACAGCAGGAAATGGCTGCCGCGGCTGTCCAAGATCCGGTCCAGATGCACCTCGATCAGCTCTTTGAGCTTCAAGCGAAGTCCTTCCGGCTTCCAGATCCGGTACAGGTTCGTATAGGCTTCCAATACGTGAAGGTGGGTATTCATGGATTTGCGCTCATTGAGGTCCTTGCCGCTCAGGCTGAGATCGTCCGTTTCGCTCCAATCCCTGGCGAGAGCCTCGATGTAGCCGGTATGGACGGGATCATAGGCGTAACGCTCCAGGAGACGGTAAATCTCCTCGGCGAGTCCGAGCGGCTCGCGATTGCCCGTCGCACGGACATATTCCGCCAGCGCATAAATGACGAAGGCCTGGCCGTAAACCTGCTTTTTATCCTCGGATGGGCTGCCTTCGGGATGGATCATCCAGTAGAAGCCGCCATGCTCCTCGTCCTTGAAGCGGGTCTTCAACTGATCAAGAGCGCGGTCCGCCATGCGCAGATCGTCTTCCTGGCCGTAACGGCGATAGGCAGCTGCGAATGTCCATAGAATGCGGGCGTTCAGCACGAGCGACTTGTGCGCCCCGGGCACGATTTCACCGGCTCCGTTCATCTCGCCGATGAAGCCCCCGTTCGTTTCGTCGAGCGTATGCTCCTTCCAAAAGCCGAGGATGTTCTCCTTCAGCTCCTTTTCCAGCTCTGCGCGCCATTCGGCGTTCATGGATTCAATCATCGTATAGATCCTCCTTCGTGAAAATAGAAGCCTGCGCTTAAACCCGTCCGTAGTAATCCCTCACGACTGCAGCGGCAGGCTTGCCGTACATGCAGTAATCGTCGTTGGCCGCGGCATCCTCTTCGCTGTACAGCCTTGCCGGCCAATCCCAGAGCATGAAGCCGCGCACCCACTCGCGCTTCTCGCAGGCTCCGAACATCGCCTCGTAATAGCTCTTCTGCGCTTCGCCGGACGGAGCTCCGGGAAGCGACCAGTCGTTGGGCCGCAGCGGGGAGCCTTCGCGGCTCGGACAGCCGGCTTCCATGAAGAAGAACGGCTTCCCGTAAGGAGAAACGGCCTCGTGGATGCGGTCGAGATGCTGCTCCCACTCGCCGATCGGATAATAGCCGCTGGAGGAAATGATGTCGACCGCATCCCACCATTTCACGTTGCCCTCCTGGTACTTGTCGCAGTTGTAGGTGATCAGGCCGCCATACACCTTGCGGACTTCGGCGATCAGCGCCCTCCATTCGGCTTCCCGCTTGTCGGTCTGCACCATCTCGCAGCCGATGCAGAGCATCTCGCAGCCTTCCTGCTCGGCGATCTCCGCATAGTGGAGGATGAACTTCCCGTAGGAAGCGAACCACTGGCTCCAGGTCGGCTCGCCGGGGATGTCCATGTCGAAGAAATTGATATGCGCCCTCCAGGTTCCGTCCGCGCAGTTGACTACCGGCTTCATGACCACCTTCATGCCCATTTCCTTCGCCCGGCGGATCGCGGCGCGAACCTCGCCATCCGTGACGGTCGGCTCCTGCCAGTACGTGATTTCGGTCGATTGCGCCGTCGCCTGCATCGCTCCAAGCGTGATTCCTGCCCAGCCGACGTTCAGCTTGGCCATCTCGTTCATGGAATGCTCGGCCTCGGGGCCTTCCCAGGTCCCTCTTACTCCGGTCCATCCCCAGGTCATGCCGGTAATCATTTCGAGTTCGGGTTTGCTCATTTTGTTGTTCCTCCTCGTAAAAATGCTTAACATCCAACCGATTGGTCGCCATCCCCGCCGGCGTTACTTAAACCACTCGCCGGAGCTACATAAACCATCCAACTAATTCTGGATATTCTCGCTGCGCAATCATGAACATCCAACACAGATTGGCCCTGTCCTCGCCGGCCTTTACTTAAACCATCCAACTAATTCTGGACTATTCCCGCTGCGCGATCATGAACATCCAACACAGATCGGCCCTATCCTCGCCGGCGTTACTTAAACCATCCAACTAATTCTGGATTCCCGCTTCGCAATCATGAACATCCAACAAATTGTGTACTAGCTTCGCGTTTTCGGCCCATGCTGCGTTCGCCCGGCTTGCTTTCTTATCGTATGATCTCAATCCTGGCAGCTTGGCCGATTGCAGCTCCTGTCGCCCGAGCCTCGCTTGTTATCGGACATACGATCCGTTATTTTGTCGTTTTACTACCTAACCAGCTTGTTATCGGACATGAGATCCGTTATTTCGCCAAAATGAGACCCTACGAGGGTTAAAATCGCTAAATAACGGATCGTATGTCCGATAAATGGTGAAATCCTTGCTTTTGAGCCGAATAGCGGATCGTATGTCCGATAAATTAAAAAACAGACGAGCACTGTGGCTCCGAAACTTCATCGTTGAAACTTCCCTTTCTCCCTCCAAGCGGATCGGAGGTGACCTCGCCTCGCTGTTGTTCTCCCTCCAAGCGGAGCAGAGGAGGCCTTGCCTCGTTGTTGTTCTCCCTCCAAGCGGAGCGGAGGAGGCCTTGCCTCGTTGTTGTTCCCCCTCCAAGCGGAGCGGAGGAGGCCATCCGAATCCGGAAAAGCGGCAGCGTTCGCCTTTGAAGACGGATTGCAACCCTGTCAGGGGGTGTAAATCAGAGCAATCCGGCTTCAACAGCGATTGGAGGATCGGATGGCCTCCACAGCGCAGCTGGCGCTTCTCCCTCCGATGGCCTCCGCAGCGCAGCTATCATTTCCCCCTCCGATGGCCTCCGCAGAGCAGCTGCCCCTTTCCCAAGGAAACAGCAAAGGCGGCCCTCAAGCCGCCTCTGCAATTTTTACTTGACCGCCCCGTTCGTAACCCCCGCGAAAATATAGCGCTGAAGGAAGAGGAACAAGACGACCGTCGGAATGAAGATGATCAGGATGCCGGCCGAGATGACGTTGAGCTGGGCGGCATTCGGCCCAACGAACGAGTAGATCGCGGTAGAGACGACCTTGAGCTTTTGGCTCGGCATGTACAGGTAAGGCGTATAGAAATCGTTGTAGATGGAAATCGTCTTCAGGATGATGAGCGTCGCCGTGGCCGGGGCCAGCAGAGGGAAGATGATGGAGCGGTAGATCTTGAACAGCGAAGCCCCTTCCATCATCGCGCTCTCGTCCAGGTCTTTCGGAATGCTGTTGACGAACTGGAGATAGATGACGATCTGCAGCACGTCGGCGCCGATGTACAGAATGATCGGAGCGCCCATCGTGTTGTACAGGCCGAGCTTCTGGATGACGGAGAACGTGGCGACCTGCGTCGTCACCATCGGGATGACCTGGGCGACGAGGTACATGCCCATGATCGGCTTTTTCAGCTTGAAGTCGAAGCGGCCCAGGGCGTACGCGACCATCGTGCCGAGCACGACGTTGCCGGCGACAGCCGCAACGAGGATGATCAGCGTGTTCTTGAAGCCGAGGCCGAGATCTCCGACATCGTATACTTTTTTGAAGTTGTCGAAGTTGAAGAAGTCATGCGGCAGCGCCAGGGAGGACGACTGGTAGTACTCCATCTGGGTTTTGAACGCGCCGACGAATACCGAGTAGATCGGGAAGAACACGACGAACAGGGCGAGCACGATCGTGAGATATTTGAAAGCCGTGAACAGCGGCGAGCTTTTCTCTTGATCCATGGTTTATTTCCCCTCCCTGAACAAGACTTTGCGCTGGATGACGATGAAGATCAGTACGATGATGAGCAGCACGACCGCCATGGCCGATGCGAGGCCGAAGCTCTGATACTTGAAGGCCGTGTCCACGGTCTGGATGACGAAGGTCTGCGTTCCGTTGGCTCCGAGCATCATGACGTAAGGAATATCGAAGGCCTCGAGGGCGCCGGTCAGCGTCAGCAGCAGCATGAGCGAGAGGACGCTTTTGATGCTGGGCGCGGTAATGAAGCGGAATTTCTGCCAGCCGGACGCGCCGTCGATCGATGCCGCCTCGTAAATGTCCCCGGGAATGGACTGCAGGGCGCCGATGAAGATCACCATGTTGAGGCCCATGTATTTCCACATCGAGATGAACGCCAGAGAAACGTTGACCAGATGCGGATTGCCGAGCCAGCTCTGCTGCCAGGAATCCAGTCCGACTGCGCGCAGAAGGCCGTTCAAGGCTCCATAGTCGAGATGGTACACGTTCTTGAACATGATGACCGTCGCGACGCTGTGCAGCACATACGGCAGGAACAGCGCGACGCGGAAGCCGTATTTCCCCTTCAGCCTTCCGGTCAGGATAACGGCGAACCACAGGGAGAAGGCCACCTGGATCAAGCCGCCGACGAAGTAGTAGGCGTTGTTCTTGAGGGCGTTGAACACCTCGGGCTCGGAGAAGATCTGCTTGTAGTTGTCCAGGCCTACCCAGTTCATGTCCCAGCCGGTGCCGGTCCAGTCCGTAAAGCTGTAGTAGATCAGGGAAACGGCCGGATAGTACGAGAATGTAAGGCTGAGCAGGACCGGTATGGTCAGAAAGCCGAACAAGATCAGTAATCGCTGCGTTTTGTAGGTAAGCCGATTCACGAAGTTTCCCTCACTTTCATTTGCCGGGATTGATACCGCTTTCAGTATAGACAATTATAGGCCCTTCCCTGGACTTTGCGAATGGACGGTGTTTGGTTTTGTTGTCTTCAATTGTGCTAACTCTGTTAGCTGCGTTAGCTTATGCAGCAAACAGGCATCTGCACGGATGCAGATGCCTGTTCCACTCGCCTGCCGGAACGGGATTCCCCTCATCAAGGCGATATCCATTCCTGCTATTTTAATCGCTGCCGTCCGTTGGCTGCTTTCCACCCTCCGCCTCTGGCTTGCCGTCTGCATGAGCCCTCGAAGCACATGAGCCTGCAATGACGACGATGCCGGATATGCTGTTGATGCTTATGCTCGCGCAAGTCAAGCAGCGGCTGCAAACCGAAGGCAGCAGCGAAGCGGCAATGGCTTCTTCCCGCTATCTGGCGCCGTCCCTGTATTCCTTGGGCGTTTTCCCTGTGGCCCGCTTGAATGCCTTGGTGAAGTAGGCGGGATCCGTGTAGCCCGACAGCTCGCCGACCTCGTAGGTTTTCAGCTCCGGACGTTCCTTCAGCAGCTTCTTGGCCTGCTCGATCCGCACCGAGATCGCATAATCGGTTATCGTTTCTCCCGTTTCGCTCTTGAACAGCTTGCTGAGATAACTCGGCGTCAAATGCACCAGATCGGCAAGCTTCTGCAGGTCCAGCTCCTCGCTGTAATGCTCATGCAAATAAGCTTTGACGGTTTCGACCGACCGGCTTTCATGCCGCTGGTCCTTGACCCGCCGCAGTCCTTCCTGGAAAATCTCCCGCAGCGCCGCCGCGTAGCGCTGCCACTCGGGGAAGCTGCCGGGCTGCGGCATGAAAGGGCTCGCAGACTCCTTCCTTTCCGTCAGCCCCTCCTCCAGGGCGGCGGCCGCTTCCGCTGCGGCATCGACAAGAACGCTCCACGCCATGCGCAGCTTTCCAGCCTCCCGAATCCATTCGTCCAGCGCTTCGGAAGCGCCGTCGAGATCGCCCGCCTTGACGGCTCCTTTGGCCTTGTCCACCCATCTGCGGAGCGGCTCCGGATCGGCCTGCCGCTGAGGCGCGGGGGCATATGCGGCGACGGGCTGTCCAGACGGAGCATACCAGGCGTTATGGCAGGCGGACTCCGCCTCCCTGTACGCTTGGCCCAAGCCGGATCCGCCGCTGTAGACGCCTCCCGTCCCGATCCGGGCTTCCATCGAGATCGGCAGCCTGCCCAGCAGCGTCACCGCGAGCTCTCTGGCCGTATCGGCATGGTCGCCCTTGCGCAGGCCGATCAGCAGAGCGACGCTCCCTCCCTCCCTGACGAGGGCGAGGCTGTCCCGGCGCAGCTCGGCCGCGGCCCGGCGCAGCTCCTCCCCGTCCAGCTCAGGAAGGACATGCAGCACCATGAACGCATACAGGCCCCGGATCAGCGGCAGCTCGTCGAGCTGGTCGCATGCCGACTGCCATACCGGACGAGGAATCCGCGACGAATCTGCGGACAGCATAAGCTCCAGCAGCGATTCCGGCTGGAAAGGCTGCCGTCCGCGCTGCTCGCCGACCTTGCCCTCCACCCTTTCGAGCAGCCGCTCCAGCTCCTCCTGATTGACGGGCTTGAGCAGATAGTCCTCCACGCCGCAGCGAAGAGCTTCGCGCGCATAATTGAAGTCGTTGTGGCCGCTCAGGATGGCGATATGAACGGCGCTTCCCCGGCTGCGCAGCTCCGCGGCCAGCTGGAGGCCGTCCATCTGCGGCATGCGGATGTCGGTGATGAGCAGATCCGCTCCGGATTCCTCCAGCCTGCTGAGCGCTTCCCTCGCGCTCCCCCAGACGCCGACAACGCTGTAAGCGGGATTGGTCCGCTCGATGATCTTCGCCAAGCCAAGACGGATCTTCTCCTCGTCGTCTACGACGGCTACTTTGATCATGGTCCTTCCTCCTCCCCTCTTCCGGCTCCGCTGTCCGGCGCCAGATGCGCCGTATCCGGAATTCTCATGGTGACGCAAGTTCCATTGGACGGCTCTCCGTCCACTTTAAGTCCGCTGGATGGTCCGTAACGCAGCTGCAGCCGCTCCTGCACGTTGCGCAGGCCGATTCCTCCCGCGTACGGGTCAGGCTCGCCCTCCGGCTCCCCCGGCTGCAGACGGCTGCGTACAAGCTCCAGCTCCTCCTCCGCAAGACCCCGGCCGTCATCGCAGATGATGAACAGGCGGTCGGGACCGTCCACGCGCGTCTCGATCGAGATGTTCAGCCATTCCCGTTCGTCGTCGAAGCCGTGCAGCACCGCATTTTCCACGATCGGCTGGAAGATCAGCTTCATGACGCTCGTGTCGGCATGCCGGGCCTCCGGCGAGATGCTCAGCCTGAATCGGGCTCCGTAGCGGTGGTTCATCAGCTCGATATACTGCTCGAGATGCTCCCACTCCCTGGCGACGGATACCAGGTTGTCTCCCGCATGGAGACTGTACCGCAGCTGCTCGCCGAGCAGCTGCACCATGCGGCTTACCTCCGCGTCGTCGTTGAGAATCGCCGTCATGCGGATCGACTCCAGCGTATTGTAGATGAAATGCGGGTTGATCTGCCGCTGCAGGTTCTCCAGCTGCGCCTCCGTCCGGCGCTTCTCGATCCGGTAGATGTTGTCGATCAGCTCGCGGATTCTTGCGACCATGCGGTTGAAGGCGTGTCCGACCATGCCGGCCTCGTCGCGGCGCTTGACCGGAAACTGGACGTCGAAGTTTCCTCCCTGCACTTGCCGCATCAGGACGATGATGGAACGAAGCGGCTTGGTCAGAGCCAGGATCAAAATCAGGGTAATAACGAGCGCAGCGGCCATGGACAGCCCGGCTGCGGCCAAGCTGTACATGCGGTTGCGCGCCGCATCCTCCACCAGATGCTTTTGCGGGACGGTAATGAGCAGCTTCCAGCCCGTCTCGGGAGACTGCCGGTAGATGACGAGGTTCTCCTCCCCGGCCACTTCCGTCCGGAAGCTTCCCGATGCCCCCTTCGCTTGCTTCAGCAGCGGCGTCTGCCCGAGGTTCTGGGCCAGGAACTGGCGCTCGCTGTCGTAAATGATGTTGCCCTCTTCATCGGCGATGATCGTCGTGCCCCGGGTCGCTTCGTCGAGATCCGTCACCATGTTTTCGATGACCCCGATGTTGGCGTCGACGGCGATGAGGCCGACCGAGTTGAAGGAGGTCGTGATGATGTCCCGGACGACCGTGAACACATATTGCTTGTTGTGCGAATTGCTTGTCACCGCCTGCGTGCTGACCAGCACAGGAGTTCCGTTCCGCGCCTGCGCGAGCTGCTTCCAGCGGGAGTAAGTTTCGCGCAGGTCGTTGCGCACGCCGCCGCTCTTGACCGCGGTATAGGGATTGCCCAGCTTGTCGAACAGGTACACGTTGCTGGACCCTTCCTTGAGGTTGTTCATGAAATAGATGCTGCTTTCGATTTCGCGCTGGATTTTCAGCTTGAAGCTCCGTTCCTCCCACTGATAGGAAGGATCGCTGTCCGGATTTTCCCCCCGGTGGTTTTCATAAAAAAGGTTGGACTGCTCAAGTCCGCTCTGAATTTCGTCGAGATACGCCGGGATGATGGAAATCTGCTTCATATCGTGGATGTAGTCGTCCAGCGAGTTCATCATTTTGCCGGAAATCTGGGACGCGAACGTAATCGTATTGTTCTCGATCGTGCGGAAATTATGGGATGCCGATACATACGTAATGACCGCGATCGGCAGCAGCACGACAAACACGTATACGATGAACAGCCTGGCCTCCATCCGATGCCAGAGGGGATCGAGCCGGAGCTTCAAGCGGCCAAGCAAGCCTCTCATAACCTTGGAGATGCCGCCGTCGAGCGGCGGATGACCAGCTCGCCGGTCAGCAGCACCTTCTCCACGGGGTTCGCCGGCTGCTCGGCTCGGCGAAGCAGCGCCTCGACGGCCCGCCGTCCCATGCCGTGCTTGTGCACATGCACCGTCGTC
>Ga0194137_10000251_pt1 | contig 38101 bp, 30 predicted proteins | sample TARM_MetaG_T3_14_FD_134025 | JGI IMG/M metagenome (GOLD analysis project Ga0194137, IMG submission 134025) | Freshwater microbial communities from Pennsylvania, USA, analyzing microbe dynamics in response to fracking - TARM_MetaG_T3_14 (version 2) | ecosystem: Environmental > Aquatic >... | reverse complement strand
CTTATATCCATACCAACTAATCTTAAAAGAATCAATGTAATTGCATACGATGCAAAAATAGAAAATGCATCAAAAATAATCAATTCAATTGCGTGAATAATCTTTATCTTGTTTAAATTTTTTCCAAACATAAAAAAACGCTCCATCCCTGTACCTAAGCTTATTTTATTTTATCAAAGAACCGCCTATAAAACAAGAAAATTTAAAATTTCAACCAACTAAAGCGTTAAATTTTCCTTGAAAGAAAAGGCGCTGACTGGTATAGTTATATTAGATAATTTAGACAAAAAAGGAGTGCGCTATGAACGAAGAATACCAAGATGAAATAAGCCTACGTGAAATCATAGAAATGTTACTTAAAAATGTATTAATGATTTTTTTAATCACTATTGCAATAACAACCATTACTTCAGTTTATGCTTTTGGATTCGCAGATGATGTCTACGAATCACGGGCAACCATTCAAGTGAATCAAGGACAATCCTCAGATTTAGAAATCCCTGAAGATGTGACAGATATTTTAAGAAATTTACAACTTTATACCTATTCTTCAATTGAAGTTTATCAAGAACAAATCACTAGTAACGATGTATTAAGAGCGACAATAGAAGCTTTAGATTTAGACATGACAACCGATCAACTAAGTCATAAAATCGAAGTCACGAATCCAACCGCAAACTTAATGGTCGTCACTGTAACAAATCAAGATGCCAAACTCACCGCAGATATTGTCAATACAATGACTGATGTCTTTCAAGAGTACTTACTAGAAATTCAAATGGAAAGACTTAATACTGCAACTCAGTTACTTACTGACCAACTTGCTACTGAAGAAGACAATTTAGATCAAGCCCTAAGTGATCTTAAAGTGCTTTTAGAAGCCTCACGTGACAGCGTAGCCATACAATCAGAAATCACGATCAGTCGCAATGCGATGAACACCTATAAAGAACGTCTTGCAACACTTGATATCACCTATGAAAATGACCAATTCACTTATCAAGAACGCATAAGAAAAAATCAGGCCTTGATTGAATCCTATGGGTTATTACTTGAAAGCATTGACCCGACATTCGAATTAGAAAAAAGTGTGCTTGAAGATCCTTTCACAGAAAACTTAGCCAGTGAAGTGGCTGATTCTATTGAAGCACTTGCTAATATCAAAATGACTGATGAAGAGGTTAATCCTGTTTATGTAGAAACCCTTCAAAAACTCATTGATGAAGAAATGAGCTTACTTCAAAATGTTGAACAACTAACAACGATTGAAAATACCTACCAATATAATCTGGATAGTCTAGAAGATACCATTGATGCTTTACAAACAACCATCGATGATTTAAGAATCGAACTTGCTGATCGTGAAATCGAAGAACGTATTATCAACAGAAGAGTCGATAGCGCGCAAAATACTGTCGATGCCTTTGCGGATAAATTAGAACTCACAAGAATCGCAGAAGCTTCAAATGCCAGCAGTGATAATATCGTTGTTGTATCAAGCGCAATGACGCCTGCAACCCCAACTGGACCTAACCGATTACTATATCTTGCAATTGGTGTCGTACTAGGTGGAATGGTTGGTGTCATGAGTGCCTTCTTAAAAGAATATTGGATCAGTACAGATCCTAAAAATGTTAAATCATAATTTTCCATTTTGAGTTTGAGAATTTAATACTTCTCAAACTCTTTTTTTTATCCATATAGAATCTATGGTTAAATCATGGTAAAATAATGAAGAAAGAATGAAAGGAGCGATATCATGGAAGACCCCAAAATACCTAAACAAAAAGAAGAAACTTCACAACCCAAGGGGTTGTCTTTAGTGCATTTGTCTCCTTTGCTTTTCATTGTAGCAATAATTCCACTGATTGTGTTTGCACGCATCTTTGAGATTGAAGGAATCGAAGAAGCACACTGGCGTGGTGGGTCTCAACACTATGATTTTTTTAGTGCTTATAAAGCGATTTGGTTTAGTGTTACTGTTTATGGGACCGCATTATTTATGTTATTTTTACGTATTCTTGATCAAATAACTTTTAAAAAACATCCAATGTATCGCCCTCTTATAGTTTATAACGTATTTGTTATTTTATCGACGCTTTTTGCTGAAGATAAAACCATTGCTTTAAGAGGTTTTATGGAAATGTTTCAAGGGATGTTTGTCCTAATTGCTTATGTTTTAACCATTGTGCTTGTATTTAATATGGTCAGAGAGAAAAAACATGTTAAAGCATTAATGGGAGCTTTCATCTTTGTCGGTGTTGTCACTGCGGCGATTGGGATTGGCCAATATTTTGGCTATGACTTTTTTAGAACAGACTTTGGGAAAAGACTCGTATTACCTAGTTATATGCATCATCTCATAGAGGATTTCACCTTTCAGTTTGGTAAAAACACCATTTATGCAACCATGTATAATACAAACTTTGTCGGGAGTTTTGGAGCACTGATGGTCCCTTTTAGTATAGGTATATTCTTTTCTACAAAAAAACTTATTCCCATTGTGCTTAGCGGAATATTTATGTTATTAATGGCCTTTGTATTATTTGGTTCAAATTCAAGAGCTGGCTTAGTAGGGATTGGGTTTGCTTTTATATTTATTGCCATTTTATTCCGTAAGATGATTATCAAACAACCCCTTAAAATAGTCTTAACTCTTATTACTATATTCATAGCGGGTTACACATTAAATCATTTTTCTGAGGGACGCATTCTCAATGAATTAAAAACCATGAACTTAATCGAAGAAATCAGAAAAACTGAGGAACAAAAGCTTGATATGGTTAAATTTGAAGACCTCGCTTTTGGTGAAAACACCTTAGATATAATCACCGAAGATGCTTCGATGCAACTAGAATATTTAGAAGGATCAATTAATTTTAATACACTTGAAGGTGAGCCTATTGCGATTTCACAAGAAGGAAACACGATTACTTTCACTGATGAGCGCTATGCAAACTACCGGTTTGTCTTAGGCACTGATGCGCCTACGTTAAGAGCCCATATTTATTCTCGCGTCTTTACTATTTACTTAACAGAAGGCACTTTTAAAATCCACGGTGTCGGTGGTTTAGCAGAAACTGAGTACCCAAGAAGACTAGACTTTTTAGTTGATTATGGCCGTTTTGCCTCAAGCAGGGGTTATATTTGGCAAATCAGTGCACCCCTTCTTTATGAGAACTTCTTTATCGGAGATGGACCTGATATGTATCCAGTAGCCATCGACCAAAATGATTTTGTAGGGCGCCTTAACACACCGTTTGGTATGACTACCATCATTGATAAACCTCATAATATGTTTTTACAAATCGGTATAAACACCGGAACCATTTCATTAATCGCATTACTTTCTGTTTTTTTCATCTACTTCTTAGATAGCATTAAACTATTCATTAACAAACGATTAACCGATTATCTAGATTTTATGGGCATAGGAATTTTTACAGGGGTAATGGGCTATTTAGCCGCAGGCTTATTTAACGATCAAATTATCAGTGTTGCACCTTTATTTTATGTCATGCTTGGACTTGGTTTTGCGGTTAATGCCTTAATTAAAGATAATGAGAAAAATTCAATCACAAAGTAACAACCCTTAGATATAAAAAAAGCTCTAAACACACAATCTATAGTGTTTAGAGCTTTTTCTTAGTTCTCCCGGTAGTTATAATAATAATTGCTAAGATAACGCTGATCACGCTTTTTAACATGTGTTAGAATTGAACCAATTAAGTTCACTTTATTATCTTTAAGCGATTGAACTGATGATTGAACTGCGTCAGCATGTGTTTTTCTAGAAGCTGTTGTTAATATTGTAGCATCAGATAGACTGCCTATGATAGTTGCATCTGTTACGGCGCCTAAAGGCGGCGTATCGATAATGATTTTATCATACATTGTTTTAAGTTTTTCTAAGACTTCTTTAAACTTATCTGATGATATAAGTTCTGAAGAAAACGGCACTTTGGTTCCACTGGGTAAAACATATAAATACGGTGTAATTTTTTTTACAGCTTGTTCTATTTCAACCTCATCCATAATAATATCAGATATCCCGTTTTCATTCACCAGTTCGAACCCACGATGTATTTTAGGTTTTCTAAGATCTAAATCAATCAATAAGGTTTTTTTCTGACTTTGTGAGTAAACAGTCGCAAGGTTCACACAGGTTGTGGTCTTTCCCTCACCACCTAAAGTACTGGTTATCGTAATTGTAGTATAATTTTTATTAAAACTAGACATTTCGATATTCGTTCGTAATTTACGATACTGTTCTGCAATAATACCATCTGGTTCCCTTGCAGAAATAGCTTTATATGATGATCCTTTATTATATCTTTTTAACATATCAAACATTATTTAACACGCTCCCCGTCTTCAGTTTGATAATCAGGGATTACACCTAAGACTCTAAGCTTAAGTTTTTGTTCAATATCTTTGGTGGTTTTAATAGAGTTATCTAAGAATTCTATAAGAAAAACACCACCAACCCCTATCATTCCGCCTAGAACAACCCCAATTGCGATATAAAGTAACCGGTTTGGTCCACTTGGATTTTCAGGGATTACAGCTTTGTCTAAAATTTCTATATTGTCAAATCCCGCAAGATCTTCAGAAATTCTTTGCATCCTATTGCCTGCAGCATTTGCGATATTATAAGCTTCAACTGGGTCAGTATGTTCAACATTTAGTTTAATCACAATCGTATCCCTAACCGCTGATACACTCATCATGTCTTTTACTTGTTGATTGGAATATGGTAACTGTAATTGTTCAATAATTCCATCAACTACCATCCTGCTTTGAGCAAGCTCTGTATACGTATCAATGAGGCGTTGGCCAAATTGAAAGTTTGCTGCATCACTCTGGTCTTCTTGATTGACTAAAACTACCATGCTGGTTTCTGCAATATAGGTATCCTCAAGAAACATATACGCATATAAAGTTGTGCCTAGTGTTAATACAAAAACACTTCCTAAAATCAAATACCATCGATTAAGAAGTAATTTAACAAGTTCAAGTAAATCAATCTCTTGGTCATAATTCTCTTCCATAATTCTCCCCCTAGTAACTATTTTTGATTATTACTAATCATTAATATTAAAGATTGCTTGTGCATTGTTCATAAACAGTTGATTAGCAACCTCTTCTCCCTTTTTTTTAACAACTTCTTTGTATGCTTCTTTCATAAACACAAAGTGTTCAGGAGCATGCGCATCACTAGCTACAAAATCAATCATGTCGCGTTTCAACAATAAATGCGCTATTTTTTGTGACTTTCTTGATCCCTTCTTTACTAAATGAGGTGCGGACACTTGTAACAATGCACCTTGTGCTTTGGCTTTGACAAACTCATCGAAGCTGTAATGATGATAACGCTCAGGATGCGCAATAATCACTTGAAATCCTTTTATTCTAAGTGTATAACAAATTTCTTCAATATCTGATTGCCTCATCCCAAAATCAATCAAAACAGTATTAGACCCTAACATTGTGTAGTCATTATTGTTTAGTAGGTGATAAAGTTGATCATCTTCATCAATTTCAGAGCCTAAATAAAGTTTGACATCGTAATCCTTACTAAGATCACTAAGTTCTTTAAACTTCTCATCATAAATTTCCTTTTTTTCAATAAACTTTCGTTTTGGTGCCACATGTGGTGTCAAAAACAAATGCTTTATCCCGTTTTCCGCAGCCGATTTAATCATTTGCTTGCTCTCTTCAATGGTTTTTGCACCATCATCCACACCAAAAAGTGTATGCGTATGAATATCAATCATAACTATTCCCCTCTCACTTCCTTAGTCTATTATAATAGATTATAAAGAAAAAAGAAAACAGTTAAGCTAATAATTTTACATTTATAACAAAATCTTTACTTTATATAAAGTAAATGGTTATAGCTATAATCCCTACAACAAAACAATAATAGGCAAAAACCTTTAAATTACCCTTTTGAACCATATTAACAAACCATTTAAGTGAAAAGAATGTTACAACTCCACTTAATATAAATGCAACGACTAGCCCACTTAATGGATGTGGGTTACTCCCATCTAAACTAAGAATTTCTAATAAGAATGACCCAAAAGTAACTGGTATAAACAACATAAATGAATATTCAACTAACGCTTTAAACTCAAGTTTTCTAAAAAGCCCTCCAACAAAAGTCGATCCACTTCTACTTATACCGGGCAATAACGCAAATACTTGAAATAGACCTACTGTTAATGCATCAAGTGGTGTTAACCTTGTTCTTACATTTTCTGTACTTTCTCTTTGGACAAGTAATAAAAACACCCCTGTAACGAAAAGACTGATTCCAATGGTTAATAATCCATAAACCAATATTCTTTCCTCAATCACATCTTTAAATAAAAGACCGATTATTCCTGCAGGAATAATCCCAATAAGAATCATTAACGCATAATGAAAATCGTTAATATAGGCTTTATCGCGTTTAAAAATATAACGTACATTGCCAACGACCAAGCTGATGATCTTTTGTCTAAACAAAATCAAGATCGCAATGAGGGAAGCCCCATGTAAAACAATTTCTAAAAAATAATCTGCCGCAGGCATAGCCAAAAATTCTCTTACAATCATAATATGGCCACTCGATGATATCGGTAATGGTTCTGTGAGTCCTTGAACAAGCCCTAATATAATATATTTTATAATCTCTAACATCTTAATCCCTCAAATCTATTGTCATTGGTTTTATTATAGCGCCTAAGACATTATAAAAAAAGTGCTTAAAGCACTTTTTTAATAATTCTTATCTGATTTATGTTTTTTAATTAAATCCATTTTAATATTCCACAGTTTCTCTGTTAAATCCACATTATACTGATGCGGGTAAGCAAATCGTTTCATCTCATCCCATAGTGATTGAATTTCTGTCTTGCAAAATCGTCTTATGGATTCTAAGGAAGGCTGGTCATACACTAATTCTCCTGATTTAAAGATTGGAAGGAGTAGGGGTTTTACTGTATAGTTAGTAAATGTACGCTCTCTCCAAGTATGAGTTGGATCAAATATTGTAAGTGGTTCATTTTCATGAATAAGCTCATCATGCACTGCGATTAAATCCGCATTGGCATGCATGGTTTCATTATCATAGATACGGTAAACTTTCTTAAAGTGCGGATTGGTTAGTTTATTGGGATTATCACTTAATTTAATTTTAGGCACAAACACACCGTTTTCTTCAATCGATGTTAATTTATACACCCCGCCAAATACAGGGTCACTTTTAGAAGTAATTAACCGTTCGCCTACTCCAAATATATCAATCGGTGAGCCTTGGTCAATGAGTGATTTAATTAAATGTTCATCGAGTGCATTACTCGCAATAATTTTACACTCAGGTAAGCCCGCCTCATCAAGCATATGGCGCGCACGTTTTGAAAGATAATGTAAATCACCTGAATCAATACGAATCGAATAGGTCTTAATGCCTTTAGGTTTTAACTCTTCTTTAATCACTTTAATCGCATTAGGAATACCACTTTCAATCGTATTATATGTATCCACTAAAAAGGCAGTATTTTGTGGGAATGTACGCGCGTAAGCTAAAAATGCATCAATTTCATGATCAAAGGTTTGAACCCATGAATGCGCCATCGTCCCAGCCGCTGGTACACCGTATAAACGATCAGCCATTGTGTTTGAAGAACTATCAACCCCACCAATATAAGCCGCTCTTGCGCCTAAATTAGCACTAGCACTTCCGTGTGCACGTCTTGCACCCATCTCAATAATCACACGGTCTTTAGCCGCATGTTTTAACCTTGCAGCTTTAGTCGCAATTAGTGATTGATGATTAATCGTTTGAAGTAAAAAAGTTTCAATCAACTGGGCTTCAATGATTGGGGCATGCACAACAATAATCGGTTCATTAGGGAAGATAACACTCCCTTCTTGCATAGCATAAATATCCCCACTAAATTTAAAGTTTTTTAAATAGGTTAAAAAATCTTCGTCAAAAATCTCACGTTTTCTAAAATACTCTATATCATCTTCGGTAAAATGCAGTTCTTGGATATACTTAATAATCGATTCCAATCCTGCAAGGATCGCAAACCCACCATCATCAGGGATTTTTCTAAAAAACAAATCAAACGTTACTCTTTTCTTAATATCCTGATTTTTAAAATACCCATAAGCCATCGTAAACTCATAAAAATCAATTAAAATACTTTCATTCATCGTATCAAATCCTCACCTAGTTTATAAGTTATTATTTAAGCAATACTATAATAACATACAACGCTTACATATTACCATTGATAAGTATAAAAATAAGCGTAACAAAGTTGAAGTTCGCCCATATCTAAGGTATTATTAATAAGTAAACGATAAAAAAGGAGTGAACAATTTGAAAACAATCTTAAATGATTCAAAGAATCCAAGATTTAATTTAGCTTTAGAAGAATATGTTCTAAAATATATCGATACTGATGAAGATTTTGTCCTTTTATGGCAAAACGAAAATAGTGTCATCATTGGTAGAAATCAAAATACCATTGAAGAGATAAACACCCGTTATGTTAAAGATCATAACGTTAATGTCGTAAGACGTATCACAGGCGGTGGTGCAGTTTATCATGATTTAGGTAACCTTAACTTCTCATTCGTCACCAAAACATTAAAGGATAACCTTAATAATTATAAAAAATTCACTGAACCTGTCATCAAAGCCTTAAATACTCTTAATATCCCCGCAGAATTTCAAGGGAGAAACGATATTGTTGTGGAAGGCAAAAAGATAAGCGGAAACGCACAAAGCTTCTATAAGAACAAAATGTTACACCATGGGACCATTCTATTTGATGCGGACCTTTCAATCATCGCAGACGTCTTAAATGTTAAGCCCGATAAAATTGCATCCAAAGGCATCAAATCAAATCGTGCACGTGTGACAAATATCAAGCCTTATCTTAAAGAAGCTGTCGATATGGGAGAATTTAAAACATTATTACTAAAATACTTACTGGATACAAACGATCTTTCAAAACACGTTTATCACCTAACCGATGAAGATTATAAAAAGATTCATCAACTGATGGAAGACCGTTATAATACATGGGAATGGAATTATGGTGAATCCCCAGCATTTACTCTTGTTAAAGAAGGCCGCTATACTGGTGGTAAAATCGAGTTTCATTTAGATATTAAAGATAGTGTCATTAAAGCTATTAAAATTTATGGAGACTTCTTAGGCACTAAAGACCTTACTTCCTTAGAAGACACCTTAAAGGATGTTCCCTATAACGAAGAAGCTGTTAAAACAATCTTAAGTCAAGAACCACTAAATGAGTACTTTTTCAACATTACTATGGATGATGTAATTGATTGTTTATTTTACTAGTTCAATAGAACAAAAAAGGATGCTTTGATTTAAAAATCAGAGCATCCTTTTTATTTGTGCAAAGAAAAAGTGTTGACAAATATGTCAACACTTAGACTTAATATCTAATATTATTCTTCTGAAGGTTTAACAACTGCAACTTCTAATTCGAATGGTGGTAAAGACCCATCTTCATTAGTATAAACAACTGAAATTGTAAATGCTCCAGAAGTTGTTGTATCACCAGTTAGGTTATAAGTATCTCCAGTTCCAGTAGGACTATCAATATTCATAGCACTACTTGTTGTTACAGTCCATACAGCACTGCCTGAACCAGTCATTGACTCACCAAATTGGTTATTAACAACTAAAGTATATGTTTCAGAGATATCTATAGTATTACCAGGAAGTTCAACTTTTCCATCAATTTCAACAGAAGTTTCTACTTCAATACTTTCTCCATCTTCATCTTTTACATTAGATGCTCCTTCAATTGTAGGAACTTTTACAGTACCTTTAAATGAAACGGCAGAATTTGCAATAAGCTTAGTAGTTAATGTTGAATCTTTAATAGTAACAGTTCCGCCATCGACAGTTACATCTTTAGCGAATGTTACATTTGTAAAGCTAACAGTTCCACTACTATCAATTGTAACAAGACCTTTAAATTCTGAATTAAACGTAGCGTCTCCTTCAATTAAAGTATCGCCTTCAACAGTAACATGTAAACCATCAACAGAAGCACCAGTTGCAACATGTAAGTTACCTAGCACATGAATATCTCTAAGGTTAACGCCTGAAGCATTAATAGCAAGGTCTCCATTAATCATCAAATCTCCAATAAGGTTTAAATCGTTAACTGTAATCTTTAAGTCAGCATCAATGAAAGTTAATTTATAAATTTCACCGTCAGAAGTCATTTGGTACTCAATTGCTGTACCAACTTCAACTAAACCTTCTTCAAATAATACTTTTGCAGTTCCTATTAAATAGTATTTTTCACCATTAATGATTACATAGTCTTCATCATCAGTTGTTGCGTCATCATAATAGAATTCAACTACAGAACCTTCAGGAACTTCAATTTCTTCTTCTTCGTCTTCTTCGTCATCTTCTTCTACTGCTTCTACATGAACAGTAATTTCAACTTCAACTTGTGGGTGATCAACACCTGAACCAGCTAAAGTATTTTCTTTAATAACGAATACAAGAGTATACATACCAGCTTCTTCATTGTATGTTTCTAAGAAATATACAAAGTTAGAATCGATGGTAGAAGGATTAACATTATGTTTAACACCTGCGCTGTCAGTTACAACAATATTACCCATTTCATCAATTACTTCTGAAATCAATGTTGCTTCTGTCATAGTTTCTAAACCATAAACATATGAATCTTCAGCCATTACAGATACAGCAGTTTTTCTTTCCACTGTAACTTTAATAGTAACATCACCAGTATAAGATGCACCAGTTACTGTAAACGATCCTTCATATGTAGCAGTTGCTGTGTTATCTAATGTTTTATTCCAAATAATTGCAGCTTTGAATTCTTTACCAGCAGTATCAACAACAGTTAATTCAGTTGGCAATTCATAGTTACTATCACCATAAACGATAGTAACATCTTCAAAGTCATAATCTTCATATTCATCTAATAATGTATCAGGAGTAGTTGTAGTAACTTCTTCTTCAACAATAGTAAATGTAAATGACTTAGAATATTTAACACCCTCAGAATCTTCAAAGTTAGCAGTAAGTGTTACTTCACCAACACCAGTTTCTTGAGGTTTATTTGAGCTATCGATTGAAACGATAAATCTGTTTGATGTTGTCCATCTTACATCTGTAAGATTGAAATCAGCATAATTTCCAAACGATTCACCATAAGTAAATGCACCTTCATCAACTTCATTATCTTCATCGAATCCTAAAGCAGCAGCTAATTCTTCTTCAATTAAAGTCAATTGTGATTTTACTGTTACTGTAAAGTCTTTAGTTCCAACAACAGTTCCATCATCACTTAAAGTAGCTCTGATTGTAATTGTACGATCAGTTTCTTTAAGTCTATTTAATGTTCCAGCATTTCCAACAATGTAGTCATCAGAATCATAAGCTTCTGTGTCCCAATTTTCAGTTCTATTAGTCCATTCAATATCATAAATAACACCGTTTAAACTATATGAACTTGTAAGGTTACCTAGTCCAGAAGTTAAATATCCATCTTCATCAACATTAGTAAATGCTCCACTATCATATTCAGAATCACTAAATTGTTCTACAATAGAATGTAACACAAAATCAACTCTATAAGATGTAGAAGATACTAAAGTTTCAGTCTCAGTATCAGGCGTATAATAAACAGTTACAGTCATAGAGGTTGAAGGTGTTCCAGTTCTTGGAAGTGAAACATCAACATTTCCTGTTTCATCGATTTCAAAGTATGAATTATTAGACCAACGAATCTCATAATCACTGTCTAAATCATGAGAAACAGGTAAAATAAAGTCTTCTGTGATAATAATTCTATCGTTATCATCTTTATCATAAGAATCAAAATGGTTATCAATTTGATCTTGAACAGCATCAGTAATACCTTTATGGTATGTATGAATACTATATGAATTTCTTAAACTAGAACTTGTCCAAACAACTTCTTCTTCATTAGTTTCTGTATCAGTTTCTGATAAAGAAATTACAGCAGTTAAAGTTACACTTGTTGATTGTCCATCTCTTTGTGTTAATGATGGAATAAAGTTAATTGAACCATCAAACTCATCTTCATTGTTAAGTTCTAATTCAATGAAATTAGCATTACTTGTTGTCCATGATACATCGTATGTATCGTTATGAACAGTAATAGTATCCATTGCACCAATTGAAATACCAGTCAATTGATCAATAGATAATGAACCATCTTCATTAACAATACCTTGGTTATCTAAATCTGTATCTAATTTATCTTGTAAAGCTTCTCTTACAAGTGTTGATAAACTTTTTATAACCACTTGATCAGAATCAATTGAGGTTTTAGTTCCATCTTCATTTAATAAACGCGCATTAATAGTTACTGTTGCATCACTAGCAGCAAGTGCTGGTAATGTAACTTCACGATAAAGCATATTTAATGCATTATTATTAGATGTCCACTCAATATAATAATCATGTGCAAGTCCAGGTACATTGTGAGGCCCTTCAGTTAAATCACTTGGATCTAACGTATAAGGTCCTTCGTTATTTAATTGATCTTCTAGCCATGATTCAAATCCTTCGATTTCATCAGCAACTAATTCTTCTAATAGAGTCATTACAGTTGCGCTGTCATCAGTGATTTCTGGCATATCAATATATTCAACTTCTAAATCATATTCGATTGTTTTATAGTCAGTCGTTACATCATCTTCAGTTTCAGAAGTGATTGCGCCATCAGTTACAGTAATTCCACTTACGAAGAAAGTAATGAATTCAACTAAAGTTTCGTCATCCTTAATAACAGCTTTGAAGAATGCATCAGCATCACTAAGATCTGCTGCTTCAACATCAACAAACGCTTCTAATAAAGTATCACTAAACATAATAGTATATTCATGAGTTACAACTAAATCGTTGTCTTCACCTTCTCTATCATCTGCAACGGTAGTAACCTCTTCTTCCATAGTCATTACTACATTACCGTTAACATATTCAAATGTAACGTTTTCAAGACGATATGCTTTAGGGTTGAACGACGCTTCTAAATCCTCGTTAACTTGATCTAAAACAGTATCTTTAATTGAACCAAGTTCTAATACTGTAACGTCATGAGTTCCTTTTAAGTTATATACTAACTCAGCAGAATCAAGTGTTACTGTTTCTTCATTAACAGTACCACGCACAAGAACTCTTTCTCCTACTTTTGCAGAAGATGTCATATCAACATACATGCTTAATCCATCAGTATCTTGAACAATTAAGTCTCCATTATTGTAAGCTACAACAGCGTCAACAACAACAGTTTCTCCATCTTCATCAAGTGCTTCAGCAACAGATACTAATTCAAGTGCAGTAACATCATCAGTTGTTACAACTTGTTCAGCAAGTCCTGTTACTTTATAAGTTAAACGTGCACCAGTTGGTACAGCTAATCTATTAGATACTTCCCAAGACGTTCCAAATGGATCAAACGTTCCGTTTAAATCTGTATAATCAGCTTGAGTTAAGATTTTTCCACGAGAATCTCTTAATGCTTCAACTTCGCTCATACCAAGCACAGTTTCTCCATCGAGTAATTCAAGTGTAGCATATTCTAATGTATAATCTTCAAGCGCTTCAGTTCCAATGATTTCGTATTTATCATCATCATAGTTTACTGAAGTAAGACCGGCAGGCGCATCAATAACTTCAAGTTCGTATGTAGCCATTAAGTCGCCTTCTTGTAAGACTTCACCATCAGCGTCTACAATTTGGAACCAAAGTTCATATTCTCCATTTTCAGAGAAGTCAAGTTCCATTGCTAATTCATGTGATGCATCTTTAGCTAAGTCAAGTACGATTTCACCATGGTTAACGAATGATTCTCCATTATAAGAGAATGTAACGTCTCCAGAGCGTGTTTTTTCTTCGCTAGTATCTCTACCAACAACTAAAGTCACTTCACCAGCACCAGCAACACCAAGTACATCAGTTGAAATTGTTAATGTTAATGGTTCGTCAGTACCAAGTAATAACGCATAACCATCTAATTCAACGTTGTATGATGATACAGCAGGACGTTCAACGTCTACTGTAACAGTTGCTGTTACTTCTAAATCATGACCATCATTATATAATCCTTCAGGTAAAACAAACGTAGCAACTAATGTATAGTCTCCAGCTTCTTCACCATCATAATTATCTCCGGCCCATGTTAAATCAACTTCGTAAGTTTCACCAAAGTTATCAGTTAAATCTACAGTGCCAGCAAGTAAACCTTCTACGTAAGACCAAGAAGATCCTAGTGGTACTGTGAACCCACTATTTACTGAACCAATTGTATCTAAGTAAGCAGTGTCATCCGCTAAAACAGTAATTGTCGCTGATACTTCTAATGAAATATCACCTTGTTCTACATCAGCAGGTAAACTAAATGTACCTGTTGCTGTATAATCACCAGCTGTTTCTGCTTCATAACCACTTACAGACCAAGTAAGATCCATAGTGTGTCCTTCACCTTCACTGTCAACTACAACAACTGAACCTGGTAATAACGCAAGTGCTTCAGTTTCTGAAGTTCCATAAGCAACCTCTAAATCAGTTACATCATGTTCAACTTCTTCAGCCACTACTGGATCTGGTTCTGGATCTGGGTCCGGATCCGGATCTACAGGTGCTGTTACTGTGATTGCTACATATGCGTATTCCCCACCAGCTGCTACAGTAATGCTTGTTTGCCCTGCGGCTACAGCTGTAATGGTTCCGTTATCTACAGTTACAATGCTTGTATCAGCTGACGTCCAAGTTAATTCATCATAATCAGCATCGTCTGGTTCAACATCTGCTGTTACGGTTTCTGAATCGCCAACTTCCATTGATAGTTCTGTTTCGCTTAAAACAATTCTGTCTACTGGTGTTTCACCTGAACACGCAGCGATGAATGCTACAGCGAGGAATGCAATAATTGCGATAAAGCTTTTCCTTTTCAAAATTAATCCCTCCTAATTTTTATGAAAAAAATAATAATTGCTTGTCTATTACGTGGTGTGTTTTTTCGTAATCCCTCCTATTCATCAATTTCCTTCGCACTGATTACATTAATTTTACCAAGAAACTCCATAAAAGTAAACTATTTTATGGGGTTCGCTTTACCATCGGACGGCTTATTTAAGTGTCTTTTGGTCTAATGTAATAAAGAAATGTGATAAAAGGGCCTTGCACGGAGTAATAAATTGCAAGCATTTATCTTTTATAATTATACCACTATACGGGGCATTTGCAACTGCTATATCAACTTTTTTTGTTAGTGTTATAACCTTTCTTAGTAATCAGTGCTCATTTGTTTAACGGCTTGATTAAATGATTTCACTAATTATTGTTCGTTTTGAATACCCCTAATGTTTCTAACTTATAAAAAAATATAGCGAAACACGCTGGTGCTTCGCTATACATTAGTCATTAAATATGAATCGGTTTATCTTTGATGCCATGGGCTGTCTCATGCAACATTTCTGATAATGTTGGATGAGGATGAATGGCTTCAATAAAGTCTTCAGCCGTCGCTTCTAAGGTTAAGCCGAGTACCGCTTCACTAATCATTTCCGTCGCATTTTGACTTAAAATGTGCACGCCAATGATTTGGTTATACTTTTTATCCGCTATCATTTTAACCATCCCAACGGTTTCACCCTCACCTAATGCTTTCCCGTTGGCTGAAAGTGGGAAGGTTGAGACTAAATAATCAATGCCCTTAGATTTTACTTCTTCTTCGGTCAATCCGACTTGTGCAATCTCAGGGAAGGTATAAATACCGCTTGGGACTTTCGTATAGTCCATTTTATGGTCTTTGCCCATAATATGATCAACCGCAACAAGTCCTTCTTTACTGGCAACATGTGCAAGCATAAAGGCCCCTGTTACATCACCAATCGCATACACATCTTTGACACTGGTTTCCATGTACTCATTGACTTCAATACCCGTTTTACTCATCACTAACTCTAAGGCTTCTAAGCCTTTAGTGTTCACGCGCATCCCAGCACTTAATAAAATTAAGGTTTGATCAATCGTTTCTTCTTTGTCATCAAAGGTATAAGTCAGTGTATCTTTATCAACTTTCGTAACGGATGCATTGGTTAATACATTAATTTTATCTTTTTTAAGTTTTTTCTTAAACGCTTCCTTAATTTCTTGGTCGACACCTAGTAAAATATCATCTTCGCGTTCTAAGATGGTCACTTCAGTCCCTAAAGCATTAAAGATTGTCGCAAACTCAACCCCGATAACACCCCCACCGATAATGGTGAGTTTATTTGGTTGTTCTTTAAGGTCTAAAATCTCTTTACTTGTTAAAACATCGCCTGATTCAACAGCTTCTTTCAAGCCGTCAACCGGCGGAATTGCAGGGCTTGCGCCTGTTGCAATAATTAGTTTTTCAGTTTGAATGTCTTCTTCATTAACGGTTACCGTGTGGGCATCTTTAACTTCTGCGAAGCCATCATAAACAGTCACACCATTATTTTTAAGTAAATACTTCACACCGCCTGTTAATTTTTTTACCACACGGTCTTTGCGTTTAATCATTTTCTTCATATCCATGTTAAACGTTCCGTCCAAAGTAATGCCATAATCTTTCGCATGGTTAAACATGGTAAAGACTTTCGCACTTTTAAGCAAGGCTTTAGTTGGAATGCAGCCCCAGTTTAAACAAACACCACCGATGGCTTCTTTTTCAATGAGTCCAACATTTTTCCCAAGTTGTGCCGCTTTAATCGCCGCCACATAACCACCTGGGCCTCCACCTATAATTAAAATATCATGTGTTGCCATTTGATCACTCCCTAACTTAATAATAGTAGCATTGGATTACTTAAATATCTCTTCAATTCTACCATAAATCTTCCTGCATCGCCACCATCAATAACGCGGTGATCGATGGTTAAAGAAACTGGGAACATATGACGCACTTTAACTTCGTCATCGATAACGACTGGTTGTTTGGTAATGGCACCCATTCCTAAAATTGCCACTTCAGGGTGGTTAATCACTGGGGTCCCAAGTTTTGATCCAAAGGCTCCGTAATTAGTAATGGAGAATGTGGTATCCCTTAAATCATCCATGGTAAGTTTTTTCTCTCTTGCTTTTGCGGCAAGGTCTTGCGTGATTTTTCCGAGCTCAAAAATACTTTTACGGTCGGCATCTTTGACATTTGGAACAACGAGTCCGTTTTCTGTATCCACCGCAATTCCGATATTGAAATAATCTTTATACACAATCTCTTCTGCTTCATGATCGAAACTTGCATTAAAGATTGGATATTTTTTAATCGTGAGAATAATGGCTTTCATAATGAGTGGTAAATAGGTAAGTTTCGTATCCATCGTTTCAGCCAGAGATTTTTGTTCATTTCTAAACTGAACAAGTTCTGTCACATCAAACTCATCCATCACGGTTGTAGCAGGAATGAGGGTATTCGATGTATCCATCGCTTTAACAATCGATTTACGTAAACTACTGATTTTTTCACGTCTTGTGCCTTCTTCACGGAGTTTTGGCATCGCGTATGTTTTAGTTTGTTGCGTGCTTTGCGTTTTTTTAGGTGATGCTTGTGATGCCTCACTTGAATCAGCGGCTGATTCAATATCAGCTTTCATAACGCGTCCGTTTGGTCCAGATCCTTCAAGTTTTGTAATATCGACCCCTAAATCTTTTGCCATTTTACGGGCAACAGGAGTTGCAAGCACTTGTTTACTTTCAGATTCTTCTTCATCACCCTCGTGTTCATTGCTTGCTTCAATCACATCATCACTCACTTCTACTGAGCCTACCACACTTGCCCCAGCCTCACCTGCGGTTTCTGATTTTTTCTCTTCATCTTCATCTGATTCTTCTGCTTGTTCTTCGTCTTTTGGCGCATCTTTTGATGCTTCACCACTTGGGTCTTCAACTTTGGTTTCATCACTGCCATCATCAATTAAAGCCAGTGTTTCTCCAACATGAATCGTTTCGCCTACTTCAGCGCCGCGTTTTTTTAAGATTCCTGATTCTGGTGCGGGAATTTCAGCGTTCACTTTGTCTGTTTCTACTACGACAATCGTATCGCCTTCTTCAACTTTGTCGCCTTCTTCAAATAACCATTTAAGAATTTGACCTTCATGAATCCCTTCACCAATATCTGCAAATTTAAAGTCTATCATTGTACGCCTCCTTACACTTCGTATGACGCAAGCTTTTTAATCGCATGCGCAATACGTTTTTCTTCTACCATATGGTGATGTTCACCTTTTGGAAGTGGTACGGTAATGTCATGACCTGTTACACGTGCTGGTGGTGCTTCTAAGTAAAGGAATGCTTCTTCATTCACACGTGAAATGATTTCTGAGGCAATCCCTAGTGTTTTAACAGCTTCTTGGACGACCAGTAAACGTCCGGTTTTTTTCACCGATTTGATTACTGTGTCTGTATCCATTGGTGCGATGGTTCTTAAATCAATCAGTTCAACGCTAATGCCTGTATCTTCTAAAGCTTTAATCGCTTTTTGCGTTTCACGCATCATTGCGCCCCACGCCACAACAGTTACATCTTCCCCTTTTTGCGCGATACGGGCCTTACCGATTTCAACGGTATACTCCTTATCAGGAACTTCTTGTTTAAACGCACGATAAATTCTTTTTGGTTCAAAGAAAATTACCGGGTCTGGATCTTTGATTGCGGCTGTTAATAAGCCTTTTGCATCATATGGGGTTGAAGGAATCACAAGTTTTAACCCAGGAATATGGGCAAACAGTGTTTCTAGTGATTCACTATGGTGTTCAAGCGCTCTTACGCCTCCACCATAAGGCATACGGACAACAATCGGTAAGTTGTATTTACCGCGTGAACGGGTACGCATTCTTGCCATATGGGTGGCAATTTGGTTGTAACCTGGGAACATAAAGCCACTAAACTGAATTTCAGCGACAGGTTTTAACCCGTTAATAGCCATTCCAATACTAGATCCTAAAATCGCCGCTTCTGCGATGGGTGTATCAAACACACGGTCTTCTCCAAATTTCTTTTGAAGCCCTGCAGTGACTCTAAACACCCCACCCTCAAATCCAGCATCTTCCCCAAATACAACAACTTTGTCGTCGTTTTCCATTTGTTGTTCTAAGGTTTTATTAATGGCCTGTAATACTGTTAGTTCTGCCATATTATTTCGCCTCACTTTCTTTTAAGTAAGCTTCAAACTGTGCTTTTTGTTTTTTAAGTTCTGGGGTAAGTTCTGCATAAGTGTGTTCAAACACTTCATCAAGGGTTGGTGCATCACTTGCCTCAACTTGTTTAAAGACTTTATTCACTTGAGCTTTTAATTCTTCTTGGAGTTTATCTTCTTTTTCTTGATTCCATAACTTCTTATTGCTTAAGTATTTTCTAAAACGAAGGAGTGGATCTTTTTTCTTCCATTCTTCAACTTCAGAATCTTTTCGGTAAATGGTTGGGTCATCACTGGTTGTATGCGGTCCTAAACGGTAAGTAAAGGCTTCAATTAAAGTTGGCCCTTCGCCTTTAACTGCGCGTTCTTTTGCTTCTTTGACTACTGCATACATTGCTAAGACATCGTTCCCATCAACTTGAATACCAGGGATACCATAACTTAATGCTTTTTGCGCTAGGGTTTCACTGCGTGTTTGTTTTGCACGCGGTGTACTGATTGCGTATTGATTATTTTGAATAATCGCAATCATTGGTACGTCTTGAACAGCCGCAAAGTTCATCCCTTCATGAAATTCGCCGTGACTTGTTCCCCCGTCTCCAATATAAGTCAGCGCCACGCGTCCTTGCTTTTGAATTTTAGACGCATACGCAATCCCAGCCGCATGGTTAATTTGCGACCCGATTGGGACATTGACAGGTAATACGTTAACCCCTTCATCAAAATGAGATCCTTTCTCATTTCCATACCAATACATGTAAATTTGTTCAAGCTTTACACCATGATAAAGCATCGCAGCACTCTCACGAAAAGCTGGGACTAACCAGTCTTTTTTATCAAGCGCAGCCATTGGCCCAATTTGTGCAGCCTCTTGGCCTTGTACTGGTGCGAACGTTAACATACGTCCTTGACGTTGATACTGGAGCGCTTTAATATCTTGTACACGCGCCAGTGACATGATTTTATACATATGTAGTAATGTATCATTATCAATGTCTGGTTCATAGTCTTTGTTCACAACTTTTCCGTTTTGATCTAAGACCTGAAACATCTCTTTTTTGAGTGGATCAAATTGTTTAAGAATCATAAAAATCCTCCTATATGTAATTTTTATAAATATTTTATATGAAAAAAAATTGCCAACTTAATGACAATTTAATGTTAACGCAAAGACTAGATTGTTGCACCTATTATGCACTTTTTTATAAGAGTTACAAATAAGTCTTTAAACTCACTAAATAACAACGTTGTTAAGCCGCTTTTTCTTTAATGAGTCCGGTTCTATACGCTTTAATAAGCGCTTCTAAATCTTGAATACGCGCTTTGACTTCTTGGCCGTTATCCGTATCATAAATATAGGTTCTTCTGTGGCTAATGTCTTCACTGTGCGTAATGCTTACAATATCTTCTTCTTTATGAATTAACGCCTCATGTGAATCAAAGCGTGCATGAGAGACTAAATAAAAGGCATACGAATCACTTATTAAGGTATAACCGCCAATACTAGTCTTCTTTGCGTATTGTTTACTCATGCCCCCATCAATTAAATAAAGGCGTTTATTCGCAAGGACTGCGTTTTCACCTTGGGTAACATCATTAGGGACATGTCCGTTAATCACTTTCGCATGGGTGGTGTCTAATCCAAAGTCTTCAAAAATCATTTTTAACACCGCTTCATCTTCACGGTATGTAAAATAAGGATTCATGCGTTCTTTTTGCGCGGCTTTATCGGTGATAAAGTAGCGCTCAAAGGTTTTCATTGCGTCTTTGGCAAAAAGCGGACTATTTGGCCCAAGCCAACAATAAATAAAGTAATCTTTCGCATCAACCGCTTTATCATAACGGTGTAAATAGGCATAACGAATCTTTTTCTCAAGTGCTTCAAACAACGCGCGCCCTTGATAGTGTTTACCGTCAATGGGTTGTGTTGCCAATGTTTTATCTTCATTTAAAGGCACCGCCGCATGAAACAACAAGGTGTCATTGATTGATAAATGCATACTGCCTTTTTGAAATAAAAACTTAATATGTTTTTGTAACATCTCATTATGTAAAAATAACTGTTTTAAATGCTTCATCACGTGGTGTTCTTCAAGGGTAAGTTTATAAGGATCATTATTAAAGTGAATGGTTGGGAAGTGTGTATCATTTAAAGGATAAACTTTTCCTTCAATCTTAACCGCACCATCCACTTGGTCAATCTTATCCAAAAGCAAACGGTCATTGAGTTTGAATGATGGATTTCTTAATATAAGGTCGCGTTCACATTTAAACTGAATGATACTAATCGCTTTATGAATCTTTGCGACCAAACTCATCTCGTCTTGATCAAGTGAGACACTGCGCGCGCTTTTTGGTTCAAAGGCGGTACAAGGGTCATCTTTATAAACAGCCTGGGCAAACTGGGCAAGTGGTCTTAAATTAATTCCGTACCCATCTTCTAAATAATCAAGGTTATTATAACGGGCCGCAATTCTTATCACATTCGCAATACTGACCATACACCCACTTGCAGCGCCCATCCAGATAATATCGTGATTCCCCCACTGAATATCAACCGATTTTCGCTTAAGCAGTTTTTCCATCACCAAATGCGGATGGGGTCCTCTATCAAAAATATCCCCAACAATATGCAGTCTATCCACAGCTAAATAACGAATCACACGGCTCATCTCTACAATTAACTTATTTTGTCTGTCGGTATTAAAAACCGCATCGATGATTGCATCATAATAGCGTTTTTTATCTTCATGACTGCGCGATTCATAAATCAGTTCAAGCATCACATAAGAAAACTCTTCAGGCAACGATTTTCTTACCTTACTTTGTGTATACTTACTCACAATGAGTCTGGCAAGTTCGACCATATCCACAAGCACACTTCTCAGTAATGTTTTAAAAGCTTGATCACTGAGTTTATTTTGGTATTTGCTTAACATATCGGTCGGATAATAGATAAAAAACGCTAAGCGATTTTTTTCTTTATCCGTATAGACTTTAAACCGGTCATTAATTTTTTGCATGATAATACCGGAAGCATTTTTTAAAAAATGATTAAAGGCATCATATTCTCCATGAATATCGGCGATAAAATATTCCGTCCCTTTTGGGAGGTTTAAAATCGCGTTTAAGTTAATCAGTTCTGTCGCTGCACTTTGAACATTTTTAAATTCTTGACTCAAAAGCTTTAAATACTTCATTTCTTCTTCCATACCGTCACCCCGTTTACACACTATTAAATCTATTATAAGGTAAAATTGAAAAAAATGCCTGACAATTCAGGCATTTTATCGATTATTTATTATAGTGTTTATAATAGACGATAATATCTTCATCCATACATCTGAATGTGAAAGCATTCATTAAGAATAATTTAACGTCTTCGTTCGTATGCGTTTCATACCCAACATTATAATCTTGGCCGATGGTCAGTTCTAAATCGTCATGATCATAGGGGATTAATAATGCCCCATCAAGGACACGTGATCTTACCACTTCTCCGCCAATTAAATGTTGAATGGTGTTGATCAGTAAACGCCCATCATACACTTGGTTTAACGCTTTAAATACTTCATCACCAACCACTAAGTAATAAGGGCCTTCCGTATAAGCATCTTTTAATTTTAAGAGCCCTTCTGCGATGGCTTGAAGATTTTCATTGGCATTGTTTGTAAACGATAATTTATGGGCCGCTATATCTTTTAACCCTTTAATGCCCGCGTCTTTATTCCCGTTATAAATCGCATCTTCTTCAAAGAGTGCAATTTTTTCAGCCGCGTCTTCTAAATGTTCAAGTTCTGCGTCTTTTTCACCGCGCAAGATGTTATCAAGTTCCCATCTTGAAAGAGAAAAGCTAATGCGTGACTCAATTAACGGTAACACATCATACGGTGCATAATCGACACCTTTTTTTGTTTTACTTGGTTTTAAACGCCCCGTGTTAACTGTGGCTTTGCCTAGACCAAATGGTCCTTCAACATGTAAAACTTTACGCGCAGAAAGTTGTGACGTGATAACTTCTCCTGCACGGTCATTAATTTCATCCCAAGCCTCACTAGGGATTGGGGCTAGTCCTTTTTTAAATAAATCCACTCTATCACCTATCCTTTTAAGTTTCCGATATTTAAATCATTTGACGTTTCTTCGTCTGATTCTTCTTCATCATGATGGCCAATTGGACCTTCTTTAAATAAGTTTTCACGGAGTTCTGCATCGAGTTCAGGCATTTGGCGTCTTAGCCATTCAATACCCATCGCTGCATGTTCTAATTCTTCATCACGGTTATGTTTTAAAATGGCTCTTAATGACTCGTCTTTGGTTGCATTCATACGTTGATTGTACCAATCAACCGCTTCAAACTCTTCCATGATACTTTTAATGATTCTGGTTTGATCTCTTGTCTTTTCATCGAGTAATTCAATTGGTTCATGATATTGATTACTATCTCCCATACTTGTTGCCTCCTTATGATTTATATGATAAATAGGGCGTTGCCTATTTATTCGCAAGGTTAAAAATTTCTAAAGCTCTTTCTTCATCAATCTCAATCACTGTTCCAACACTGCCTAAACTCACAGCACTCTTAGCCATACTGGCTAAATCATTGTCCGTTAATGATAAACCTGCTTCTTTTAGAGAAGTTGGCGCATCCCAGCTTTTAAAAATATCGCTAAGATTTTCTATTACATCGTCTTTATTACAGCCATCAAATAATTCTTTGGCTAAAAACTTAAGACGTCGTTTCATCGTTTCAGGGTTGTATTTAAGCGCGGTTTTCATCCATGCGCGGTGCACAGATGTTAACGCAAATCCGTGTGTAATGCCATGATCTGCGGTGATTGGATAACTTAAACGATGCGTTGCCCAATCGCCAATTTTTCCTTGTTGTAATAACCAGCTCCACCCTAAGGTTGATGCCCATGATAAATTGGCTCTTGTTTCATACCCATCTTCCCCATCTAAAATCCGGTTGACATTATCAATCACACTTTTTAATAACCCAACTGCCATATAATCAGCGGTTTCTGTACGCACAGTATTTGAAAAATATTGTTCAAAGATATGCATCATAATATCAATACTACCCGCCACGGTATGGTGGCGATTCACACTCATTGTATAGGTAGGATCAATAATGGAAAACTGGGGTCTTAAAAACGGATGCGCAATGCCGTATTTTTTATTGGTTTTATAATTGGTGACTACCGTATTGCCGTTTGTTTCAGTGCCTGTGGCTGATAAGGTTAGAATCGTTCCAATAGGCAGGGCTTTTTCAGGATCGCATTCCTTCGTATAAGCCTTCCAAACATCCCCTTCTTCCATAAAAACGCCAAACGCCATGGCTTTGGCCGCATCAATCACTGACCCACCACCCGCAGCTAACACAAAATCAACATTTTCGTTTATCGCTTTTTGACGGCCTTCTAAAACTGATTCTAAACTTGGGTTTGGCCGAATGCCACCCATCTCAGTAACTTTTATATTTAACTCAGATAATAGCTTTTTTACTTCATCGTAAATACCAAGTTTTTTAATTGAACTTTTCCCGTACACAAATAAAATACTATTTACATCGTGTTTTTTTAATAAATCAGGTAATGCATGAATCTGGTCTTTCCCAAAGACAATATTGGTTGGAATATTGTAAGAAAAATTAATCATTGGTCATCACTCCTTGACTTTTATTATAACATATCGATGGATTTATGCCACACCAATTTGTAAACAAACCACCCAAGAACCGCTTAAATAAAGACTTTTAACTTTTTTAAGGACTTGAATAGTTTATTCACCATCACTTTGGTATAATAGATTGTTAATGAAAGGTGGTACAAACCCATGGATTATAAAGATACTGTATTAATATTAGATTTAGATGGCACCTTACTCTCACTTGATGAAAAAAAAGCTTTCATTACTGATGAGAATATAAACGCCTTAAACACCTATGTAAAAAAGGGGGGAACCTTCTCTATTGCAACAGGTAGAAGCCGCTTTAATACATTGCCTGAACTTATAGATTTACCGATTAATTTCCCCATTAGCATTATCAATGGTGCGATTAGTCTCAATCATAAAGACTATAACGATACCTTAAGAAGTATTCCGTTAAATAGACCCCTTTATGATAAACTTCTCGCATTTTTTGAGGATTATCAGAAACTCGGACTCGTCTTAGTGAATGAAAACCAAGTGTATGGTGTAGACGGTCTTATTGAATCCAAAAGCACTTTTGGATTTCAGTGGGAAAAACTCACTGTTAAAACCATTCCAAAAGGTCCTATCTATAAAGTCGGTTTTGTGACAGAGCGCAAGGATACTGAGCATGTTTATGAGCAATTAACTCCGCTTTTTGAAAATGAAGATGTAAAAGTCATAAAAGCATTAAGAGGCTATATCGAACTCTTCTCAAATGAAGCAACCAAAGGCAAAGCTGTAAGGTATTTAATGGAAGATTACAACATCCAAAATAAAACACTGATTTGCGCAGGTGATCAACTCAATGATCTTTCCATGTTAGAAACAGCTGATGTTAGTTTAGTCCCTAAAAACGGGAATGATTATTTACGCAAACATTTCCAAACCTTAAAGCGTAACCATAATGAATCGATTGTCCCAGAAATCTTAAGCATTATCGATGCCCTTTAAGTCATAAAAAATTCACAAACTTTTGATAGAATGAGCCAACATCTTGCATAAACAGATAAAACTCATTACACTATAAGTAGAAAAAGAGGCGATTTTTATGTTTGTAAACTATAACCATTCAATCATCAACATCACATCATCTATTTTAAAGCATTATCATATCAAACACCCTCATCAAGGCATCAAAGTCCTTGATGAAGCTTTAGAAAAGGATTATAGCCATATTGTACTGGTGTTACTTGATGGGTTTGGGCATAATTTAATAAAAGCCCACTTAAAACCGACTGATTTCTTAAGCACCAATGAAATCACCACAGTAAGTAGTGTCTTTCCAAGTACCACAGCCGCAGCCACAACCAGTGTCTTAACCGGCCTTACCCCTTATGAAACAGGCTTTTTAGGCTGGTTTCAGTACTTTAAAGATCATGACCTTCACTACACGACCTTTTTAAATGAAGATTATTACGATAAAACAAAAAAGATCCCCAAAGACTTTAATGAAACCCATTTTAGCCGTGAAACATTCATTGAAAAGATTCAAAAAAACCACGCCATTAAAGGCAAAGTGTTTTTCCCGTTTCCGATTGATAAAGAAGGGTATAACACATTAGATAAAGCTATTTACGAAGTAGTTGATTATGTCTCGCTCCATGACAAAAGCGTAAATTATTTATACATCACAGAACCCGACCTCACCGAACATAAAACAGGGACTTTAAGCAAAGAAACCAAATCCATGGCGATCCGCTTAAATGACCTTATGCAGCGCCTTTACCAATCACTCCCTAATGACGCTTTACTCATCATTACTGCCGATCACGGGCATACAGATGTAAAAAGTCTACCGCTTAATGATTTTCAAGATGTGTTAAATACTTTTGAACATAAACCTTCTATTGAACCAAGAGCCACATCGTTTCATATCTTAGAAGGTCAAGAAAAAACATTTGAAACACTGTTCAATAAGTATTTCAGTGATGACTTTGATTTATACACCAAACAAGCATTTTTAGAAAAAGGCTTTTTAGGCCACGGAAAGAAACATTATTTGGTCGATGAATGTCTTGGAAATTATTTTAGTATTGCAAAGGGCGAATCCTACTTTCAGCTTGATCAAGTTAAATTTCATACCGCTCATCACGCAGGAGCCACTCAAAACGAAATGGAAGTTCCCCTTATTTTTAAAGGAAAAAGGTGATTATTATGTTTAACCAAAGTCGCTTACAATCATTTTACCGCACCAGCCCCGTCACATTTCTCATCACGATTGCGGTTACAGTGATGTTTTTTATCACCCTCTTATCAGGAGGTTTTTCAAATCAAAACCTTTATAATCTCGGGGCACTCTTTACCCCGGCTGTTGATATTGATGGGGAGTATTACCGCCTTTTCACAGTCATGTTTTTACACGGGAGTGTGATGCATTATATTTTTAATACGATGTTCGGGTTATTCTTAATTTCAAGCGCCCTTGAACGTTTAATTGGTTCGGTTAAATTTACGCTGATTTATTTCCTTAGCGGACTTGGCGCAAGTGGATTCATTTATCTCATCTATTTAATTACAGGTGAGCCGAGTTTAGGGGTTGGCGCAAGCGGGGCAATTTTCGGGGTATTAGGCGCTTTCTTTTATTTAACCTATAAACATCCTGAATGGTTCTCTGTTCAAGATATTTCAAGCATACGCGGGTTAATTTTTATTAATTTAATCTTTACGTTTATTGCGCCAAATATCAGTATTCCTGCCCATGTTGGTGGCTTAGTGATGGGCGTTTTACTGACCATGCTTTTAACGCCTTCAAGACATCACCCCAATAAACATAAAGGGTTTCAAAATCCTTGGGAAGATTCAACCTATCAAGCTTTAGATGACATCGACGAGGTCACTTATGTTGAAGATGATGACGATGATGACGATGATCCATGGGGACGCTATTCTTAAAAACTGAGGAAACTCAGTTTTTTTTATAACATTACGCATAATCCATGATAAAATACGCTTATAAAGGGGGACTTTTTATGGGTGTTTTTTTTCAACTGAGCATTACGCATGTCGGGTTTTATCTCATCACTTTTTTATGGATTATGGAGTTTGTCATTTTTCCATCAAAATTTAAAAGTGATGATTATAGCGAGCAAAAAACCTTTAAAGAAATTTTAACCACCATTATTTTAACGATTTTAATCACCGTTATCTTTACCTATTTTAATCTATCAAGATTGCCTGCATCAACGCATCAAGTCTTTTATTATACCGGGTTATTCTTTTACGCTTTAGGGCTTATCTTAAGATATACAAGCACCTTATACCTGGGGAAGTTTTTTACACGCAATGTTGAAGTATCTAAAGATCAAACCCTTGTATCAAAAGGCCCTTATAAACATTTAAGACATCCGTTATATTTAGGCTTGTTTTTACTGACTGTAAGTGTGCCTTTATTCTTTGCACAACCTTTACTGTTTCTCATGGCGATTTGGGCCATGGGCGTAATCATCAATAAACGCATGCGTATTGAGGAAGAATCCATGAAAAAAGTGCTCGGTCAACCATACAAAGATTGGCTAAAAAGTCGTTATCGCTTTATTCCATATATTTATTAAGAGGAGGGGTTTATATGAAAAAACACGTCGTCGTTATCGGGGCAGGCCTTGGAGGCATGAGCGCCGCAATATCGCTTGCTAAGCGCGAGGATTTTAATGTAACACTCATTGAAAAAAACGCCCATTTAGGGGGAAAACTCAATGTCTTAGAAAAAGACGGGTTTCGCTTTGATTTAGGCCCATCAATCATGACTATGCCTCATATCTTTGAAACCCTTTTTAAGATGCACGGTAAAGTGATGAGTGACTATATCACATTTGTCCCGGTTAGACCACACTGGCGGAACTTCTTTGAAGATGGCACCATCATCGATTTAACCGCTAAAATTGACGATATGATTCAAAATAACCACTTTACAGAAACGGACTTAGTAGAACTCAAAGCCTTTATGGATTATGCTGAAAAAGTTTACCATTTTTCTAATCAAACCTATTTTAAAAACCAAAGTGAAAAAACGCTTGATGTATTCAAACACTATAACCCATTTAAAATCATCCCTGATTCTGATTTATTTCATACCATGGATGAAGGTGTTAGAAAACACATCAGTAATCCTTATATGATTGATATCTTAAACTTTTTTATTAAATATGTTGGGTCAAGTCCTTATGACGCCCCAGCCATCCTTAACTTATTGCCCTACATTCAGTGGCAATTTGATTTATGGTATGTTAAAGATGGCATGTTTCAGATTTCTTTGGGGCTTGAAAAACTCATCAACACACTTAACATTACGGTCTTAAAAAACACCGAAGTTACCGGTGTCAATACAACCAGTGATACCATCACAGAACTCACCCTTAATACCGGTAAAACCCTAAAAGCAGATATCGTTGTTTCCAATATGGAAGTGATTCCATTTTATGAAAAAATCACCAAAGAAACCCCCGCATTCATTAAACCCTATAAAGAAAAATACGGCCCTGCATGTAGCGGCTTTGCGCTACATTTAGGCATTGATAAAACGTATGAAACCCTCGCTCATCATAACTTCTTCTTTTCAAAAGACCCAAAGGCGCATTTTGATAAAATCTTTCATGAACACACCCTAACTGATGACCCTACTATCTACTTAGTTGCGCCCATGAAAACAGATAAAACACTCGGACCAATTGGTCATGAAATCATCAAAATTTTACCGCATATTCCCGTGATTGATGATGATTTGCCTTTTACAGATGAAGAGTATGCAGCCTTTAAAACTTATGTGATCGATAAACTCGAACGAATGGGATTAACCGATTTAAGAAAACACATCGTAACTGAAGAACTTTGGACCCCTGAAACAATCAGATCTATGTATTATTCTAACCAAGGGGCGATTTATGGCGTGGTGAGTGATAAATCGAAAAATTTAGGCTTTAAAACCCCTAAACACTCAAAAAAATATAAGAATCTCTTCTTTGTAGGAGGCAGTACCAATCCCGGTGGTGGGATGCCTATGGTGACGTTATCTGGTCAACAAGTCGCTGAACAAATTAACAAGAAATTTTAAGGTGATATGAACCTATTATTTTTATCTGATATAAAGCCTAAAATAGTGCTATAATGATAGTAACGAACATACTAAAAAACACAATACTCACACCGTTAAAACTATAGACCTTGGAGGCAGTTATGGATAATAGAAGCACACAAACCACCCATCAACTTCTTAGGAAAAACGCTAGCCGGATGACCATTATTTTATCCCTTATTTTTATCGTTGAAGCTTTATTTTTATTCTACGTTGAACGCCTCCGTTTACTGAATGCAACAGGCGATGATATCGAGCTGATAAAAGTCACTTATTTACTCCATCTCATTCTTGCATTATTTAGTATTACAATGGCTGTCTATTTTCATTTTATGAGAACCTATAAACCCAAACACATCAAATGGTTAGAACGAATCCCTTTAATCACAGTCTTTATCGTACTCAGTGTCACCGCCACGATTAATCTTTTTGACCAAATGACAACTGGGCATATCACTGTCTTTACAGTTCAACTCTTATTATTTGGGTTACTCATTTATATTAAACCGCCTTACCAGATTCTCATTTATGGTCTGCCTTACCTGTTATTTAGTATTGGAGTACTAGTATTTCAAGATAACACCGAACTCCTCTCAACCAATATGATTAATGCAACGGTGATTTTTGCCGGAATTGTGATCACCAGTCATAATTTTTATAAAACAAAAATATATCAAATTCAGTACCATTTAACTTTAAAACACCTTAATAAAAAACTCGAAGCCCTCTCAACCTTAGACCCTTTAACAAAGCTTCCTAACCGCCGTCATTTTAAAAGCCAAATCAAATATGAAGTCGCCATTAATCGCCGTTATAACCATGAGGCGAGTCTCGTGATTGTTGATATTGACCATTTTAAAGATGTCAACGATACCCATGGCCATCATGCAGGGGATATGATTTTAAAAGCGCTTGGAGCCTTTTTAAAAGATAACGTCCGTGAAAGTGATACCGTTGCAAGATGGGGTGGAGAAGAATTTATGTTATTACTTTCTCACACTGATTTAGAAGGGGCACGGATCTTATCAGAACGCCTCAGAAAAAAAATTGAAACGTTACCGTTCATGTATGAAGACGCACCGATAAGCATCACAGTAAGCGCTGGAATTACCCGACTAGACCATGAAACGGATGAAGGGTTTAAAGAAAGTTATAAACGCGCTGATAAAGCCTTATATAAAGCCAAAACCCAAGGAAGAAATCAAGTAATAGTGATAGAAAAAAGTGATGATTTAAACTAAATCATCGCTTTTTTTAATACCTTAACCTTGCAAGGGTTGCATCAGTACTAAACTGCATAAAGTTTTGCATAAACACAATATGATCATAATCTTCTGATTCAATCAGTGCGGTAAGTGAACCGGAAAAATGTCTTAAGTCTACAACATCGATTTGATCAAAGTGTGCAGTCATTAAAGGTATCATACTGTTCGCATAAGAGTCTTTAATGATTAAGATTTTATCCTCAACTATTTCATCCATCACAACACTCGCAAATCCGATATTTCCGTGCATAAACGCACGGTATTTATCACGGATTTCAAACGCGTTATGATCAATTAACGAATCATGTTGTTCGGTGTAAACATCATAATATAAAATATCAGGCTCAAAATACGATAGTGTCTCCTCTTCATAACCAAGTGGTCTTGCACGGTTATAATAGGTTCCTAAAAACCCATCTTCTAAAGAGATTTCTAACTCGTTATAATCAACGGGTTCAATCTCTAAACTACGCACTAAGTCATAATAGGCTAAATACGCGCCCCTTAATGTCCAGTGATGATCGCTCTTATAATAAATCGCTTCATCATTATGGTTTAATAAGGTTTCATTAATATCTAAAAACCCAAACCGTTCATTCCAATCATCAATCATTGATAATTGATCGATGAATGGAGCGCCCTCAGGTCTTAGATGACTCAGCACTGAAAAACTGTTTGGAATAATCATGCCGGTGATTGATTGATCTTCATGCATTGTTAGAAATTCTTCTAAATACATCAATTGTCTTTCAATGTCTGATGGTGTATTAAAGACTTTATCAAATAAATACCCTTCATCCCCAAACACAATATTGTTGTTTTCTTTTTTTAGCAACAGTTTTTCATTGATACTTTTTAAATTGATCCAAGTGTTTCTTAAGACGAATTGATCATTCACATAGGCCTCATAATCTTTCATGAAATCACCACTGATGATTTCATCGACTGAAACACTGGGTCTAGTGGCTAAATAACGGTTCTCAAATTCAGAAAATGCTTTAACTGGATTAAGAAGATCTAGGACTGAAAAGACCCCAATAATCAACACAAATCCAATTGTAACCATTGATTGTTTCATAAGGCTTCCCTCCTAAAATCTAAAATATAAGAATGGATTATAACTTGAATCGACTAAGTAGGCAATACTAAGTAATAACCCGAACAACAAACACACATTTAATAACCAGGCAAAACGCTCTCTAGTAATAAATTGTTTAAATAACGGTGTTGCAAAGAATATACCTGCAATCATCACAACCCCATAATTGCTTAAGTAATACATAAAATCATTGCCTATATTAAAGCTAAATAACGTTTTTAAATAATGAGTAAGCACCTGCATATCAGAAATTGCGAAGATAGCCCATCCAATTAATATTAAGGGAATGAAATATAGTCTTGATAATAATGGGGATTGTTGTAAGTATTTAAGTAAAAAGAATTTTTCTATAGCAAGGAGAATAAAGAAGAATAATCCCCATAAAATAAAGTTATAATCAGCACCATGCCAAAAACCTGTTAAAAACCAAACAACGAATAGGTTTCTCACTAACTTTAACGTGCCTTTTCTATTCCCACCGAGTGGGATATAAACATACTCTTTAAACCATGACCCTAGCGTTATATGCCAGCGTTGCCAAAACTCTGTCATACTTTTTGAAATATAGGGGAAATTGAAGTTTTCTGGAAAACTAAACCCCAGCATATGCCCAAGGCCTATCGCCATGTAGGAATACCCAGAAAAATCAAAATAAATCTGCAACCCAAATGCAATTAAGCCAAGCCAAGCAGTAACCATAGTGAGATTTTCAAGCATTAAAATCTCATCCCACATTAGGCCAATATTATTGGCAATCAAGACTTTACTTGCAAGACCCGCGATAAAAAACTTTACCCCTGTATTAAACTTATCGATGGTTAGTACAGGATTTTGTAGTTCTTCTTTGATGGTCCTATATTTTACAATCGGTCCTGCGATTAACTGCGGGAACAAGGCCACATAGGCTCCAAATGCAATAATATTTTTTTCAGCTTCCACACGGCCTCTATATACATCGATCGTATAAGACATCGTTTGGAAGGTGTAAAAACTAATCCCTAAGGGAAGGGTGTATTCTAAAATTGGTATATTTGTTTTAAAAAGCGTATTTAAATTTTCGGTAAAAAACCCGGTATATTTAAAGAATATAAGCATCCCTAAATTGAAGACGACAGACATCATTAAATATCGTTTCATGGTTTTAGGAGATTCTTTATGTTTATCAATTTGATGAGAGACCGTAAAATCTACAATCACGCTCGCAAGCATAATGAAAATGTAACGGACCTCACCCCATGAATAAAAAATTAAGCTTAATACAAACAGTACTAAATTACGGTACTTCTTCGGTGCAATGTAAACAAGAAGTAACGCAATGGGTAAGAATTTGAATAAAAACATGATGCTAGAAAAAACCATAACGTTACCTCCCTTTGACTAGTTTTTAGTTGTTTGCTTCATAGTGCGCATTGATAATATCAATTGCTTCTTGATTAACACTCTCATAATGCGCAAGCGCTTCACCTTCATCTTCACCTTCATACGGTGTAGACAGTAAAATTAAGAATGCATAATCTCCAACATAATGCGTTTTAGTCGCTTGGGCTTTTGGCATATTAACTGGATACTGGAATGAATCATTAATTAAGTATTCTTTATAAGCCTCCATTGCCGCTTGTACATCGTCTTTATGACCATCCTTTATACTAACCGCAATCATCACATCAACACCCATCGTCCACATAGGGCCTTCTGCATAATAATCCTCTGCCCATTCAGGGTCTAACCCGTGTACTTCTTTAAGTTGTTGTTCTTGAATAGGGGTTGCGGGTAAATAGTCTTCACCAAAATGATCTCTAACTGCGTTCACCATTTCATATAAAAACTCATCCACAACCGGTTTCACAACTTTAAACCCGAAATGCGATTTTTGGGTTGATAAACTTTCATCTTGACGAGAAACGGTAATTGAATATGCCCATTCTTCTTCAAGATAAGTCACCGTGATATCCACACGACGTTCACTCATTCCATCAAATGATTGATAATAATCCACGATGGCTTGATTTTTAGCTTCTTGAGTATCTTCAGTAATTTCAAGTTCAATGAAGTCTTCATCTTGATCAATCACATCAAAGGCTTCTTGTACAATGGCTTCATAATCGACATTGATTAAAGTAAATTGTTCTACTGTGATTTCTGTAGATTTATTAAGCGTGTCTTTTGAAACCGTAACCTTATACGTTTCCTCATCAATTTCTGTCACTGCGATATAAATATCAAGTGCTTCAAGTCCATCAAGTGCCAGGGCAGCTTCTTTTACCGCACGGCGTCTTTCACTTTCTGTTTCTTCTTCAATGTCTAAATTCTCAACCGGGCTCAACCTATCAATGATATCAATCGCATCATCAAGCGTTTCCTCCGTTATAGCATCTTGGTCTTCTTCTGGCGCGTCAGTTTGACAAGCTGCTAAAGAGAATGTTAGTAATAATGTTAAAAATAAAATCTTTTTCATGTTCTCAATCCTTTCTGTATTCGTTTAGTTTTGTGATGTCCAAGCATTATGCTACACAAAAAGAATCAAATCCTCAAGATGAAAAGATTGACTTGCAACTAAATATGGTTAAAGTGCAAAACGGCCTTAAAAAAGGCTATTAAGCAGTTTCACTTAATAGCCTTTCATATATTAAAAGAATTTTTTTCTTTTGCATCAATTAACACATTATACACATTAATATGATTTGAAAACTCAACAAATCCATCAATAAAAACTTTACCTGGTCTTTCAATAGGCTGAAATAATGTTTCATTGGTAGGGTCGAGTTTTAAAGTAGGATTTTCCTTTAAGCGGATATGCGCAGTTCGCATATGGCCAACAATAATAGTCTTCCCCTCAATCCCTTCAAGGTCGTATTGATATTGCCAAACAAAGGTCTTTTTATCAGTCTTTTTCCACGCCGGATTATTTCCATCAACCCCGCCGTGCGTAAAAATATAGTCGTTTGTTTCAATAAATAAAGGTAATGCTTTTAAAAACGGTTCTAATGCTTTAACCCTTTTTCTGATCGCCATTCTCACCTTATTAAAATCACTCGCTAAATCCACAGGTATCCCGCTAAAACTCGACAATATTTTTGCAAAACCATTATGCTTTATATTAAATACCGTTCGGTCATCTTGCGCCTCGAAAAACTCCAGTAAAAAATAATCATGATTGCCTAAAATGACCGTTGCTTTCTTTGCTTGGTACATTGTGTAAATATAATCAAACACTTCAAAACTTTCATCCCCACGATCAAACAGATCGCCAAGGACTAATAGATGATGATCCTTCTTAGATGCGTCAAATCCTGCATCCTTTAAAGCGCGCTTTAATACCCGGCAATGCGCATGAATGTCTGATACTATAAACAGTTTAATCATTCATGAATCCCGCGCTTTTTATAACGCATATAAAAGTCTTTTGAAAACTGTTTAACACTCTTTTCTGTTAAAGGTTTTAAAAAAACACTTTCAAAAAGAGCTGGATTAAGCGTTACTGCATGCGCCCCGTTAATCAATGACACACGGGCCTCATCGCCTGTTTTAAAAGACGCCGCAATGATTTCAACATCGTATTGATTGAGCTCAATAAAGCTTCTTAAATCATGGATCATATCAAACGGTGCAAGCCCGCTTGCAATCATCCTATTGACATAAACTGCCAATCTTTTAGCCCCTGAGTTGATGGCTTGAAGGGCTTGTTGAAACCCAACAACAGCGGTTGCAGTGACATGATTGTACGGACTAATCGCGCGCATTAATTTAAAGCCCTCTTTTGTTGCAGGAACTTTAATGCTAAAAGGCGTATGCATATGCTTATTGATCAGTTTTACCTCCTGAAGCATAGCCTCATAGTCTTCGGCATTCACTTGAATAAATAACCGGTTGGGCTGGATTAAATCCCCAATTTCTTTTAAGTGATGCAAATAATCCGTTCTATTTTCTTTGCTCATGAGGGTAGGGTTTGTTGTTACCCCTTTTATGGTATAGTGCTCAATAATAGTCTTAATGTCTTTAACATTTGCTGAATCGATATAAAACATACTATAACCTCCTTACCTTCATCATAATACAACAAAGAAAAAAACGCGAATTAAAAGAATAATAAATCACTTTTAACTCGCGTTTTCTAGACTTCTACTGGATTAACTATGGTATCAAGTGTGACCATAATTGCATCAAACATTGCCTTTTTAGATAGTGAGGCCATATTCGGTTTGTCATATACTTGTTCTGTCATATACGGCACATGCATAAAGCCAGCCATGGCTTTTTTATCGTTTGTTTTTATATAATGAAGGGTCTGATACATTAAATTATTACATACATAAGTCCCTGCACTATTAGAAATACTTAATGGAATCTTTTTACTTGCTGCACGGTTTAAAATCGCTTCAAGTGGTAATGTCGTAAAATACCCATCAGCGCCTTCTTCTTCAATGGTTTGGTTTCTTAAAATATTCCCTAAATTATCTTGTGTTTTAGAGTCATTAATATTGATGGCAATGCGCTCTAAATTAACATGCGTTCTTCCTGCTGCAAGTCCTAAAAGTAAAATGACATCTGGGTCATGCTTATCTATAAATGGTAACAGTGTATCAAAGGCATGACGGTATACAACTGGCAAAGTCACTTTTACAATTTTCGCATTATATAAAAATTCCGGCACATCTTGTAACAATTTTTCGGTTGGGTTTACATCATGATTATCAAACGGTTCAAAGGCTGTTATTAATACTGTTTTCATTGTATCCTCTCCTCATTATTATTGTATCATATTAAGGCATTAAATCGTTGGCTTCTAAGAAATCAATAATAATCTCAAGCGGTACTGCCATATTCCGTTCATCATCATCTGCATTCCCCCAGGTATTAATACCCAGCAAGTTCCCATCAATATCGGTTAATGCTCCCCCGCTATTGCCTGGGTATATTAATGCACTATGTAAGAGTACTGGAAAATCCACATTGCTAATTGTTACCATACTCAGTGCCTCACCATACGTTACAATACTATTAACCGCAGAAGGATTACCCACTGCAAGGACTAACTCATTTTGTTTAACCAAAGTATCATAACGGGCAGTTAAATTGATCAATGAAAGCTCTAAATCTAAACGCTTAAAACGAATTACAGCTAAATCTTTACTCGGATCACTTACAAGGACTTCTGCTGGATAAGTCCCTTCATTAGTCGATGGTGAAATCGTATAATCGGCCCTTACATAACCTGTATCGTCAATAACATGAAAATTCGTTAATGCATAATAATAGGTCTCATCCATCATAAAGATGACACCACTTCCTTTAGAAGTTCCTGCAACGCGTTCAAAAATACCGCTTAAACTGCGGCGGTAAAGATCAACATTCACGCCAACATTCGCCTTTCTAATTTCAGTCCTTGTTTCCATGAGTTTATGCTGAATGGTATCTTCATAAAACGGATGAATATCATTCATTGTTTGACATGCACTAAGTGTTATTAAAATTGTACTTACAATAATTACTATCATGATTTTTTTCATATTTATCACCTACTCTTATTATACCGTTAACACCCGCTTTTTCTAAGAAATAAACAATAAAACATCCTCTAAGCGTTGCGAGCAAGTTTACAACGTAATTAAAACACGTTATAATTAAGCATCTTTTTATAAAGCCAACTATAAATAAATCAAGAAGAAACTGATATTTTCTATGACTCTCATGATTCAGGCACACGAAAAAGTGAGACAAGATGTCTACAAGATACATATATAATGATTTATTTAAACGG
>Ga0194137_10000249_pt1 | contig 38305 bp, 35 predicted proteins | sample TARM_MetaG_T3_14_FD_134025 | JGI IMG/M metagenome (GOLD analysis project Ga0194137, IMG submission 134025) | Freshwater microbial communities from Pennsylvania, USA, analyzing microbe dynamics in response to fracking - TARM_MetaG_T3_14 (version 2) | ecosystem: Environmental > Aquatic >... | reverse complement strand
TTTTTCCGCCTTGAATAACGGTGATCAAGGGGACTTATATTGGCAAATATATCTCTAGTCTGCAAATTTTTCGCTCCTCTCAAGGTATTCTTCATATCCCTGCTCTTCCAATTTATCTGCTGTTTTTAAAACTTTAGTTTTCATTTCTTTTCTGTATTCTTTCTGCTTTTTATTTAACTCATCATCACTGCGGGCTAAAATTTGGACTGCCAGTAAGGCGGCATTTTTGGCCCCATTAATTGCAACTGTGGCCACTGGAACTCCCGGCGGCATCTGGACTATTGAATAAAGTGAATCTAGTCCACTTAACTTTGAAGTTTTAACCGGAACACCAATTACCGGAACTGTGGTCACAGCTGCTACCATTCCCGGCAGATGAGCTGCACCTCCAGCTCCAGCAATTATTACATCCAAGCCTTTTTCTTCTGCAGTCTCTGCATAATTGTACAACCTCTCCGGTGTGCGGTGAGCTGAAACAACTGTTAACTCATATTCTACTTCAAACTGATCTAAAATTTCTGCTGCCTCTTTCATTACCGGCAGATCAGAATCACTGCCCATAATAACTCCTACTCTAGGCTTCATAAAATTTTACCTCCCTAATCTTCTTCACCTTTGATTTCTATTAATTTACTTGCTTTTAAAGCTCTCTCTGCTGCCTCTTCTAAACTGGCTGCTGTTACAGTCAGATGACCCATTTTGCGCCCGGGTCTGGAAACTGTCTTCTGATAAATATGAACTTTTACTCCTTCTACAGCTAAAGCAGGATCAAGCCCAATCACTTCTGCTCTACCCTCTTTACCACTGCCCAGAATATTCCGCATCACTGTCGGCCGCAGCAGAGTCGTATCTCCCAGCGGCAGAGCTGCAATTGCCCTGACATGCTGTTCAAATTGAGAAGTCACACAGCCTTCAATTGTATAGTGACCTGAGTTGTGGGGGCGGGGGGCAATTTCATTAACCAGCAGCTGATTATCTTCTGTGACAAACATTTCTACACAGAAAATTCCGATGCCTTCAAAAACTTTGAGCACCTCTCTGGCAAATTCTTCCGCTTCATCTTCCAGCTCAGCTGAAATTTCTGCCGGCACCTTTGTTTCATATAATATATTATCCTGGTGGTCATTTTCTCCAGCCGGGTAAACTTTCATCTCTCCAGTTAAACCGCGGGCAGCAATAATAGAAATTTCCTTTTTAAAAGGAATATATTTTTCTGCCATCAGGGGAGTTTTTCCTGCTCCCAGTTCCTGAAAAGCAATTTCCACCTCTGCCTGATTTTTAATTAAAGCATTTCCCTTACCATCATAACCACCGGTACAGCTTTTTAACATCAGCGGATAGCCAAACTTTTCTGCAGCTTCTCTAATCTCAGCTGGATTTTTTACTTTTACAAAATCGGGCACAGCTATCTGATCCTGTTTTAAAACATTTTTTTGATGATATTTATTTTGAATAATCTCTAAGCTGCGGGCAGTCGGATAAATCTTATAGCCTTCAGCTTCCAGTTCTTTTAAAGGTTCAACCCCTATGTGTTCAAACTCATAGGTTATTAGATCAGACTGTTCTGCGAGTTTTCTAATTGCCTCTCTGTCATCAAAATCAGCAACCAGATGCTGATCAGCAATACTGTGGGCCGGACATTTTTTTGTGGGATCTAAAATTGTAACATAAAAGCCCATTTTCTTAGCCTCTAAAATCATCATCTTACCCAGCTGACCACCACCGATAATACCAATTTTTTGTCTGGTTTTATCTTTAAACTTCAAATTATAACCTCCCGGTTAAATTTATTTTTTCAGTGCTTTATGTCCAATATCCTTTCTAATCTGAAAATCTTCAAAATGAATTTTTTCTACACCCTGATAGGCCTTATCTATAACTTCCTGAAAACTATCGCCTAAGGCTGTAACTGCCAGAACTCTACCTCCATCAGTCAGAAGTTTATTTCCTTCCAGCCGAGTGCCAGCCTGAAAGACAATTATATCCTGAGCAGCCGCTGCTTCCTTAATTCCGGTGATTTCTTTACCTTTTTCGTAATTAACAGGATAACCACCTGAAGCCATTACCACACAGAGTGCCTTTTTGTCTTTCCACTTTATTTCAATTTTATCAAGATCTTCTTTTAATACAGACTCCATAATATCTACCAGATCTGTTTCTAAAAGCGGCAGTACAACCTGTGCTTCCGGGTCACCAAAACGAACATTATATTCTAAAACTTTTGCCCGAGAATTTTTTATCATCAGACCAAAATAAATAATACCTTTAAAATCCAGTCCTTCACTCTGCAGAGCTTTTAAAGTCGGTTCCATGATTTCTTTTTTAAAGTCTTCCATAATTTCTTCTGTAACTACAGGTGCTGGTGCATAAGCTCCCATCCCACCTGTGTTTGGACCTTTACCTCCATCATAGGCAGGTTTATGATCCTGAGAAGGAATCATCGGAACTACTGTCTTACCATCACAAAAAGCAAGTATTGTTGCTTCTTCACCTTCTAAAAATTCTTCTATAACAACTTTTTCCCCGGCTTCTCCAAATTTATCATTGAGCATTATTGTCTCAACTGCTTTAACTGCTTCTGCTTCTGTCTGAGCTACAATAACACCTTTACCTGCTGCCAGGCCGGATGCCTTAACTACAATTGGTGCACCTTTTTCTTTAATATAGGCTTTTGCCTCATCTGCACTGGTAAAACTCCTGTACTCAGCTGTAGGAATACTGTATTTTTCCATCAGCTTTTTAGAAAAAGCCTTTGAGCTTTCCAGCTGTGCTGCTGCTTTTTTAGGTCCAAAAACTTTTAAATCGTGTTCTTCAAATAAATCAACAATTCCTGCTGCCAGCGGTGCCTCCGGTCCAACTACTGTAATATCAATCTTTTCTTTTAAAGCAAATTCTAATAGTGCTTCCTGATTACTTTCGTCAAATTCAAGATTTTCTCCATATTCTGCAGTACCTGGATTACCTGCTGCTATATATAACTCTTTTACTCTACTGCTCTGTGCTAATTTCCAGGCGAGTGCATTTTCTCTTCCACCACTTCCGATGAGAAGAATGTTCATTCTATCCACTCCCACTTTTATATTTCCAGTTTTAAACTGGATTATCGTATACTCAAAGATTCAAATTTCTAACCTCAAATCAAGCAAATTATCTGAACAAATAAAAATAGCCCAGGTAGGAAGACTCTACATTCAATGAGTAGAACCTCCCCGCCTGGGCTTTTATCCCTTCGGTGTGATATATCAATATCTGTACCGCTCGGACCAGCCAGTATTTAAGCCAAACTTTATGTAGGTTAAAAAATATAAACTACCCCTACTTATACTGCGGAAACCTAGGTACACTTCCCTCATAGTCGAACAATTTACGGTGTTCGGTAGAGACTTGTGAGCCATATTCTCACTATTATATGAGGTACAAATTTAATTTTTGATTTTACAACTTCATCTTAACAGATGGTATTTTTAATGTCAAGCATAAACAAATATCTTATCCTTAAAAAAATTGGAAATAACCAGCATCTTATATCATTTTTATAGTAATGGACTGTATTCCTGATCTATTTCTTTACCTAAATACTCATAATATATTTTTTTAAATAATTTAATCCCTTTTCTAATCTCATCTTCATTTACAGCTGCAAAACTTAAGCGAATATAATTAGAAAAAATATTATTTAAAGAAAATAAATAACCAGGTGAAAAAACTAAACCTATACTAACTGCAGCTTGATAAAGTTCTTTAGCATCAACATTTGCTGGCAGCTTTAACCATAAGTAGAGACCTCCTTTTGACTCATAAACAACTTTAATTTCTGCAGGAAGCTCACTTTTAATTTCAGCAGTCATTAAATTATACTTCTTTCTAAATAGTTTTCGCTGCAGATCTATATGTTTATCTAGCAGACCTTCCCGCAAATAGAAATCAAAAGCCCGTTGGGTTAAGCCTCCACTTGAAATATCAGTAGCATATTTAGCTTCCAACAATTCCGGCAGCAGCTTATCTGGTAAAATTATGAAGGCCAATCTTAATCCAGGCATAAACACCTTTGAAAAACTTTTAATATAGATTACTCGATCTTTTTCATCAGATTCTTTTAATGTTTTTACTCTACTTTCATTATAATACAAATCAGAAAGAATATCGTCCTCAATAATATAAAAATCATATTCTTCTGCTAATTTCAAAAGCTGCTGCTGCTTTTCAAAACTCCAGTTGACACCAGTTGGATTTTGGAAGTTCTGCATGGTAAAGAAAAATTTAATTTGCTTTTCTTTAAGATGAGTTTCTAACTCTGCTAAATCTGCTCCATCAGCCTGCATCTTAACTGTTATTATATCTGCTTTCCTGGAATTAAAAGCCTGAAGTGCTCCAAAATAAGTAGGATCTTCAACAACAATTTTTTCACCAAAATCTAATAATATCTTACTTAAAATATCAATTGCCTGCTGAGCTCCAGATACTACCTGAATTTGTTTTAAAGAAGAATTTATTCCATTATTCATAAAATATTTTTGAATAGATTTCCTTAAAGGTAAAAACCCCTGGCTTTTTTGATAACTAAAAGCTTCTCCCTGGTCTCTTTCCAAAACCTGATTAATCGCATATTTAAAATCTTCAACGGGAAATAATTCTTTGCTGGGAGCAGCACTTGCTAAATTAATATTCTCAGATAATTTAATCTGCCCATGTTCCAGCATGTTTTCACCTGTTTCAGGTCTTATAACTTTTTGAGTTGGAGCAACAAAACTTCCACTACCTACTTTTTTATAAATTAAATTATCTTCTGCTAATAAATTATATGCTTTAACTACAGTTGCTGGATTGACTCCAACTTTTTCTGCTAATTTTCTAATTGGCGGCAGCTTTGTATCAGCAGGAATATTATTTTTAATCTCGTTTTTTAACTTTTTATAGAGCTGTAGGTAAAGAGTTTTATCACTTTCCTTATTTAGGCTGAATTCAAAAATAACAATCACTCCTTTGTGTTAGTACAATTATTTATTTTTAGAATTTTGTATTAGTTATTGACATTTTGTATTACTTAATCTATAATTGTATTGCGATTTAGTAAATTGAGTTTCTTTATATCATTATTGTATCATTACAATTTAAATTTATCAATTGGAGGAAATTAAAAATGTCAGAAAAATATCGTTTAAACAAGAATCTAGCTCAAATGTTAAAAGGTGGAGTTATTATGGATGTCACTAATGCAGAAGAGGCAAAAATTGCTGAAGATGCTGGAGCAGTGGCTGTTATGGCTTTGGAAAAAGTTCCAGCAGATATTAGAAAAGAAGGCGGAATCGCCAGAATGTCAGATCCAAAAATGATTAAAGAAATTGTAGAGACAGTTTCAATTCCTGTAATGGCAAAGGTTAGAATTGGACATTTTGTAGAAGCTCAAATTTTAGAAGCACTTAAGATTGATTACATAGATGAAAGTGAAGTTTTAACTCCTGCTGATGAAGCTCATCATATTGACAAGAGAAATTTTAATATCCCTTTTGTCTGTGGAGCTACTAATCTTGGTGAAGCTCTTAGAAGAATTGGAGAAGGTGCAGCTATGATCAGAACAAAAGGTGAAGCTGGAACAGGAAATGTAGTTGAAGCTGTTCGTCATATGCGTAAAATCAAATCTCAAATCAATAGGCTAATAAATATGGGAAGTGAAGAATTGATGGCAGCTGCTAAAGAAATGAGAGCGCCTTTTAATTTAGTAGAATATGCTGCAAGGAATGGCAAATTACCTGTGGTAAATTTTGCTGCTGGTGGAATCGCAACTCCTGCAGACGCAGCTTTAATGATGCAGCTTGGTTGTGATGGAATTTTTGTTGGCTCTGGAATCTTTCGCTCAGGAAATCCTGTTAAAAGAGCTGAAGCTATTGTTAAAGCAACAACTCACTATCAAGATCCCCAGATTGTTGCAGAAGTATCCGAAGATTTAGGAAAGGCAATGTCAGGAATTGATATTAACGGCCTAACAGATGCAGAAAAAATGGCTGATCGGGGCTGGTAAAATGGAGATTACAGTTGGAGTACTTGCTCTACAGGGAGGATTTAGAGAACACATCGATCATCTAAATCGGATTAGGGGTACTAATGCAGTCCCTGTCAAAAAACCAGTAGAGCTGCAGAAATGTTCTGGGCTAATCATTCCTGGTGGGGAGAGCACCACAATGAGAAAGTTAATTGAAAGCTATAAATTCAAACAGCCTATTATTAACTTTTATCAACAGCAAAAAGTAATCTGGGGGACTTGTGCAGGTTTAATTTTAATGGCAAAAGAAGTTGAGGGAGAAAATGAAGACCAACTTGGATTACTGGACATTAAGATTAAAAGAAATGCTTTCGGCAGTCAGCTTGATAGCTTTGTAGAAAGGAACCTGATAAAAAAAGTGTCAAATATTCCACAAGAATTAGTCTTTATTAGAGCGCCAATAATAACTAAGTTTAATCAAAAACTAGAGATATTACACAAAAAAGATAAGCAAATTACTGCTGTAGAAAGTGATTGTCTGTTAGGAACAGCATTTCATCCTGAGCTTACTGATAGCTTAGCTTTTCATGAGTATTTTGTGAATAAAATAAGGAATAATAAAAATACGAAATAACTGTATACTATTATATAAACTCAAAATCACTTGCTTTATTATTAAAGCCAGACTATAATTTACCCATAGTTAACACATACCTAACACAAGGAGGAAATTATTATGAGTAGTAGAGTAATGAGTAGTAAGGCTTTGAAGGTGATTTTGACGACATTTATGCTGGTTATCTTATTTAGTGGTATGGTTTTTGCCCAGGAGGATCAGGCAGCAGCAAATGCGATTGCAATTGATACAATGTGGACTTTGATTGCAGCATTCTTAGTGTTTTTTATGCAGGCTGGATTCGCAATGGTAGAGGCTGGTTTTACAAGAGCCAAAAACGCAGGTAACATTATTATGAAAAACATGATGGACTTTGCTTCTGGTTCTTTAGTATTTTGGGCTGTTGGATTTGCTTTTATGTTTGGAGCAGGAAATGGCTTTATTGGAAGTACAGGTTATTTTCTTCAGGATACATTTGCAAACTTAGGACTTGATATTCCTATTGCAGCATTCTTTATTTTCCAGACAGTTTTTGCAGCAACTGCAGCAACAATTGTTTCTGGTGCTATGGCTGAAAGGACTAACTTTTCTGGCTACTTAGCTTACAGTGTTGTTATTACCGCATTTATTTATCCTGTTGTAGGACACTGGATCTGGGGTGGCGGCTGGTTAGCAGGAATGGGAATTGTTGACTTTGCTGGTTCTACTGTTGTTCACTCTGTTGGTGGCTGGGCTGCTTTAGCTGGAGCTATTGTTTTAGGACCAAGAATCGGTAAATATAATGAAGATGGAAGCGCAAATGCTCTTCCAGGTCACAACCTTTTAATGGCTGCACTTGGTGTATTCATTCTCTGGTTTGGATGGTTTGGATTTAATCCTGGTTCTACTGTAGCTGGTACTGACTTATCTATCGCACCTATTGCAGTAACAACTAACCTGGCAGCTGCTGCTGGTGCAGTTATGGCCATGATTGTCAGTTGGATTAAGTATGGTAAGGCAGATGTTAGTATGACCTTAAACGGAGCTTTAGCTGGTCTGGTAGGTATTACAGCTGGTACAGCAGCTGTCGGCAACTTATCTGCCGTAATTATTGGTGGAATCGCAGGTATTATTGTTATCTACTCTGTTGAATTCTTTGATAAATTACAGATTGATGACCCTGTTGGTGCTGTTTCTGTTCACGGTGTCTGTGGAGCTTTTGGAACAATTGCAGTTGGATTTTTTGCTACAGAAGGTGGACTTCTTTTTGGAGGCGGAGTTAGTTTACTAATTACTCAGATTATTGGTGTTGTAGCTGTATTCTTCTGGGCTTTCGGACTTGGATATATACTCTTTAAAGCAATTGATGCTGTAATTGGATTAAGAGTATCTAGAGAAGACGAAATCGAAGGTCTTGATTACTCAGAACACGGTACAGATTCTTACCCAGATTTTATGGTAAACATTAAAACAGATAAGTAAAGTAAATTAAAAATCCAAAATAGAGGTGTTTTTTTAAATGAAAAAAATTGAAGCGATTATTCGTCCAGATAAAACTGATAGAGTTATTGATTGTCTCGAAGAAATTGGTATTAGCGGTCTTAATATTAAAGAGATTCAGGGTTATGGTTCTCAAAAAGGACAGACTGAGATGTACAGAGGTGTAACCTATCGAATAAGACTTCGCAAGAAATTTAAAGTTGAAACTGTTGTAGATGATTCCAAGGCTGATCAGGTAGTTAAAGCAATCACAGAAGCTGTACAAACTGGTGAAGTCGGAGATGGTAAAATATTTGTCTCTGATGTAGAAAATGCAGTTAGAATCAGAACCGGTGAAGAAGGTACAGATGCTCTTTAAAAGAATATAATTAATATAAAAAACTCCTGCTTATTTTAAAAAAAGCAGGGGTTTTTAATTTAATAGTTAAATTAAAGTGCATTCTGCAGGATTTGAAAAACTTCCTGATAAATATTTGTATCAACTTTAAACTCATCACCATAGAAATAATTATAAGCATCAACAATTTTTTTGAAATCCGTATTCCCAGCTCTCTCTCCAATTCCGCCAATGGTTGTACTAATATAATCAACTCCTGCCCGATAAGCAGCTAAAGAATTAGCTACAGCCATTCCAAAATCATTATGGGCATGAAACTCCAGTGCAAGCTCCGTTTTATTTCTTAATTCTTTTAAGCTTTTATAACTAGTAAAAGGATCCAAAATCCCAACTGTATCAGCATACCTAAACCTATCAGCACCGGCATTTTCTGCTGTTTCAAGATACTGATGAAGGAAATCTTTTTCTGCTCTTGAAGCATCTTCTGCCCCAATAGAAACCATGCATCCTGCGGATTTTGCATACTTTACTACTTCTGCCATTTCAGCCAGCAGCTTTGATTTTTCTTTTTTCAGTTTTAGCTCTAACTGAATATTTGAGACAGGCGCTGAAAGATGAATATTTTTAGCCTTACAATTTAAGGATAGTTTAATATCCTCTATCTTCATTCTGTTCCACACCAATATCTCTGTCTTAAGATTTAAATCGATTATCTTCCTAATTATTTCTCTTTCTAATTCTCCTACTGCAGGAATTCCAACCTCAATTATACTAATATTTAAGCGGTCAATATTTTTGGCCAGCAGTATTTTTTCTTTTTTAGAAAAAACAACTCCAGGAGTCTGCTCACCATCCCGGAGTGTTGTATCAACAAATTTGATTTTTCTCATTCCAAAATAATTCCTTCCTTAGATTATTATTTAACAAGTTTATTTTAAATTGAATTTATTTCAATTTCAACTCTAATATGATTAAAGGTAAAGAAAAAGTAACTATTAAAACAACAGCCAAAGCAATTGATTGGCTCAAGTCTTTTTGAGCCATTATATAAATAGCCGTTGAAAGCGTCTGTGTTTTTCCAGATAGATTACCAGCAAACATCATAGTTGCTCCAAATTCACCTGCTGCTCGAAGACAGGACATAATAATACCCGTTAGTAATGGTTTAATACTTAAAGGAAGGTAGATTTTAAATAAGATATCCTTTTCTTCTGCTCCAAAAACCATTGCTGCTTCTTTTACTTCCTCGTCTATCGCTTCAAAACCATTTTTCAATGATTGAGTAAAGAGAGGCAGCATTACAAAAACCTGTACAATAACCAGAGCTGTAAAAGTGAAGGGCAGATTAAGATTTAGCGTATTAATAATATCACTTAAAATACCCCGATTACCAAAAGTAAGCAAGAGAGCCAGTCCGGCTACAGTTGGAGGCATAACAAGCGGCAGTTTGATAAACATATTAACTACTTTGTTGATCCTACTTCTATTCTGACTTACAACATAACTAAATGGCACTCCAACTAAAACTGTAATCGTAATTGATATTAGAATCGAAAGAATTGACACTTTTATTGCCATCAGAGTATTTATATTATTTACTGTAGTAACCAATCCCTCAATAGAAGTGCTTAAAAATAAAGAGGCTATAATTAATATTACAAAGACTACATTTACCCCCGCTAAAAAGAACAAAATCATTTGGGTTAAATCTAGATCTAAATAATTACGAAAGTAGTCTAAAAAACTATTCTCCAGAATAATGTCTGGAGAAATAGCTTCCGTATTTTGTTTGGGTCCTATATTATTTTCCATTTTAATCACTACCTACTCTTACAAATCTGTATTTATCTAAAATTTTACCTCCTGCATCAGAATAAATGTATTCAATAAAGTCTTGAGCTTCTTTTTTATTAGCAGAAAAATTTAAAACTGCTATTGGATAAGATGCAATAACATTATAGCTATCCTCTATTTCTATAACCTTCAGTTTTTCTGAGGTTTTTGGAGTTATATCAGTTTGATAGACTATACCTGCATCAACTTCACCTAAATAAATCTTGTTAACAACACTTTTAACATCAACCTCTTTAGATACTACATTATTCATGAATTTTTCTTTAAAATCACTCTCTAACTGAGAATTATCTTTTTCTTTGTTTAACATTTTAATAGTATATGATCCAACAGGAACTGATTCATCAGCTATTACTAGTTTAACTTTTTCTAATGCAAGCTCACTAAACTTATTAAGACCACTTTCCTTATTAACAGCAGCTATCAGTTTATTTTTAGCAAATATTTTTGGGTCTTCAACTATCTCTTTCTCTTCAAGTTGGTCCATATATTTTACATTTGCAGAAGCAAATATATCTGCTCCAACTCCCATTATTATTTGACTGTATAAAGCCTGGCTACCAGCAAAATTACATTCTACTTCAACACCACTCTCACTCTCATATGCTTCAGCAAGTTCTGTAAACATTTCTGTTAAACTTGCTGCAGCCATCACCCTTATTTTTTCTTCAGCTCTGATTGAAAAACTAAAAAAAATTAAAATTAATAGGATAAACATAAACAAAGAAATTATTTTACTTCTCTTTAATTTTATCATAAAATCAGCTCACCAAAAATATAATTTATATTTCTAACCTATCTACTATTTTATCATTTAAAATATGAGATTTAACTATTTCTTCAGCATCATCTGGAGTAACACTTCCATACCAGACAGCATCAGGATAAATAATTACTATTGGACCTTGATTACAGATCCCCAAACAGCCGGTATTTGTAATTATTACCTCAGAACTTATGCCCTGTTCTTGAACTTCTCTCATCAAATTTTGTATTAACCTGATAGAATCTTTTTTTTCACAAAAACCTCGCTGTTGACCGTTAATTCTAGAACTACTGCAGACAAATATGTGTTTCTTGGGTTTGTTCATTATTATTTCTCCTTAATATTATTATTTAACTTATATAATTATTTTAGGCTATTTTTTGGGTTTTGAATCTAAAATCAGCCTGTGTTTGCAGAATACATTTCTCCAAGTGCAAATCTAATCGCTGCCTCAATTTTATCATAAACCATAATAGCTTTGATATTATTTCTTAAAAGCTTTCTTTTAGGCACAGTTCCAATTCGGACTGAAAGGACTGCTTCACAATCAGAGATAGTGTTAATAATATTACCTATTCTATCTTCTTTATCATCACATTCTTTATCAATACAATATTGCTTGACATTCCTCTTTTCTACAAATTCAATGGAACTACCTTTAACTTTATAAATATAGAACTCTTCTGCATGACCAAAGTGAAGATTTACTATCTCTCCATCTTGAGATGCTGCAGCAAAAAGTCTTTCTTCTTTTTTTAGATAATAGTTTCCTTCAAGTGTTTTTGGAATCTGACTCTCTTTAGTCTCAGTTTGCAGCCCATCTTCTTTCTCTTTAAATTCTAATGATCTATCTTTTTTTAAGCATCCAACAGCATCAGAACGACACTGCTGGCAGTGATACATTTGTTTTAAATTATCTTCACATTTATTTCTTAAATAATCAAGTTCAACCTTACTTGTCAGCGGATTGTTTTCAAAAGGTGTATTTTCTACTGGAATCAAAGGCATAATATTTGTCATAAAAGCTCCAGCCTCTTTTACAGTTTTTACAACCTCTTCTATATGATAATTATTTATCCCTTTGATCAAAACAATATTAACTTTACAAAGTACTCCGTTCTGGGCCAGATATTTTAGACCGGATAGCTGGTTTTTTAGTAGAACTTTTGCTCCCTCAATCCCAGTTAATTTTTGACCCTGATAATTAACCTTCTCATATATTTCTGCACCAATCTCAGGATCTACAGCATTAATGGTTATTGTAACATGACTGACCCCTAGTTTAACTATTTCCTCCTGATATGAAGGTAAACTCAAACCATTTGTTGAAAGGCAAAAAGTTAGTTCAGAATCTTCGGCTTTAATTAACTCTATAGACTCTCTAGTTTCCTCAAAACTTGCCAGAGCATCTCCAGGGCCAGCAACTCCAACAACACTCAGATTATCAACTTTATTTCTGACCATTCTAAATCGTTCCAGTGCTTCATAAGGTGACAACAACTTACTTGTTACCCCTGGTCTTGTCTCATGTAAACAGTCATACTTCCGGTTACAGTAATTACAGCTAATATTACACTTTGATGCTATTGGGATATGCATTCTGGCATAATTATGAGCAAATTTACTGTAACAGGGGTGAGTTTTCGTTTTATTTTCTATCTCTTTTGCTTTTAAAGCATCAACTTTTGCCTTTATAATTTCATCTCTGCTTTTAATTTTAGTATTCAAAGCCATTATTTCTCACCTACTTTTAATTCTTCAGGCTTTTGGGAAGTTTTTTTGTCATTATTAGACTGATAATACTCTTTATATAGATCTTTTCGGTAATTATTATGCTTTAATGCCAGCAGCTGATTAGTTATCTGATCAAGAAAATTATTAGAACCCTGATAACCTATATTTTGCTGTCTTGAAGCACCTACTCTATCGTGAATTGGAAATCCAACTCTAATTAGAGGAACTCCGTCTTTTTCTTCTATAAATGCGCCATCTGAGTTTCCTATCATAATATTAATGTCATATTCATTAACATAATTTCTGATTTCTTCAAAATCAGTGTCGCTAAAAATTAGATTATTTACCCTGGTTTCTGCAGTTAATTCCTTTAATTTCTTCTCAAAAATATCTAAATCAGTTCCAGTAGCCATAATAACTGGATCGATTCCATTTTCCTGACAGATAGAACTTACTGCATAAATCATTTCTGGATCACCAAAAATAGCTGCTCTACCTTCTCCATTATACTTATGAGAGTCAATCATCGTATCTATTAGTCTGCCTCTTTCTTCTTTTAAACTTTGAGGAATTTTTTTGCCGGATATTTCTGCCAGAATATTAATAAATTTATCTGTGTTTTTAAGTCCAATTGGAATCGGAAGTCTATAAGCAGGTATCTCAAATTCATTTTTAAGATATACAGCAGTCGACAAACTGCTGTCAACTAAATCTCCAAACTCAATTGTAAAGTCTGCATCCCCCATTTTTTTAATTTCGGAAACTGTAGTTCCACCTGGAGGAATTTTACTATAATCTTCTGTAAAAGGAACAGCCAAAGTTCTTGAAATATCTGGCAGCATTGTATATTCAAGATCAAATAAATCTAAAATCTTCTTAATTTCCCTAATCTCTGCTGGACTCAAGCTTGCTGCAATAACATTTACTTTAGAACTTTTGTAGCCTGAACTTTCTGCTAGCTGTTCTATAATTTTTCTTAATGTAAGATAATAACCTTCAAATTGAGAACCTCCATAACCAGGTGTTGATACAGTTATTATAGAAATATCTTTAACATCATTTTTCTTTTTAAAGTCTACTACTATTCTGTTAATATCTTCACCAATAGTTTCTGCAAGACAGGTAGTTACCACTCCTATAACTTTAGGAGAGTATAATTTAATTAGGTTTTTTAAACCTTGCCTTAAATTTTCTTCTCCTCCATAAACAGTCCCCTCCTCATCAATTGAAGAAGATGCGATATCTATTGGCTCTTCATAATGTGTTGACATATGTCTTCTCATATAAGTACTGCATCCCTGAGAACCGTGCATTAAAAGCATACTCTCTTCTATACCTTTAAAAGCAATAGCAGCTCCTATAGGCATACACATCTTACAGGGATTTACATTTAATCTTTTTAAATTACTCATCTATACCACTCCTGATTGCCTTCCAAATCGGACTGTTAATTGTCAAATCCAGTTCCTGAGCCAGATTAACAACTCCTTCAAAACCTACAAGCGGATGTTTGCGTTCATGATTATGATCAAAAAAAGCAATTCCCATTTTATAGGCCAGAGCCCTATCTTTTACTCCACCTACTAAAACATCTGCTCCTTTTTCACGCATAAAAACTTCCAATTCAGATGGATTAGCATCATCTAAAATAATAGTTCCAGAATCAGTTAACTCTTTTAACTCTTCATAGTCCGATTCCTTACCATTTTGAGTACCTACCATAACAGTTTTAATTCCTAAATCATTGAACTGTTTAACAAGAGAAATTGCCTTAAAAGCACCTCCAACATAAATTGCGGCTTTTTTCCCAGCCAGATAGTTTTTATATATTTTTAACTTTGCTTCAGTATCTGGCAATCTTCGGGCAATTAACTTTTCAACTTTATTAATAATTATCTGATCATCTAAAAATCGAGCTATCTTTCGCAGAGAATCTAGACTATCCTGAAGTCCTAAAAATGATATCTCTAAAAATGGTATTCCAAATTCTTGCTGCATCCTTTTAGCTAAATATTTCATCGAACCAGCACACTGAACTATATTTAACTCAGCAGTTGGTGCTCTGCGAATATCTTTTATACTTGAATCACCAGTAAATCTGGCTACAAGTTCTATTCCTACTTCATTTAAATAATTTTCTATTATCCAGCCTTCAGCTGCCAGATTATAATCTCCAAGCAAATTAATTTTTTTTCTATACTTTCCTTTTTCAACCTGTTCTTTAATTTTTTTATTCTTAAAATCATCTATTGCTTTTCCAGTCTGTAGAGAATTAATATATCTTAATTTTTTCTGCAAAACCCTAATTTTTTCTTTTGTATTCATACCAGTATAATCTTCACTTCTATCACTTATTTCTTTGATTTTATTTTTTCTATCTGCGGCTTTTTTATTACTATCTACTCTATTACTTTCAGCCTTAAAATCACTCATTAAATTTAATAATGCCTCACAAGCAGCTTTATATCCTTTTGATTTTGTACCAGCAAAACCTGAAGATTCGACAGGAATCACTCTAACCCCATATTTTTCTTCTGCTTTTCTAGCTACAGCTTTTAAATCATCACCTATAACTCCAACTACACAGGTTGAATATATAAAAATTACTTCTGGCTTATACTGTTCTTTCTCCATTAATTCTTCTATAACAATTTCTAGTTTCGCTTCCCCACCAAAAACAATATCTTTTTCTCTTAAGTCAGTAGAAAAACTGCTGCGAAAAAAATCAGCCCCTGAAGTTAAACTTCCTCGAATATCCCAGGTATAGCTGGCACATCCAATTGGACCATGAACAAGGTGATAAGCGTCTTTTACTGGATTTAATACAACTCTAGCTCCTGAATATACACAGGCTCTCTGACTAACTGCACCAGCCAAACTATGTTGATCACACTTAATATTTCCCTTATTATCTCCTTTGGTCATAATAAAATCTTTTCTCTCCGCAAGAGCTTCATTACTCTTTGGACTCTTCATTTTTTCACCTCCAAAATGAAAAAATAACCCATCTGTTTAAAGCAAATTATCATTACCTAACACTACTCTCTACTGATGATATTCCTAAAAAAACAGATGGGTTAAATATTTTAACTTCAATTTAATATTTTAGTTAAAAATGAAGTTATGAATTAATTTACAATGAACTCCAATAAAGACAGCTGTTAGTTAAAGTACAAACTCTGTCAATTGAATGTCAGTATCTCTATCTCTTCTATCAAGTAAAGCACCACTGATTTTTTCCAGAAGCAGCATAGCCCCTTTATAACCAACTGTTGGTAAATATGAGTGTACTGTTCTATCCAGAATAGGGAATCCAACTCTTACAAGGGGAATGTCTTCCTGTTTGGCAACTAATTTACCATAGGAGTTACCAAGCATTAAATCTACAGGATCATTTTTAATCCACTGATGAAGCTGGAATAAGTCTCCTCCTGCAGTTATATTATAATCCCAGTCTGCATCTTCCATCATTTCTTCGACTATTTTTTCAAACTTATTGTCCGGAGTACCTGTTAATACATGAGCAGGTCTCATTCCCAGACTTAAAACAAATTCAGTTAAAGAAATTACTATATCAGGGTCCCCATAAATAGCTACTTTTTTACCATGGAACTGATGATGAGTATCTGCAATAATATCAACCAGCTGTCCTCTTTCTTTCTCTATTTCTGCAGGAACCTCTTTTCCAGTTAGTTTCATCAGCTGCATTAAGAATTCGTCTGTTGCTTTAATGCCCACCGGTGATTTTAAAGTATATGGTTTTACATCATGCTTTTTTTCCAATTCAAAAGCAGGATCTGAAGAAGCAAATTCTCCCAGTGCAATAGTAGCCTGTGAATTACCTGTGTCATTTAATTCTGGAATGGTAACTCCCCCTTCTGGATACATATCATAGTTGCCATCCAAAGGTGTATCAAGTACATCACTCTGATCCGGAAATAAAATGTAGTCGATATCCATAGCTTCTAATATTCTCTTAATCTCGCGGATATCTCCGGGATCGACAAATCCAGGTATTAAATTTAATTTATTGTTTGTCTTAGCATCTTTATTCTTTTCTGAAAGCTGTTTAATCATTGCCTTAACCATATTTGAAAACCCAGAAATATGGGAACCAACATAACTTGGTGTACTGGCATGGATAATTGTCTTTCCTTCTGGAACATCATATCCATTAATGATTGATCCAATATCATCACCAATTGTTTCTGATAAACAGGTTGTATTAATCGCTACAACTTCAGGATCATAGACAGCAAATATGTTTTTTAAAGCTGTCTCAAGATTAGCCCGACCACCAAATACTGAGGCTCCTTCTGTAAATGAACTGGATGAAGCAACAACAGGTTCTCTAAAATGTTTAGTTAAGTGCATTCTGTGATAAGAACAGCATCCCTGTGAACCATGACTGTGCGGCAGAGCTCCGTGGATGCCTAAAGCTGCATACATTGCTCCAATGGGCTGACAGGTTTTTACCGGATTTATAACAAGTGAATTACGTTCTTTATATTCTTCTGGTACTAAGTCCTGCATTATTTGACACCTCCTATTGTGCCTTTTAATTCTACATTATCTTTCCAGGGTGGATTAATATAACTCCAGCTGGGATTGAGAATTCCAGCTGCAATATCTTCTGCAAACTGAAGGTGTCCTTTAAATCCTGCATAAGGACCACTGTAATCATAACTATGCAGCTGTTTTGAAAAAATACCCATTTTATGAGAAGTATATTTATCCTTAATTCCAGAACAGAAAATATCCGGTTCTAAAGCTTCGGTTAATTTAATATGTTCATGATGGTTTAAATCATCAATAACAATACTTCCGTCTTCCATTTCTTTAATCATACCTTCATAATAATCAAGAGGCATTTTCTGCTGCAATTCTTTCTTTTTAGTTTCTGAAATCCTCATTTTATACTTTTTATCATCTTTTGTAACTTCAAGTTCTGGAATATTACGATCATCTGCTGTCATTTCAATATCAGGAATTACTTCTCTTCCTTCATAATCATCACGATGACCAAATTCATATCCAGCTACAACTGTTTCAATTCCAATTCTCTTAAATACATTTTGATAATGATGAGCTCTAGAACCTCCAACAAAGAGAAAAGCTGTTTTACCTTCAAAAAGCTCCTTATATCTGTTGAGTGGTCCGTCTATTTGAGCCAGCTCTTCAGCTATTACTTTCTCTGTTCTTTCTTTTAACTCGGGATCATCAAAGTATTCAGCCATATTACGCAGAGATTTGATAGTAGCATCCACACCTAAAAAGTTAACCTTTAACCAGGGAATACCATATTTCTCTTCAAACATTTCTGCAATATAGTTAATTGAACGGTGACACTGTACCAAATTAAGATCAGCTTCGTGGGAATACTTAATCTGATCTGCTGTACCATTACCAGAAAATGAAGCTACAATATCATAACCAATTTTATCTAAAATTCTTTCTATCTCGAAAGCATCTCCCCCAATGTTATATTCACCCATCAGGTTAATTGGATATTTATGTTCAAGTTCCTTATCTTCTATACCAACTAGATCAGACATAATATTATTATTTGCAATATGATGACCTGCTGACTGGCTTACACCTTTATAACCTTCACAATTAAATGCCATGACTTTAATTCCATACTCTTCTTCTGCCTGTCTGGCTATACTATTAATATCATCACCAATCAAACCTACAGGACAGGTAGCTGTAATCATAATTGTTGAAGGATTAAAAATTTCTACTGCTTCTTTAATCGCTTCTTTTAGTTTTCTTTCTCCTCCAAAAACAACATCAGAATCCTGCATATCTGTAGAAAAAGTGTAATTAATAAAGTTTTTGCCGCCCTCAGCTGCCATTCCCTGGTGTCTTCTCATTCCCCAGGCATAATAACTACACCCAATTGGTCCATGTACAAGTTGAACTACATCTTTTAATGGTCCCAAAACAACTCCTCGACAACCGGCATAAGCACAACCCCGATTGGTAATTATTCCTGGAATAGTTCTTGTATTAGCTTTAATTTTATGCTTCCCTTTTTTCTTTTCTTTTACCAGAATGTGTTCTTTTCTATTTTTCATTGATTTAGCGGGATATGACTGTAATACTTCATCTAAAACATCTTCAATCCCCGCATTATTATTTTTCATTATCTTCACCTCTTTTCTATATTGCTGCTTTACCGCTTTCACCTGTTCTTACTCTAAAGGCATCTTCAAGCGGTAAAATAAAAATCTTACCATCTCCTGGATTTCCGGTTTCATTTACATCAATTATTGTCTCAACTACTTTTTCAGCATCTTCATCTTTTACTACAGTCATGACCAGTCTCTTTGGTATCAGACGATGACCCTCAGTAATCGATTCTGTCACTTCTTTGGATTTAATTATCTCTTCTTCTCCCTCAAGCATTTTTTCTATAAGCTCATAATTAACTTTCTTTTTACCCCTGCCAGTAACTTTTACACAGGTTAGAGAATTAAAACCCTGAACCGCCAGAGCTTTTTTTGTCTGGTTAATTTTATTCATTCTAATTACAGCCATGATCTCTTTCATATCTTTCACCTCCACAAGAATCCATATAGTTAATATATTTTTGACTTCTCTAATTTTCAATTAATATTTTTATAAGCCCTTACTGTTTGAGCTGATGGTATTTGCTTCCTCAACATCACTGACGAATATTTTACCATCTCCATAGCTGCCCTCTTTACCACTTCTAACAGTTTTCATTATTATCTTAATTACATCATCTTTATCTTCATCTTCTAAAACCATCATTAAAAGTTCTTTTGGTAGTTCATCATAATGAATATTACCAACTTTAACTCCTCGCTGTTTACCTCTTCCTGCAACATCCATTTTAGTTACCGCCGGAAAACCCGCCTCTTTTAATTCAGAAAGAACCGTTGAACTTTTTTCCGGTCTGATAATCGCCTGCAATAATTTCACTTATATCATTCCCTTCTCGCTCTATTAATCTTCTACTCTTTTACTCTCTGCTAATTTAGTCTTCATAAAAGCAAATTAGAATAAATATTTGTCTAATCTTTTTAGTTTAAACTTCTAAAATACCAAAGTCCATCATTAATTGTTCTAACTCATCCTGATCCATTGGATCTGGAATTACAAAAAGTTCATTATCATCAATCGCCTGAGCTAAACCTCTGTACTCCTGTGCCTGATCTGAATCAGGAGCATAAGCAATAACAACTTTTCTATTAATCTCGGCTCTCTGTACAATATTGTCTCTAGGTACAAAATGAATTAATTGACTACCAAGTCTTTCAGCAAATGATTCTAAAAGTTCTAACTCACCATCGACCTGACGACTATTACAGATAATTCCACCCAGTCTTACCCCACCAGATTCAGCATACCTCTTGATACCTTTACAAATATTATTTGCTGCATAAAGTGCCATTAGCTCTCCACTTGCTACAATATATATTTCCTGAGCTTTACCTTCTCTGATTGGCATAGCAAATCCACCACACACAACATCTCCTAATACATCATAAAATACATAATCAAGTTCATCTGTATAAGCTCCAAGACTTTCGAGCATATTAATTGAGGTAATAATTCCTCGACCAGCACATCCAACACCCGGTTCTGGACCACCTGATTCAACACAACGAATATTCTCAAAGTCTTTTCCTCTTTTTAAAATATCATCAAGTTCAATATCCTGCCCTTCTTCTCTTAAAGTATCAAGAACAGTTTGTTGATCCATTCCACCAAGTAGCATTCTGGTCGAATCAGCTTTCGGATCACATCCTACTACCATAATTTCTTTACCCATCTCTGCCAGTGATGATGTCAAATTCTGAGTTGTAGTTGATTTTCCAATTCCACCTTTTCCATAAATAGCAACCTGTCTTAATTCTTTACTCATTTTTTTTCCTCCTAGATTTTGATATTATATTATAGATATTCGAAATCTATCTTCGAATATGTATAATCTTATTGGATTATAAATTTAAAATCACTGTAGAGAATGAGTATTAATATTTAAGTTTTCGCTCATTTGTGTTAGGTTTTAAATTTATTATGTAAAGTATAACATCAAATTTATTAATTTCAAGCGTATACCAGTATTTAAAATCAGTATATAACATAAACATAACATATATATAAGGATACAAAAAAACCTGGATATCTGTCTAAGATAATCCAGGTTAAATATTCTTTATTTCTTCTTCTGTTAGAGTTCGTTTAAGCTCTATTGATTTTTTCTTTATTTTATTCAATTTTTCTACAGCAGTATCTTGATCAATATCAATTCCAAACTCTTTATACTTTGCTATTACAGCTTTTTTCCCAGAATGTTTCCCTAAAACAATTTTCCTTTTTAAGCCAACATCTTCAGGACTATAAGCTTCATATGTTTTTGAATTTTTAAGAATACCATCTACATGAATTCCAGACTCATGTGTAAAAATACTTTTACCGATTATTGCTTTATTCTGAGGTATAATCTCACCCAGATATGAAGCTGTCGTTTGTGAAAGTTGGTTAATTATTTTAGTATTATACTTATTTTCAATATTTTCAAGCTTAATTAAAACCATCATAATTTCTTCTAATGCTGTTCTGCCATAATTTTTTTGACTGTACCCATTAATACTTGCACAAATAGAAATAACTCCCGCCTTATAAGCTGCTAAAGAAGAGGCTACTGCTGTCATCAAAATGTTACTGCAATTTACTTCTAAATCAATTTCAGCTAGCTGAATAATTTTTTCTATCCTATTTTTAAAAAGTAAAGGATCAATAACTTCATCTTCTTCCTGATAAGAAAACCTTTTAACTCCTAATTTCTTGCAAAAATCAATAACTGCAAAAATAATATCCAGACTAAGTGCAGAAGCATTACTGATTTCAATGATAATTTCTAATTCTTGATCTTTGCAGTAATTTATAGATTTTTCTAATTCATTTAAAATCAGATTTTGCCTGTGTCCTATATTTGCACCCGATGAAATACTAAACAAAGTCAAAAAATTGCTTTTAAGAATAATCACAACAATATCTGCTCCCGCCTTGGCTGCTTTTTTAATGTCATCAACACAAGGACGAACTAGACTTCTAAATCTAATCTTTTTGAAAATATTACTCTTTATATTATCAAAAGTATTTATCCTTTCTTCAATAAACAGAGATCCTATTTCAACCTCTTTTATTCCCAACTCACCTAGTTTTTCTATAATTTTCATTTTCTTATCATACTTATCATTTAAATTAATTAAAGGAAACTCTCTAAAGGTAATATCAATTAAATTAATACCACTCATCTATAACCTCCCCTCAGTTAAGAAAAAGACCCCGAATTACTCCGGGATCTTTTAATAATTATTTTCTTTATTTTATTATACTAATAGTTTGCTTCTGTTAACCTATTGTATTTCTACACTTTCAGTAACAATATCTCCATCTTCTATCTTCCAGATACCAATTGCTCCCATACTATCTCCAACATCATTAAAGATCACTGGACCAGAAGCACCTTCATATCTGATTTTTTCTCCGGCTTCAATTAAATCTTTAGCTTTATCCCATTCATTAATATTGACTACCATTCCATCTTCAGATAAAACTTCGTTAATTGCATCTCTAATTGCTGGCCCCTCTGTACTGCCAGCTTTTTCTATAGCTAATGCCAGAACAAAGGCAGCATCATAACTAGTGTCAATATACGGCTTAGGCGGAATTTCACCAAACTCTTCTTCATAGAGCTCAGTAAATAATTCTGGACCCTGACCACCAGGCATTGAAGTTGGTGCTGTACCTCGCATACCTTCCAGATACTGCTCAACTCCCTCAGTAATTTCCGGAGCTTTTAAGCCATCAGTAAAAATAAATTCATTAAAATATCCATTTTCTAAAGCCTGTCTGATAATTGTAATTCCACCATCATCAGTATACGCAATCAATAATAGAGCATCAGGATTATCAGAAGCGGCATCCATAAGCTCACTTCTATATGATACTTTATTTGGTTCAAAAGCAATAGATGCTGTTACCTCTCCACCTCTATTTTCGAACTGCTCGATAACCGCCTCATTTAAGCCCTGACCATAATCATTGTTAACATAGATAATAGCCAGCTTTTCGTGATTTAAATCGGCTGCCAGATTTCCTGCAACTACTCCCTGAAGACTATCAGAAGGTACTGTCCTAAATACATAGCCATTGTCATCCAGGGTAGTCAGCACAGGTGAGGTAGATGAAGGGGAAATCAAAACAGCTTCTCCCGGAACTGTTACACTCTCAGCAACCGGAATAGTAACTCCACTTGATAAAGCCCCTACAATCGCATTAATTCCATTTACAGAGACCAGCTTCTGGGCTCCATCAACACCTGCCTGAGGATTTGTCTGGGTGTCAACATTGACCAACTCCAGTTCCCTACCACCTAAGAGGCCGCCCTGCTCGTTAATAATTTTCTGAGCCAGCAGAGTACCATTACGCGTAAACTGACCATAAGAAGCCAGACCACCAGTCAGCGGCATTAGCGTTCCTATTTTTACAGTTTCCTGAGCAAATACTCCACTAACAGTCAAAGACAGAAACAACATCACCAGCATTGTAATAAATATTTTCTTTTTAAACATTATTATTTCCTCCTCTTATTCTCTCTACTCGTATTTAAAATACTCAATTAAGAGTAAAATTATTAATTATCAGCTGCTGTTTTCTTACTGCTGTACTTCTTTTCGCCAAAAAGTCCCTGAGGACGGCTCAATAAAATAACTTCTAAAAAGATACCAATTAAGATTACTCGAACAGCTGCAGCCTGAGTTGTATATGCTGCCGGCAGCATTCCCGTCAAAAATTCGGTTCCGGTCCAGATTCCCCAGGTCAAAAAAGCCCCAACAAGTGAACCGAAATTATTGGCACTACCGCCAATGATCAGCATAATCCAGACTAAAAATGTAGCCTGCATTGGCCTAAAAGCTTCGGGTGAAATAAAAGAAGTAAAATGAGCATAAAGTGCACCACCAACTCCCATCATAAAAGCACCTAAAATAAAGGCCTCCATTCGATAACGAACAACATTCTTCCCGGCAGCTTTAACCACTTCTTCATCTTCTCTAATTGCTCGTAAAACTCTGCCCCAGGGAGAATTGATTCCCTTTTCACTTAAATAATAAAAAATGGCAATAACTGCAGCCACAATTAAAAGAAAAAAGAGATTATAATTTGAACCAAAAATTCCAGCCAGCGGTTTGGGAATTGCCGAAACTCCTCGAACTCCATTTGTCAACCAGGCCTCATTTTTAATTACCAGCCTGATTATCTCGGCAATCCCAATTGTGGCAATACCCAGATAATCTTCCCTGAGCCTGATTGTTGGAATTCCAACCAGCAGGGCCAGGATAGAAGCAACAATTCCGCCAGCCAGCAGTCCCAAAATAAAGGGCAGTCCAAAACCTCCCAGATGATCGGGAGAAGCTCCTTTGGTTACAATTGCTGAGGTATAGGCTCCAACCGCCCAGAAACCAGCAATCCCAATATTAAAAAGCCCGGCAAAACCGCGCTGAATATTTAAAGCTAAAGTCATGATCGCATAAATACCAACAAAAATTAAAAAGAAAACTAAATATGAAAACATTCCAGCAAAAGTCATCTATTTACACCTTCTTTCCCATTAAACCAGAAGGTCTAATTATTAACATTAAAATCATAATTGTAAAAGCAACTGCAGGTTTATAGGCGGCAGAAATTATCAGAGTCGACATTTCCTGAGAAATCCCAATTACCAGCCCACCAAACATAGCTCCATAGGGACTTCCAATTCCTCCCAGAATAACTGCTGCAAATAAGGGGAGCAGTAAATTCCAGCCCATTACAGGAGTCAGATGGGTATCAAAGGCCAGCAAAATACCGGCTGCTGCTGTCAGTACTCCGCCCATTGCCCAGGTCCAGATAATTACTTTTTCTGTATTAATCCCGGTTATCTGGGCCAGATCAATATTATCAGCCATTGCCCTCATTGCCTTACCCAGTTTAGTTTTACTTAAAAATAAATGAACTGCAATTACAAGTGATAAGGCCAGAACTAAAATTATAATTTGATTTTCCTTAATTCTAAGCAGCCCATCACCAATTATAATTGGCATCTGAATAGCCTTATCATAAAATTTATTCTGCGGACCCCAGAATAACAAGACAAAGTTTCTAATTATTAGGGCAGCTCCCACAGATGAAATCATTACAATTACAGAATCTCTATCCTTTAAATGCCTGTATAAAATAATATTTAAAAGTACTGCTATCCCTGCAGTAAAAGCTGCAGCTAAAACAAAAACCAGCCAGAACGGCAGGCCAAGCTGAACCTTAAACAGGAAAGCAAAATAAGCTCCCAGGGTCATTAAATCCCCATGAGCAAAGTGTCCAAATTTCAAAATCCCATAAATCAGTGATAAACCGATTGCTCCCAGGGCAATAATTGACCCCAAAATCAATCCATTTAAAAATAGCTGTGCGACCATAGACTTATCCTCCCAAAAAGAGCTGCGCTACTTCTTCATTCTCAAGTAAGCCGCGCCCACTATCTTCATATTTTTTTTCGCCTGCTGCCAGTACATAACCTCGATCTGACATAGCAAGTGCTTTTTTAGCATTCTGTTCGACCATCAAAATTGAAACTCCTGTTTTATTAATCTCTTCTACCTTTTCTAAAATAAGATCTATATACATCGGTGCCAGTCCGGCTGTCGGCTCATCTAAAAGTAAAAGCCTGGGCTCAATTACTAATGCCCTGCCAAAGGCCACCATCTGCCGCTGTCCACCACTCAAAGTCCCTGCTTTTTTCTTTCTCTTCTCGACTAATGGTGGAAAAAGATTATAAATTAAATCAAATCTATCCTTAAGTTTTTTCTTAGAAACATAGGCTCCCAGCTCTAGATTTTCCTCAACTGTCATAGTTGGAAACACATTATCTGTCTGGGGAACAAAGGCTAAACCCTTTTTAATCATCTGATCAGTAGTTATTTTTGTTAAATCACTGTCCAGATAATTTATTTCCCCACCCATTATATCTACAAGAGAAAAAATAGACTTTAAAAGAGTAGATTTCCCTGAACCATTTGGTCCCACAATTGATACAATCTCTCCTTCATTTACTTCCAGAGAAATACCGTGGATTATTTCTATCTCACCATAGCCAGCATATATTTCTTTAATACTCAACACTAAGACCACTCCTTAAGCCGATTTTTCTCCCAGATAAGCCTCTAAGACCTGAGGATTAGTTTTAATTTCAGCAGGTGTTCCTTCAACTAGGTGCTTACCATCATTCATTACAATTACTAGATCACAAATATTCATTATTAAATCCATATTGTGCTCAATTAAAAGAATGGTCTTTCCTCTTTCTTTCAACTTTAAAATATTCTCGGCAATTTTATTTAATAAAGTAGGATTAACACCAGCTCCGGGCTCGTCAAGTAAAATCAGTTCTGGATCTGCCATTAAAGCCCGACCTAATTCAAGCAGCTTTTTCTGACCACCTGATAAGTTAACGGCCATCTCGTCAGCAAGATGCTCGATCTCCAAAAATTCAAGAGTTTCATAAGCTTTAGCCGCATTTGCTTTTTCTTCATTCTCTACCTTGCCCCCTCTAAACCAGCTATTCCAAATGTTTTCACCACTCTGGCCGGAAGGAACAAGCATCAAATTCTCGAGAACTGTCATCTTCTTTAAGGTTTTAGGAATCTGAAAAGTCCTGGCCAGACCAAGTCTTGCAATCTTATGAGGGGCAAAATGATTTACTTTCTGATCTGAAAAATAAACCTCTCCCTGATCCAGTTTTAAAGAACCGGCTATTAGATTAAACATTGTTGTCTTACCGGCGCCATTGGGCCCAATCAAACCAGTGATTGTATTTTTCTCCACCTCAAACGAACACTCATCAACTGCTCTAAATCCACTAAACTCCTTTACTGCACTTTCTACTTTTAACATTAAAGCTCACTCCTTTCTACTCAATTCGCATTAGCTTTATGTTAATTTGTACTAATCTTAATCCTTTTTCTGACAGCTGTCAAGTAGTCTACTTACAATAAATAGCTTAATCCCAGTATACAGTGATATATTTTTCGAATATCCCTGTATACTGTTATAATAAGCTTCAAAACATTCACAGTCATTTACTTTTAGCTTAGAATTAATTAACCCCCTGCCAGTAAAGCAGGGGGTTCTAAAGCAAATATTCTAAAATTTTTATTTTAATATCTAAACTTATTCAGAAACTACAACCGGGTCAGTCCAGCCCTGAGCTTTTTGCTTGTTTTCCTCAACCCATTTCCCGGCAGCTTTTTCTGCTTCCATTCCGTCTTCAATCCAGGCCATAACTTCTGCTACTTCGTCAGTAGTCATTCTAAAATCATGGAAAAAGCTTACTACTTCTGGATGATCCTGTGCTAACTGAGGATTATGAAAGGTATAGACATTTTCTTTAGCTCCGTAAACATTTTTCGGGTCTTCTAAAAACTTTAAGTCAAATTTAGCAAATTTATAATGTGGACGCCAGCCTGTCACAACTATCCATTCCTCATTCTGAATTGCTTTTTCTAAAGAACCAGTCATTGCTGCTCCACTGCTTGTCAGAAGATCAAAATCTAAACCATATTCTTCAATGCCTTCACGAGTTGCTTCCATTACTCCAGCACCGGGTTCAATTCCTGTAATTCTGCCTTCAAATTTATCGCGGTGTTCATTTAATTCTTCTACAGAATCGATATCAACATATTCTGGTACTACTAGCCCAATTTTAGCTCCTTTATAATTGGGTCCAGTTTTAATTATCTCATCCTTATATTTTTCAATATAACTCCTATGTGTCTGCGGCAGCCAGACTCCCATAAAGGCATCAATATCACCTTCAGCTAAAGCTGCATAAATAGGTCCAACTCCAACCATTGTTGTTTCTACATTATAGTCCATCATATCTTCTAATACAACCTTAGCAACCTGTGTTTCAGCGACTGTCCCCGCCCAGTTTACATAACCAAGTTCAACAGTCTTGTCCTGAGCCTGAGTTTCAGCCGGCATCAGAGCCATTCCCATCATGAGCAGTGTTATAATAATCATTGAAGCAAAAATAGTTCTAATTCTTTCCATAAGTAAAAACCCTCCTTGTAAAGATTATAGTTCTTTTTGAGCATTTTTAGCTTTGAAGAAGATTGAACTTTGATTAGAAGCTATATATTCTTTTAGAGAATATTTTACTCCCATTTGCTCTTACAACCATTTATATTATAACAAAGCTAAGTATAATATCAAGTTTCAGATTTGATGTAATTAATGTCAAGTTCATTACAAATAAGTTCAGCCGTATAGTAGGCCATCTCACCAGTGAATTTAACACACTGTTTTCGATGAGCTTTAGAACCAATCTTATAATCTTTAGTTAATACCCTGCAGCAGAGACAGCCATTCTTTTCTCTAAAATAATCATGTGTTTTAGCCGAAAGTTCCATTGCCTTTTTCACCTTATTATCACCAGCATTCCTTCGACCAAAAAAATAACCGATCATCATCTGCGAAGAAACTACTGCTCCACAGCTGCAGCCTGAATGACCCATACCAACTGGAAAAGAAGATGCCATAGCAACTGCATCATCACTGAGATCTAAATCAAATTCTTCAATGAAACTCTTAACAACCGATTCTGAACAGTAAAAATCACCATTTTGATGATATTTTTCTGCTTTTCTTTTTATTCTATCTAAATTAATAAGCTTATTTTCATATTCTTTCTTAGTTTCACTGTAATCCGGACCAAAAATATAAGCCTTAATTTTATTTAACATCTTATCCCTCTTTCGGATATTAAAATATATTGTTATTTTTATCACATTACTTGTTTGCAGTATATCATAAAACTTAAAAGATTAAAAGAGATAAGTATCTAATTAAAATCTTTCCAAAAACTCAGGTTCAAAAACTAAGACTAAGGCCGGCAGAATCAACAAAGCTCCAATCAAACAGGTGGCAATTGAAACTGTTACTAAAAAGGCGAAAAATTTGACCGGCAGAAATCCAGATACAAAAAGAATTGAAAAACCTACTATAACAGAAAGGGCATTAAAGGTTATTCCCCGCCCGGAAGTTGTTAGAGTTTTAACCACTGCCTCTTCTTGAGTTAAATCTTTTCTTTCCTCCCGATAGCGCCAGAGAAAATGAATGGTATAATCGACTCCAACTCCAATCATTATTGAAGAGAGCATGGCTGTAATCATATCCAATTTTATATTTAAAAAGCCCATTAAAGAAAAGAGAGAAATCAGTGCAGCAATCAGAGGTACGGCAGTATAAAGCCCGGCTGTAAAAGACTTAAATAAGACCATTACAACCACTGCCACCAGAATAATTGAAAGTAAGAGGCTGATTATCTGACCTCTGACAACTGCATTAACCAGCTCAGCAAGCAGATCACCAAAACCCCCGATCAGGGGAAAAGTATCTGCTCCATAACTTTTGCTCTTTTCTTCAATTTCATTTAAAACTCTCCTTATTTCTTCGGTGCTATTGGTCGTTATTCTGGCAGTGATCAGGGCATTCTCCTCTCGAAAATCGATCATCTTATCTAAATCACCGGACATAGAAAATAAAAGCAAGTACTGAGAAATAGCAAAATCATCCTCCGGAATCCTTTCAAATTCCTGCTGACCGTTATGAATTTCTCTATTCATAGTTCTAATTATTTTAGAAACTGCACTCACTTCACCAATGTTTTCGAGCTCCTTAATTTCAAGCTCAAAATCACTTATTTTCTGCATCATTTCGGCCTCTTTGATCTCACCTCTACCAACTATAGAAATGGTATTAGCTCCTCCAAAATGCTGATTAACTATTTCTGTCCCCCGAACAACATCGGACTCCGGCTCATAAAAACTGATCGGATTTGTATCAACTTCCAGCCTAAAAATTCCTGCTGAAATCACAATAATCACCGCGATACTGATAATTAGAACAGATTTTGGCCTGCTGCTGACAAGATGTGCTGTTTTAAATAGCAGAGCTGAAACAATCCCTTTTTTGCCTTTTATTTCTTCTGCATGACTTTTATCTTTTCCTTTTTGATTAAATTCTTCCTTACTCAGGGGAGTCTTAACCTTAAGCAGTGATAAAACAGCGGGAATAAATAAAAGACTCGCAAATAGGGCAAATGTAATTCCAGCTCCCGCAAGTATACCTAACTCTCTGGCGGGAACAATAAGATGACTGTAAAGTGAAAGCAGACCTGCGACTGTTGTGATTCCAGCAGCAATCACCGGTGCCCCGAGCTTCAAAATAGAATTTCTGCTTAATTTTTGCGGGTCCATTTCTTCAACAGCCAGCTCCTGGTAGGCGGCTATAATATGAATCCCATAGTCATTGGTCACAGCAATTAAAATAACCGGCAGGATAACTGTTAGCAGCTGAAACTTCCACCCTAAAAGCGGCAGTAGAGAAAGCGAAAATATAATCGACATCACCACAACTAAAAAGGGTAATAATACTCCCCGCAGCTGTTTAAAGCAGAGGAAAAGAAAAATTAACATAATTATCAAACCCAGGGGCATTAAAAGTCGCATATCATGCTGCATAATTTCTGCATTTAATGCCCGCATAATAGGCAGTCCGGTCTTTAAAAACTCTTCTTCGGCCTCAAATTTCTCATCTGCAGCCAGTAAAATGGAATCAATTTCTGACATCAGCTCTGCATCACTAAAATCTTCTGCCAGAATCACTGCAATATTAACCACTCTAAAATTTCTAGAAAAAACTGATCCCATAACCAGATCGCTGGCATTCAGCCTCTTGCGCAGTTCTTCTTTCTGCTGTTGATCTGACGGGATCTCTGCTACCGCAGGCTCGATCAGCAGTTCATCATTTCTACCTTCAATAATATTAACAGTAAAGGGGCTGTTTACCTTGTCAACTGCTGCTAAATTGTCCAGTTCATTCGAAATATACTGAATTTTACGCAGCAGTTGAGCATCCAGGACATCATCGGCCTCCACAGTCAGCATAACCATTTCAGTACCACCAAAAATATTTTCAATTTCCTCAATTTTGGTTCTAGAAGGCATATCCTCAGGAATCTGGCTTTTAATTGCAGTATCTACCTCTATTCCCTGAAGATTATATAGTGAAAAAAGTGTAATCAGGATAAAAATTATAATAATTGAAACCGGATGTTTTACTGCCAGTGAAGAAATCCTGTCAATTATTTTCTGCAGCATCTAGATCAGCTCCCTCTTTAAAAATATTTGCTCAATGAAACATAGATCATCTCCTGATTTAACTGATTCAATCTGCTCCTCTGCTTCTCATCCAATTTGATGACTGCTCCAGTTTCTAAATCCAGTCCTTGCTGCAGAGAAAAATTTATTTTGGGTCTGAGAACTGTCATTCCTGTTTTAAGGTCAGAAAGCAGATTAACTTCCCAGTTATGAAAAGCAGCAAAGGGTTTTTCAGCCCGAAGCATTAAAAGCTGATTTTCTTCAAGCTGAGTCAGAGGAAGCTGCTGATAATAGTACTGTCCCAGCAGATAGAGATTGTTTTCGAATTTATAGTCGATTCCAATTATTAGCTCATTTGTATTTTCTAAATTATCTGCCCTGTAATCGCTAAAAACAAATTCTGAAAAAAGACCGATATTTTGACTGCCCAAATCTCCTTTTAAATCAATTCCGAATTTATTTAGCTCCGGATAATAACCTCCCCGGGGTGAGCTGATTTCCATAAGGCTGTTGCCGCTAAATATTGAGGCCGATATATCATAACCCCGCCAGCGCCTGCGCATCAACCTTAAAGCGGTCTGGCTCTCTTCTGTCTCAGCATGGCTGCTTAAAACTCCTGTCAGCTGCCATTCAAAATTAGGATAATAGTCCGCCCTTAGAGCATCGACTGCTTTTCTATTAAAAGGATCAATATTATTCTGATCAGGTGGATTAAAATAATTGAGGGGATTAAGATTATAAGAACTACCCCAGCTGAAATTCTGTCTGCCCAGCCTCCAGTCAATACTATCTGTATAATAATTTAGATAGGCTTCCCTGATTTCAAAATCAGTCTCTCGCTTTTTTTCATCATTTTGATAATAACTTTCCAGACTGAATCTGCCCTTTAAATAATAATTTAAGTCAAAATTTATATCCTGCTGATAATCAAGCTCCAGGAAACTTTTATCCTGCCAGCGCTCGGCCTGCTTTTCATAAATTAATGAAGTCTTAAATTCACCTCTCAAAGAAGCGGCAGCAGTATTCAGGCTGAACAAAAGGCTGACTCCTAAAATTAAAAGTAAAACTGTTCCTCTAATTTGAGAAAATAGTCTGGGGGTTTTCATTTATTTTCGCCTCCAAAAATTTCTTTATTATTGACGCTGTAGATATCTGGTGGTAAAGATATTGGGATCAAGCTCGGGATTGAATTCAACTTCTGCCATTTTCAAAACCGTCCGGCTGCCTTTTTGAACATTTTCAATTTCAATTTTTCTGGCCAGGCGGTTGCCCTCAATTTCATCAAATTCACTCAAATTAATTACTTTAAGCAGCCTTTGATGCTGATCATAATACTCAATTTTTTCTGCCAGCCAGAGATCCTTTCTGACCCACATTCTGCCGTAGCTGTAGTCAATATCAGGATCAATTATTTCCAGATGCAGTTCGATAATCTCACTATCTTCTACTTCAATCTCCGCCTGATAATTGTCCTGAAAATTTGCTCCGCTAAAAATACTGAGGTCATTATAGCTTAAATCCGAGCCAACAAAATTACCGTTTTTTTGACTTCCAGAAATTTTTCTAACTGCACTCATCGCTGGCAGATAAAGATACATATCTTCCTGCTCATTTTCTCTATCATCTAAGAGCAAGAAAGCTGTCCCTCTAATATCTGCCGGTTCGCTAAACTGCATTAAAGATCGCTCAACTTCTCCCTCCAGCCGATAATTATTAAGTTCTCTGCTTCTCATATCACCTGAGCTGCTGTATAATTCCATCACCATTGTCATCTGATGGCTCTCAGCTTTTCTTGAAGCTTCTAATTTTTCCAGTACCTGATTACCATCTAAATCCTGGGCCATTCCGGGCTGTACTAACAATAATGAGAGGAAAAGTGTGAAAATTACAATTTTTTTAAACATAATATTAACCCCCTTCTCTAGTCTGACTGATCTACTCTAATATTTTTCCAGAAAAAATCAATATGCCTTCTGCTGGCCTCAGCCAGCTGCTGATAGCTGTCCAGTTCAAAAAGTAAATAACGCATTCTATAATAAATAAGGCTGCTGACAAACTCATTTGCTATAAATTCAACATCCAGATCATCTCTTATCTTCCCCTGCTGCTGCAGGCTAAGAAAAAATTCGCTAACAATACCTACATTTTTCTTCATTCTCTGCTGCAGTTTCTTTTTGACTACAGGGTTATTATTTTCTTTAAGCATCATTTTTAATAATTTAACCTTTTTGGAGTTCTGCATTTCTTCAATCACAATTCGACCAAAATAATTAAGTATTTTAACTGGATCAGTTTCAGCGCTCATAAGCTTTGACTGAAAATCTTCTTCCCTCAAATTTAAAGGCGCCAGATAGGAAAATAATTCTGAAAAAATATCTTCCTTACCATCAAAATGATTGTAAATTGAACTGCCTTTGATTCCAACTGCAGCTGCTATTTCCCGCATTGAAGTTCCGTGATATCCATTTTCCGAGAACAGCTCCAGTGATTTTTCTAAGATTTCATCTCTTGTTGAAGCCACTACCTCACCTCCAAACTAAGATTAGCTCTAATTATTAGCCTTCTACTTATATTTTAATTATAACTAACGATTGTTAGTTTGTCAACAAAATAAACCCTAAACAATTTTCTGAAAATGTTAACTGCTTTTTAGAGATTTAGCTTTTAAAATTATAAAATAATAATAAGGATAATAGATTGATTCTTAATTTTACAGTATTTTAAGAACATGAGGGGTGTAAAAAATGAAAAAGAGCTTAATTTTATTTTTGATGATATTTTTTCTCTTCTTTTCTTTTTCACTGCAGGCAGAAATTGAAGTTGGTGAGTTCCCGCAGAATGTAGAAGATCAATTTATTTTAGAACCGGAAAATATTGAGGTAGAAGTCTGGCAGCAGAATTTAGATGTCCCCTGGGAATTAGTTTTCCTACCTGAAAGCGAGCGAGCTTTAATCACAGAAAGAGACGGCAGGGTGCTTCAGGTTGAAGATGGAAAACTGCAGAGTGAAAGTTATCTGGAACTGGACATTAACTCTCGAGGAGAAGGTGGTTTGATGGGTATCACCCACCATCCCGACTTCCCGGAAACTCCCTATATCTATCTAATGTATACCTATATCAGCAGTAATGGAGAGCTGTATAACAGGGTTTCCAGATTTACCGATCAGGGTGAGCAGGCAGTTGAGGAAGAAGTTCTAATCGATCAGATTCCGGCCGGAAATAATCACAATGGGGGCAGGATTGCCTTTGGCCCTGATGGAATGCTCTATATAACAACTGGGGACACTTTTAATCGAGAAATTGCTCAGGATTTAGATAACCCGGGCGGAAAAATTATCCGACTGACACCTGAAGGAAATATTCCAGAGGATAATCCATTTGCTGATTCGCCTGTTTACAGTCTTGGTCACCGTAATCCACAAGGGGTTAGCTGGCATCCAGAAACAGGAGATCTCTTCATTTCTGACCACGGTCCTTCCGGAGAAGATGGTCTGAGAGCAAAAGACAGAATTAAAGTAGTAGAAGCCGGCAGTAATTTTGGCTGGCCTGACAAAATAGGCTATTTTGAAGATGGAGAATATGCCAACCCTTTAATTATGTGGAAAAATGCTGTTCCTCCTTCTGGGATGACATTTTATCAGGGAGATTTATATGTGGGAACACTGCGCAGTCAGTCTTTAGTCAGAATTGGTCTAAACTTTGAAAACAACGACTTTGAAGTAAATAAAATTGAACACCTATTTAATGACGGAAGAGGAAATTCAACTTATGGCCGGATTAGAACAGCAGTTGCTGGACCAGATGGATATCTTTACTTTTTAACCAATAATCGTGACGGCAGAGGTAGACCACGCGAAAATGATGATAAGATACTGAGGTTTAAAATGTCGAAAATTAAGGAGTGAGAAAACGATGGATTCCCAACTCAAAAAAGCTGTGATCAATCACCGCCAGGAAGAGCTTGAAGAATATCTAAAAGAGTTAGAAACAGATAAAAGATTTTCTCTAGCCTCGCTAATTGAAGATTTACTGCCCTTGATGCTGATGGAATGCAGCCTGCGTTATGGATCTTTTCACTTTATCAAAATGAGTCTTTTTTTAAGGGAGCTTTCACAAAAAAATTATTTTTCAAGAGAGTCTGAACTGGAGATTGCTAAAGTTGTTGTGCTCGGATTGTCTGAAAGACATTTTATTAATATTAAAGCAGACAGCAGTGGTTATCAAGAAAATGAGGTAAATCAAAAAACCTATGCTAAACTGGCTGAAGAAATAAACAGCGGTAACACTCATAATGCTTTTTATTATGCTCTGGGAATTTTAGAAAACGAACCCGAAAAGCTAAAAGAATATTTGATTAATCTAGGAATGGAAAGAATTTCCGATAGTCTGGGCCACAGTGTCAGCTGTTTCTTCCCGGTAATGAGAGATCTGGTCAATCATCACAAGGATCTTTCGGCCACAGCTGTTTTAAGTTATATTATGTACCTCTGCCGCTACAGCTACCAGGGAAAATACAATTCTAATCAGGAAAATCGGAGAAAACCCTCGCCAAAAGACCTCGAGGACTTAGGCTTAAAAGCAGCTTCTGGCAGTGGGATAATTAACCTGCACCACATGATAACCTATTACAGTTTCTTAATGCTGGAAGATAGTTCATTTTATGAGGAGCTGCCACCTTACACTATCTTAGAAAATTATTTTGGTGGTAAAAAGATTGAACAGAATCGCCTGGAGCTTGCTGATTCTAATAATAATGCAGAAACTAAAATTGCAGAAACTTACCAGCAGTTTAAAGATAGTTTTTCTTTAACAGATTATGAAGACGATTTAGACTTTCTCTTTTATAATTTAGACGAAAACTATAAGCAAACTGTCAGTCATCTCCACCGCTTATTTGCTGAATATTATAGCCCAGGCTGGAATCCTCATTATTATACCGGCCTTTACTGTGCACTGGGGCTTTATAAATCTGATAAAATTAATAATAAGAAAGTTAAGAAAATGGCTGTTATTCAGGCAGTAGAATATTTTGCAGGAAATGTGCTTTAATATGTGAAAAGCCTTCTTTGAAGTTATGATTCTAAACATAACTGAAAAGAAGGCTTAATTATAGTTAATTTTTTTCAATATCAATATCTTTTCTCTTAGCTTTATACATTGCAGCATCAGCATTTTTAATTAACACTTCTAAATCTTTACTGTCTTCAGGATAAAAACTAACACCTGCACTAATGCTAATAGAAATTTCTTTGCCATCTACAAAAAGTGGTTTTTTTAGGTCTCTAACTAGTCGTTTTGTCACTTTGATGACCTTATCTTTGGAACTCAGATCAGACAGAGCAATCACAAATTCATCTCCACCCATACGCGCCTTTAAATCATCAGCTTTTAGACTGTTCTCCATTCTGGAAGCAATACTTTTTAAAACTCTATCTCCCATATCATGCCCATAATTATCATTTATTTCTTTAAATTCATCAATATCAATAAAAATAATTCCGATATTATTTCCTGAAAAATCAGCTTTCTCCTTCAACTTTTTAAACTCTTCTACAAAGTATTTTCGATTTGCCAGTCCGGTTAGTTTATCGTGATAGGCCTGGTGCTCAAACTTTTTTAATAAGTAAACTACAATAGCTATAAAACCAGCAAAAAGCGCTGCCAGTAAAACTATATTTACCGCAAATAATTTTCTGTGGCTGCTTATTTCTGACTGCTTTATTTGATCATTATATACAATACCTACCACATATGAATTCCAGCCCTGTTCATTTTCGTCGTCACTTACCAGCACCGGAAAGAAACGATAACTCTGCTGCAGCCCGTCTACACTCTTGATATTCTCCTGTGGCGAATTGTTGATTACAGCCTGTCTTGCTAATTCTTCTTCAAACTCAGGGACATCCGGATTTAAATATGGTTTTTTACTGTTCCTGAGCTTTGCTACCTGATGGTTAATGGGCTCCACACTGTAAAATGAAATATCTTCTACAAGCTCATACTCTTTAGTTAAAGTCGTCGCATCCTTAAAAAGATTTAAGTTTTGAAAGGAAGGATATTTATCTTCAATGCTGACACTTAATTCAAATAAATACTGATTATCCGGACTCGGCATGTAGCTGTACTTTTTTATCTCTCCAGCCTGAGTTGAAAGATCAATTCGATCAACTTCAAATACACTACCTGACATTCTTTCTCTTAGAACAGTTGCAAAACTACCAAATCTGGAAAAATCAAGACCCAGATCTTCCTCATAGGTAGTTTTGATAATTTTTAAATCCCGGTTAACGATATAAATGTCATAACCTGAGAAGCGCTGCTGCAGTTCCTCTAAATCCCAGCTCATAACATCAGGATTATCCTGATACTTCTTTACCATCTGTTCAGAATACTCCTCCATTTCTTCATTTAACTGCTGTTCGGCAATCTTATAGGCATCATTGATATAATTTACTGTCTGGATGATATTTTTCTCGACCAGCTGCTGCTGACTGTTATATTTGTCTTCTACTACTTCTCTAATGTTAGTGTATTGAGTTGAAAATATATAAATCATGATCAGGGCCAGCAGTATAATTATTATGTACTTAAATTTGCTCAACAATTTTTCCAATCTAGTCCCTCCTAAAAGCGATACTGCTCAGGATTTTTTCCTTTAGCATCAACAAGTTCAGCAAAAATTAACCCAACTGTTTTACTATATTATAGCATAAAATCTTTAAAAAGGCACTAATAAAAAAATAAGGTACCGGTTACTTGGATATTTCCTCCAAGTGCCCGGTACCTTTTGTGAAAGTATTCTTTTTAACCAGGACCAAAACGGCCGTTTTGGACCTGGTTCATATAAGTTGGTACGTCTAAGTTTTACTTATGTCTCTTTTTAAGTTCTGCTCTTATCTGGTCGGGAGTGATGCCCCTTTCTGCAAGTAAGACCAGCATATGATAAACTAGATCTGCTGATTCGTAAATCAGCTCCTCATCTGGCTCATTTTTGGAGGCAATTATCACCTCGGCTGATTCCTCTCCGACTTTCTTTAAAATCTTATCAATACCCTCTTCAAAAAGATAAGTTGTATAAGAACCTTCCGGCATTTCTTCTTTGCGGCTTAAAATTAGATCATAGAGAAAATCTACTATTTTTTCGGTTTCGAACTCTGATTCTATCTTTTGAGCCTGATGCTGCATTTCCATCATTTCTTCAGCTTTAGCATCAGTGTCTTCTGCAATTTTGCGGTAAAAGCAGGAAGTTTTGCCTGTATGGCAGGCTGGTCCGGCTGGATCAACCAGAAATAAAATTGTA
>Ga0194137_10000246_pt1 | contig 38554 bp, 35 predicted proteins | sample TARM_MetaG_T3_14_FD_134025 | JGI IMG/M metagenome (GOLD analysis project Ga0194137, IMG submission 134025) | Freshwater microbial communities from Pennsylvania, USA, analyzing microbe dynamics in response to fracking - TARM_MetaG_T3_14 (version 2) | ecosystem: Environmental > Aquatic >... | reverse complement strand
GGCCCTGCAGGGCCACGCGTACGCCTTCCAGCGAAGAGCGACCCAGCACGAGGCGGGTGCCGGCCTGGATGGAGACGAAGACGCCCCAGGCGGTCTTGGGGCTGGGGTCGCCGCCGAAGGCGCCTTCGCGCGGGATGCCGCTCACATAGGGCGTGATGGCCTGCATGCCGCGCATGTCGGCGGTCGTCGTGCCGACGTCCTCGGCGGTGATGTAGGCGCCGTTCAGCGACTGCACGGCACGGCCAAAGGCGGCGAACAGGGTGGGGCGGTCGAACGCGCCTTCGGGCTTCAGGATGACGGCCTTGCCGCCGCCAAAGGGCAGGTCGGCCAGCGCGTTCTTCAGGCTCATGCCCTGGGACAGGCGCAGTGCGTCGTTCAGCGCCGCGGCCTCGGACTCGTAGTGCCACAGGCGGCAGCCACCGAAGGCGGGGCCGCGTGCGGTGCTGTGCACGGCGAGGATGGCCTTGAGGCCGGTGGCCGGGTCGGTGGCGAGCAGGACACGCTCGTGAGGTGCTTGCTCGGGCAGGCCGAAAAGAGAGGTCGGGGTCATGGTCGGTGGCGCTTTTGGCGCATCGTTGAATGGACAAACGGCCGCGCTTTTGGCGCGGCCGTTTGGGATTCTACGGATCTGGCTCAGGGGCCCTGGAATCCGCCGCTTCGCAACGTGATGACCAGGGTATCGCGCCAGCCGCGTTCGCCGGCCGCCAGGGGCTGAATGGGCGTGGTCTCGTGGATGACGCGGGCGTCGTCCAGCAGCAGCGTCGTCCAGGGCTGGGTCATGGTGAAGCGCTGACCGGCCGGGCCGTCGGCCTGGAAGACGCGCGATTCGCCGCCCTTGATACCGTGGCGGCCGACGAAGAGCACGGCCACCAGGTCCACGCCGTCGCGGTGGGCGCCCTCGGGCGTGGGGCGGCCGATGCCGTCGCTGGTGTCGATGCGGAAGGGGTGGGCCTCGATGAACCAGGGCTGTTCGCCCTTCAGCGACGAAACGGTCTTCGCCAGGCCGAGCAGCAGGGCCGTCCAGGCCGGTGAATGGACCATCTCCTGGGCCAGCGGCACGAACCAGCGTTGGATGCCGCCGTGCAGGGCGTTGTAGTCCAGCGGCTGCCAGTGGGCGCGGTGGGGCGCGAGCGTCAGCTTGCCGCCGTCGGCGACGAAGCAGCCGTGGCGGCGGAAGCGGTAGCGGCCACCGTCGCGCAGATAGCCGTCGGGCGGCAGGTCATCCCAGCAGGGCTTGAGGGCCTCGAGATCGGCTGCAGCGACGCCCAGCGCACCGAGCGAATCGGGCGCGAGCACCGCTTCGCCGTCGCGCTTGAGCGCATCAACCAGTTCAGCGGCAGGCGTCCATGGCGGCTCGAACATCAGCAAGCTCCGCGCTTGTAGTTGCGGCTCACATTCGCCTCGCGGCGGATATGCCCCTTCACTGCAAACATGGCAACGTCAGGCGTTGCCATGTTTGTCTGCTTCAGAAGTAAAGGCGTCGGCGTAGAACTCTTCGTCCGGCAGCTTGCACTGCGCGACGAAGTCCTGGTGGGCCGACTCGACCATGATGGGCACGCCGCAGGCATAGACCTGGTGGCTGGACAGGTCGGGCAGGTCCTCCATGACGGCGCGGTGGACGAAGCCCGTGCGGCCCGTCCAGCCTTCGTCGGCTTCCGACAGCACCGGCACATAGCGGAGCTGCGGCCATTCGGCGGCGATCTGGGCGGCCCAGTCGTTTAGATAGAGGTCGGCCTGCTTGCGGGCGCCCCAATACAGCACCATGGGTCGAGTCGACTCGATGTGGCGGGCGCGTTCGATGATGGCCTTGATGGGGGCGAAGCCGGTGCCACTGGCCAGCAGCACGATGGGCTTGTCGCTGTCTTCACGCAGGAAGAAGCTGCCGAAGGGTCCCTCCATGCGCAGGATGTCCTTTTCCTTCAGCGCCCCGAAGACATGGTCGGTGAACTTGCCGCCTGGCATGTGGCGGATGTGCAGTTCGATCTGGCCCGGCAGCGTGTGCGGTGCGTTGGCCATGGAATAGCTGCGGCGCGAGCCGTCGCGCAGGATGAACTCGACATACTGCCCGGCACGGAACTGGAAGTTCTGGTTGGCGGCCAGTTGCAGGGCCAGTACGGCCACGTCGGCCGTGGGCTTCAGGATGGTCGTCACGCGGCTGGGCAGCTTCAGCACCGGGAACTCGCCGGCGCCGGGCACGGTGCGGGCCTCGATGGTGCAGTCGGTCTGCGGGCGGGCGCAGCAGGTCAGCACGAAGCCGGCGGCTTCCTCTTCGGCCGACAGGGCCTTGGGCTGGTGGTTGCCGTGGATGACGGCACCCTCGAGCAGCTTGCTCTTGCAGGAGCCGCAGGCGCCGTCCTTGCAGCCATAGGGCAGGCCGACACCGTTGCGGATGGCGGCGGCGAGCAGGGTGTCGTCGCCCTCGGTCTGGTAGACGCGGCCGGCGGGCTGGATGGTGATCTGGTGGGACATGGGCACAAAAAAGCAATCGGCCCAAACGGGGCCGTAGACTGCCCACCATTTTGCCCGAGGCTGGTTTGACCCCGAGACTCCTCATCATTGGCTGCGGTGATGTCGGCCTGCGTGTGCTGAAATTGCTGGCCGGCCGCTGGCGCGTTTTTGCGCTGACCTCCAGCCCGGCGCGCGCCGCCGAATTGCGCGCGGCCGGTGCCGTGCCGCTGGTGGGGAACCTGGACGAGCCGTCGACATTGGCTCGCCTGGCGGGCCTGGCTGATTTCGTGCTGCACCTGGCGCCGCCGACACGTGAGGGCGCGACGGACGTGCGCACCCACCACCTGCTCTCAGCGCTCTCTCGCAAGCCGCCAAAGGCCCTGGTCTACGCGAGCACCACCGGTGTCTACGGCGACTGCGCCGGCGCCTTCATCGACGAGACCCGCGTGCTGAACCCAGCGACCGACCGCGCCATGCGCCGCGTCGATGCCGAGGCCCAGTTGCGCGCCTTTGGCCGCCGCCACGGCACGCGCATCGGCCTGCTGCGCATCCCCGGCATCTATGCCCGCGACCGCGAGGGCGGTCATCCGCGTGAGCGGCTGGCGCGCGGCACGCCGGTGCTCCGACGTGAGGACGATGTGTTCACCAACCACATCCATGCCGACGACCTAGCCCGGGCCTGCCTGCTGGCGCTGCTGCGCGGCCTGCCTCAGCGCGCCGTCAATGTCTGTGACGACAGCCAGCTGCTGATGGGCGACTACTTCGGCCTGGCGGCCGACCTGGCCGGCCTGCCGCGGCCCGAGCGAATCACGCGCGCGGAGGCTGTCGAACAGATGAGCCCGATGCAGCTGAGCTTCTGGAGCGAATCACGCCGCCTGGCCAACGCAAGGCTGAAGCGCGAGCTGCGCTTGCGGCTGCGTTACCCGACGCCCAGAGAGGGGCTTTAGCGCCGCCTGGGCGAACGCCAGTGGCGGATCAACAGCCAGGCGCCCAGCATGCCGCCTAGGTGAGCGAAGTGGGCGATGCCGCTGGAGCGGTTGAAGCCGAGGATGAGTTCCAGCCCGCCGAAGATGGCGACGAAGTACTTCGCCTTCATCGGGATGGGCGGGATCAGCGGCACGATGATGCGGTTGGGAAACAGCATGCCGAAGGACAGCAGCAGGCCGAAGATGGCGCCCGAGGCACCCACAGTCGGGGCCTGCTGGCTGATCGCCCAGGTGAAGAGCAGTTGCACGACGGCGGCGCTCAGCGTGCTGGCCACCAGGATCTGCAGATAGCGCCTGGGGCCCCAGACGCGCTCCAGTTCGCCACCAAACATCCACAGGCCCAGCATGTTGAAGACGAGGTGCCACTCGTCGCCGTGCAGGAAGGCGTAGGTGATCGGCTGCCACGGCAGGAAGGCGCCGGATTGCAGAGGCCAGAGCTCGAACCAGGGCTCCAGGGGCGGGAACAGCGCGAAGAAACAGAAAAGACCAACGCAAGCCAGGATGAAGGCTTTGGTGACTGTAGGCAGCGGGGGCATGAGGCGCGGCATTGCGCCCGAGGAGGGCGACTGCACCGGGAGAGCCGGTGCTTACCATTTTGAGTATGCCAGGGAGCGCTCTGCTGTTTCCTCTATGGTGCCTCGGGCCGGACTCGAACCGGCACACCTTGCGGCGGGGGATTTTGAGTCCCCTGCGTCTACCGATTTCGCCACCGAGGCCCGTCGGAAACAGCTTCCCGCCATTGCGGCGGAGGGGCTGGATTATGCACTCGTCAAGGCTCGGAATTTGACGCCGCTGCCACAATCGGCTGCATGAACTACCCGACCCTCGAAGACGTCATCGGCGCGACGCCGCTGGTGCGGCTGCAGCGCCTGCTCGGCGACGATGCCCGCGGCAACGTGATCCTGGCCAAGCTGGAAGGAAACAACCCGGCCGGCTCGGTGAAGGACAGGCCGGCCATCAGCATGATCAAGCGCGCCGAGGAGCGCGGTGAGATCAAGCCCGGCGACACGCTGATCGAGGCGACCTCGGGCAATACCGGCATCGCGCTGGCTATGGCGGCGGCCATCCGTGGCTACCGCATGGTGCTGATCATGCCGGAGGACCTGTCCATCGAGCGCGCCCAGACCATGAAGGCGTTCGGCGCCGAGCTCATCCTCACACCCAGGACCGGCGGCATGGAATACGCCCGCGACCTGGCCGAGCAGATGGCCCGTGAAGGCAAGGGCCGGGTGCTGGACCAGTTCGCCAACGCCGACAACCCGCGCGCCCACTATGAGAACACCGGCCCCGAGCTGTGGAAGGACACGGACGGCCAGATCACCCATTTCGTCAGTGCCATGGGCACGACCGGCACCATCACCGGCGTGTCGCGCTTCCTGAAGGAGAAGAACCCGGCCGTGCGCGTCGTCGGCGCCCAGCCGGCGGAAGGGTCGCGCATCCCGGGCATCCGCAAATGGCCCGAGGCCTATATGCCCAAGATCTACGACCCCAGCGGCATCGACGAACTGGTGCTGGTGAGCCAGAGCGATGCCGAGGACATGGCGCGCCGCCTGGCCCGAGAGGAAGGCCTGTTCGCCGGCATCTCGGCCGCCGGGGCCTGCTGGGTGGCCTTGCAGATCGCGCGCCGGGCCGAGAATGCGACCATCGCCTTCATCGTCTGCGACCGCGGCGACCGCTATCTGTCGACGGGCGTCTTTCCTGCATGACGGCCTTCAAGTTCTGCCCGGTCTGCGCGACCGAGCTGGCCCTCATCACGCTGGCCGAGGACGGTGGCGACAAGCAGAGGCTGCGCTGCCCGGCCTGTGGCTTCACGCACTGGAACAACCCGACGCCGGTGCTGGCTGCCGTCATCGAATGCATCGACCGCGAAGGCCGGGTGCTGCTGGCGCGCAATGCCGCCTGGCCGGGGCGCTTCTTCGGCCTGATCACCGGCTTCATGGAGGCCGGCGAGACCCCCGAGGAGGGCATCCGCCGCGAGATCGCCGAGGAGACCTCGCTGGCGGTCGATGCGCTGCAGCTGCTTGGCGTCTGGGACTTCCAGCGCATGAACCAGATCATCATTGCCTACCATGCGGCGGCGCGCGGCGAAATCCGCCTGTCGCCCGAGCTGGCCGAGTACCAGCTGATCGCGCCCGAGGACGTGCGCTGCTGGCCGCAGGGCACGGGCCAGGCGCTAGCGACCTGGCTGCGGTCGAAGGACATCGAGCCGCAGTGGCTGGACCTCAAGCGAGAATAGGCAAATGGACGTCCAACGCGAGATCGACACCCGAGGGCTCAACTGCCCCCTGCCCATCCTGAAGGCCAAGAAGGCCCTGGCCGAGATGCAGAGCGGCGAGCTGCTGCGCGTCGTCGCGACCGACCCGAGCTCGACCCGCGACTTCCAGGCCTTCGCGCGCCAGACCGGCAATGAACTCGTGGCCCAGGAGACCCGGGCCGACGAGTTCATCCATGTGCTGCGCCGACGTTAGAGCGCCAGGCCCTTCAGGAATTCCTTGAAGCCCGCGCCCAGCTGCGGGTGGGCGAGGGCCAGTTCGACATTGGCCTGCAGAAAGCCTTCCTTGCTGCCACAGTCATAGCGCTTGCCTTCGTAGCGATAGGCAAACACCTTCTCGCGGCGCAGCAGGCCGGCGATGCCGTCGGTCAGCTGGATCTCGCCACCCACGCCGCGCGGCTGGTTGGCGATCTCGTGGAAGACGCCCGGCGTCAGGATGTAGCGGCCGGCCACGCCCAGGCGCGACGGCGCGACCTCGGGAGCCGGCTTCTCGACGATGCGGTTCACGTCCATCAGCAGGTCGTTGACCTGGGTGCCGGCGACGATGCCGTAGCGGCGGGTGTGCTCGGCCGGCACTTCCTGCACGGCCAGGATGGAGGCCCGCCAGTCGGCGAACTGCTCGACCATCTGCGCCAGGATGGGCCGTCCTTCGCTCGGGCCCACCATCAGGTCGTCGGCCAGCAGTACGGCGAAGGGCTCGTTGCCCACCAGGCGTTGGCCGCACAGCACGGCGTGGCCCAGCCCCAGGGCCTGGGCCTGGCGCACATAGATGCACTCCATGTCGTCGGGCTTGACCGAGCGCACCACGTCCAGCAGCTCCTGCTTGCCGGCCTGCTCCAGCGCGACCTCGAGCTCGAAGGTCATGTCGAAATGGTCCTCGATGGGGCGCTTGTGGCGGCCGGTCACGAAGATCATCTCGCGCACGCCGGCGGCATAGGCCTCTTCCACCGCGTACTGGATCAGCGGCTTGTCGACGACGGGCAGCATCTCCTTGGGCTGCGCCTTGGTGGCCGGCAGGAAGCGGGTGCCGAGGCCGGCGACCGGGAAGATGGCTTTGGTGATCGGCGATTTGGGCGAGGAGGCCATGGGCATACACTGGTTTGACAGGGTCGCGATGATTGTGTCACGGGGGTTGTGACACGCCGACCCTCGTGTCGGGCACAAACAAACAATGACAGTCCTGATCCTGGAACCGTTGGAAGCCGAAGTGGTGCAGTGGCTGGCCGAGCGCCATGACGCCTGCTTCGCGCCGGAACTCGTGGGCGATAAGCGCGGCCTGCTGGGCGCCCTGCGGGAGTCGCGCGCGCTGATCGCGCCGCCCGAGGTGAGGGTGGACGCCGAGTTGCTGCGCGGCGCGCCCACGCTGTGCGCCATCGGTCGGGCCAGCGGCGGCGCCGAGAACATCGACGTCGAGGCCTGTCGCAAGGCCGGCGTGGAGGTGGTGCGCTCCCAGAGCTCGACGGCCAGCGCCGAGGCCGAGTTCGCCATCGGCGCCCTGCTGAGCCTGCTGCGGCGCGTACCTGTGGAAGGCAGCGACGGCCTCAAGGTCGGTCGTGAGCTGGGCTGCTCGACGATAGGCCTGCTGGGCATGACGCCGACGGCCCAGGTGCTGGCCCAGCTGCTGCATGCCTTCGGCGCCCGCGTCATCGGTTATGACCCCGGCATGCATCCCAGCGACGCGACCTGGGCGCGCTGGGGCATCGAGGCGGTGTCCTTAAGCGAGCTGGTCGAGCTCAGCGACGGCCTGGTGCTGCTGCTGCCGTATTTCGAGCGCTTCCGCGGCCTTGTCGGCGAGCGCCAGCTGGAGAACATGCGCGCCGGCCAGGTGCTGGTCGGCCTGAGTCCTTCCTGCATCTTCGAGGAGGCGGCCCTGGGCCGGGCCCTGCGCAGCGGCAAGCTGCGCGCGGCCTGGTTCGACAGCTTGGAGCCGGGCTGGCTGGAGGTGGGGCGGCCCCTGCATGGCGTCTCGACCCTGCAGGTCACGCCGCGGCTGGCAGGCACGACGCGCGAGTCGCGGGTGCGCGCCGCCTGGGCGGTGGCGCGCGGCCTGGACGAGCTGCTGGGTGCGCCCCCCAAGGGCAAGAAAAAGGCCGCGGGCAAGGCGGCCATCGACTTTTACTGAGGCGGCAGGCGCTTCAGCTGTTCGATCAGGCGGATCACCGTTTCCTTGAAACCGGCAAGGCGGGCGCGCAGCTGCTCCACCACGGCGGCCGGTGCTCGAGCCACAAAGCTCTCGTTGCCCAACTGACCGTCCGCCTTGGCAATTTCGCCTTCAAGACGGGCGATTTCCTTTGTCAGCCGGGCGCGCTCGGCCTCGACGTCGATCTCGACCTTCAGCGCCAGCTTGGCGGCGCCGTGCACCAGCACTGGTGCGGTTGCGCTCTGCTTGGCGAACTCGGCCTCGTCGGCGATCAGTTCGACGGCGCTGAGCTTGGCCAGCACCTTGAGCACCGCGGCGGCTTCCGACAGGAAGCTCAGGTCGCCGCCCACCAGCAGCGGCACGCGGTCGCTAGGGCTCAGGGCCATCTCGCCGCGCAGGCTGCGCGTGATGCTGACGACTTCCTTGAGCTGGGCCATCCAGGCGTCGGCCGCCGCGTCGATGCGCTCCGGTTGGGCAACGGGGTAGGGCGCCTGGCCGATGTAGTCGACCGTCTTGCGGCCGGCCACGGGGGCCACGGTCTGCCACAGCTCTTCGGTGATGAAGGGCGCGATGGGATGCAGCAGGCGCAGCGTGGTTTCCAGCACGCGGATCAGCGTGCGGCGGGTGGCGCGCTGCTGGCTCTCGTCACCGGTCTGAATCTGCACCTTGGCGATTTCCAGATACCAGTCGCAGTACTCGTCCCAGACAAAGCTGTAGATGGCGTTGGCGACGTTGTCGAGACGGTACTCGGCAAAACCCTGAGCTACTGCCGCTTCCACGCGCTGCAGCTCGCTGGTGATCCAGCGGTCGGCCTGGCTGAACTTGTTGTAGCCCGGCGGGCAGTGGCCCTGGTCGTGGGCCAGGCCGCAGTCCTGACCCTCGGTGTTCATCAGCACGAAGCGGGTCGCGTTCCAGAGCTTGTTGCAGAAGTTGCGGTAGCCCTCGCAACGCTTGGTGTCGAAGTTGATGTTGCGGCCCAAGGAAGCGTAGCTCGCCATCGTGAAGCGCAGCGCGTCGGCGCCATAGGCCGGCATGCCTTCGGGGAATTCCTTCTTCACGCGGGCGGCCACCTTGGGCGCGGTCTCGGGTTTGCGCAGGCCGGTGGTGCTCTTCTTCGTCAGCGTCTCCAGGTCGCAGCCCTGGATGAGGTCGACCGGGTCCAGCACATTGCCTTCGGACTTGCTCATCTTCTGGCCCTGGGAGTCGCGCACCAGGCCGTGGATGTAGACGTCGTTGAAGGGCACCCGGCCCGTGAAATGGGTCGTCATCATGATCATCCGGGCGACCCAGAAGAAGATGATGTCGTAGCCGGTCACCAGCACCGACGAGGGCAGGAAGAGCTCCTGCTCCAGCGTTTTCTCGGGCCAGCCTAGCGTCGAGAAGGGCACCAGGGCCGAGGAGTACCAGGTGTCCAGCACGTCGGGATCGCGGGTCAGCTCGCCGAGGTAGCCGGCGGCCTTGGCGCGGGCCTGGGCTTCCTCCTCGCTGCGCGCGACGAAAAGCTCACCACCCGTGCCATACCAGGCCGGGATCTGGTGGCCCCACCACAGCTGGCGCGAGATGCACCAGTCCTGCAGATTGCACATCCAGTGGTTGTAGGTGTTGACCCACTGCTCGGGATGGAACTTGACCGCGCCGGTCTCGACCGCGGCGATGGCCTTGTCGGCAATGCTCTTGCCGTCAGCACCGGGCTTGGTCGTCGCGACGAACCACTGGTCCGTCAACATGGGCTCAATGACCTGGCCGGTGCGCTCGCAGCGCGGCACCTGCAGCTTGTGCTTCTTGACCTCGACGAGCAGGCCTAGGGCCTCCAGATCGGTCACCACGCGCTTGCGGGCGACGAAGCGGTCCAGGCCGCGGTAGGTCTCGGGGGCGTTGTCGTTGATCTTGGCCTGCAGGTCCAGCACCGAGATCATCGGCAGGCCGTGGCGCTGGCCGACGGCATAGTCGTTGGTGTCGTGGGCCGGCGTGACCTTGACGACGCCGGTGCCGAACTCCCGGTCCACATAGTCGTCGGCGATCACCGGGATCTTGCGGTCGGTCAGTGGCAGCTTCACCATCTTGCCGATCAGTGCGGCATAGCGCTCGTCCTCGGGGTGGACCATGACGGCCACGTCGCCCAGCATGGTCTCGGGCCGCGTGGTGGCCACGACGACGGAGCCGCTGCCATCCAGCAGCGGATAGCGGATATGCCACAGCGAGCCGTCTTCCTCCTCGGAGGACACCTCAAGGTCGGACACGGCGGACTGCAGCACGGGGTCCCAGCTCACGAGGCGCTTGCCGCGGTAGATCAGACCTTCCTCGTACAGGCGCACGAAGGTCTCGACGACGACGGTCGAGAGCTTCTCGTCCATCGTGAAGTACTCATGGCCCCAGCTGACCGAATCGCCCAGGCGGCGCATCTGGCTGGTGATGGTGTTGCCGCTCTCCTGCTTCCACTCCCAGACGCGGGCGACGAAGTTTTTGCGGCCCAGGTCGTGGCGGCTCGTGCCGGCGGCCTGCAGCTGGCGCTCGACAACGATCTGGGTGGCGATGCCGGCGTGGTCGGTGCCCGGCACCCACAGCGTGTTGAAGCCCCGCATGCGGTGGTAGCGCGTTAGCGAGTCCATCACCGTCTGGTTGAAGGCGTGGCCCATGTGCAGCGTGCCGGTCACGTTCGGCGGCGGCAGCTGGATGCTGAAGGAGGGCCTGGCCGGGTCCAGGGTCGGCTCATAGAGGCCGGCGGCTTCCCACTTCGGGCCCCAATGGGCTTCCAGGGCGGCGGGTTCGAAGGACTTGGCAAGTTCGGTCACGGGGAAATCTCGGGCTGGCGCGCCATGCTGCATGGAGCGATGTCGTCAGAGGGGGAAGGCCCGGATTCTAGGGGTCGACCCCGATACAAAACGAAACCCGGCGATACCGCGTCGAGATGCTCTGGCGGGCGCCAACCGCAACCATGAACGCCGTCCCAAACACCGGGTCTCGAGCGCCCACGGAGCATCACCATGAACTTCTTTCGTCGTTGGCACGCCCACCACGAGTTCCACCACCACTTTGGCCACGGCCATCACGGCCCTCATATCGGCCGTCATGCGGATGCCTTCGCCCACCTCCTGATGGCCCGGGTCGGCGCCAAGCTGGACCTCGACAGCGAGCAGCAACGTCGCTTCGCTGCCTGGATCGAGCAACTCCAGAACCAGCGTGGTGCCATGAAGGGCATGGCCCGCGGTCCGGAGCTGGCCGGCCTCGTCGCCGGCGAGCAGTTCCCGCGCGATTCGGCGCAGCAAATGCTGAATGCTAAGCTGGATGTGGTGCGCGCTGCCGGTCCCGGCCTCATCGGTGCCTTCGCCGACTTCTTCGATTCGCTGGACAGCGAACAGCGCCAGGTGCTGCGCTTCATGATGCGGCGCTTCAGCCACTCGCGCCGCCACGGCGACGCGGCCGCGAACTCGTGATGGACGTCCACTGCGGCAAGCAGCCGCGCGGCCTCTTCATGCCCCACATCGACCGCAACCGCTGCGAGGGCAAGGGCGATTGCGTGGCCGTCTGCCCCTTCAACGTCTTCGGCCTGGGCAGACTGGCACCCGAACAACGCCAGGACCTCAGCCTGTTCGGCAAGCTGCGCGGGATGGCCCATGGCTGGGAGCAGGCCTTCACGCCCAATGCCGCGGCCTGCGAGGCCTGTGGCCATTGCGTCAGCGCTTGTCCCGAGCGGGCCATCACCTTGGTGCGGGTCAAATAGGCGCCCATGCACCGACTGCTGCTGATCGACGACGACGAGGCCCTGGCCGGGCCGCTGACGCAATACCTCGCCCGCTTCGACCTCCAGCTCGAAGCCGTGACGCGCCCCAGCGCGGCATTGGAGCGGTTGGCCGCCGAGCGCTTCGATGCGCTGATCCTCGACGGCATGCTGCCCGAGATGGATGGCTTCGAGTTCTGCAAGCGCCTGCGCGGTGGCAACGACGCCTGGCGCGACATGCCCGTCCTGATGCTGACGGCGCGCGGCGACCTGACCGACCGCGTCGTCGGCCTGGAACTTGGCGCCGACGACTACCTGCCCAAGCCCTTCGAGCCACGCGAGCTGGCCGCGCGCCTGCAGACCATCCTGCGCCGCACGCGCCTTGCGCCTGTGCCTGCAACCGCTGCCGCCCAGCCCACCAGCAAGCTCTGCTTCGAGGGCCTGGAGATCGACACCACGCGCCGCGAGGTCAGGGGCGGGGGCGGTCTCATCGAGCTGACCGGCACCGAGTACGAACTGCTGCTGATGCTGGCCCGCGAGCCGGGCAAGGTGTTCTCGCGCGACGACATCCTGAACCGCCTGCGCGGCCAGGAGGCCGAGCTGTTCACTCGCGCCGTCGACATCCTTGTCAGCCGCCTGCGCCGCAAGCTGGAACCGCTGCAGGCGCTCAAGACCCTGCGCAACGCTGGCTACTGCTTTGCTCTCCCAGGGAAACCATGAAACCCCACGCCTACGACCACCGCTGGCGCGAGCGCTGGGAGCGCAAGAAGGCCAAGCGTGCACGGCGCATGAACCGCGACTGGGAATACCGCTGGCGGGTGCGGCACCGTTGGCACCAGCGCTGGCATCATCAGCACAGGCGCTTCAAGCATTCCCTGGGTGCGCGGCTGATCGCCATCTTCATGGTGCTGGCCTGCACGAGCAGCATCATCCTGTGGGCAGCGATGAACAGCGTCTACAGCCTAGCCTGGGCCGTGCCGGCCTTGCTGGTGGTGACTGGCCTAGCCTTCGGCATGATCCGCCACATGGTCTGGCCGCTGCATGCGCTTGCCCTCGGCGCCGAGGCCTTCCGGCGCGGCGAGTTCTCGCATCGCGTGCCTGTCATCCATGGCGACGAGATCGGTGACCTGGCCATGCGCTTCAACCAGATGGCCGCCGACATCCAGGCCATGCTGGACGGCAAGCGCGCCCTGCTGCTGGCCATCAGCCACGAACTGCGCAGCCCGCTGACGCGGGCCCGCCTTCACGCCGAACTGGTGCACGAAGGCGAGTCGCGCGACGCGTTGCTGCAGGAGCTGGCGCAGATGCGCGACCTGATCTCGGCGCTGCTGGAGAGCGAGCGCCTGGGCAGCGGCCACAGCGCGCTGCAGCTGTCCGACTGCGACCTCGCCGCGCTGGCGCGGGAACAGGCCCAGCCGGGCCTGGAGCTGCACATCGAACCCGATCTGCCACCGGTGAAGCTGGACCGCTTGCGCGTGCAGCTCTGCCTGCGCAACCTGGTGCAGAACGCCCTGCGCCACAACGACGCCGGCCGCGGTGCCGTGCAGCTCAGGCTGGCGCGCGAAGGGACGGGCGTGCGGCTGACCGTGCGCGACTGCGGTCCCGGCGTGCCGCCCGAATCCCTGCCCCAGCTGGGTCAGCCCTTCTACCGGCCGGACGAGGCCCGCACCCGCCATGGCGGCGGCGTGGGCTTGGGCCTGTGCCTGTGCCGGCTGGTGGCCGAGGCCCATGGCGGCCGGCTGGAGCTGCGCAACGCGGAGCCAGGCTTCGAGGCCAGTGTCCGATTCGGCTAGAGCGGCACGCGATCGAACCAGGGCTGCGCCACTTCCAGCTCCGCGGCCAGTTGCAGCAGCAAGGCATCCTCGCCGGGGCGAGCGACGAAATGCACGCCCAGCGGCAGGCCGTCGCGGGTCCAGTGCAGCGGCAGCGAAATGGCCGGCGTGCCGCTCAAGTTGGCCAGCTGGGTGAAGGGCACATGGCGCAGGCTGTCGGTGGCGATCTGGTTGACGATGCCGTCGAGCCAGCCGCGTCGGGCCAGCAGGCCAATCAGACCCGAGGCGCGCAGCGCGCCGAAGGCGGCGATCTGCAGCGGCGGCGGGTCGCCCGTGCCATGCAACACAGGAGGGGAGGCCAGCGTGGGCGTCAGATAGAGGTCGTAGCGGGCATGCAGCCGCGCCAGCGCGCGGGCGTAGTCGTTCCAGCGCTCCAGCTCCAGCGTCAGCCGCTCGGCCGAGGTGGCGCGCCCCAGCGCGGCGATGAGGCGGGTCAGCGGCTCGAAGTCGGCCTCGCGGCCGCCTTGTTGGACCACACGACGCAGCACCGCCGGCACCTGACCGAAATAGATGTGCAGATAGCTGCGGGCCAGTGCGCGGCCGTCGATATCGGGGGCGGCGGGCTCGACCGTGTGGCCCAGCTCGTGCAGCCGCGCGACGGTGCGTTCGACAGCCAGCCGGGCTTCGTCATGCACCGGCTCGCCGATGGGCGAATCCGCGCACCAGGCGATATGCAGGCGCCGCAGTGGGGCCTGCATCTGCTCGACAAAGGGTGTTGCCGGCGCAGGCAGGGCGACGGGGTCGCCGGGCTCGGGACCGCACAGCAGGTCCATCGCCAGGGCGGTGTCGCGCACGCTGCGCGACAGCACGCCATCGCTGCTGGCGCCGAACCACACCTCGCCCACGCCCGGACCTACCGAAATGCGACCGCGCGAGGGCTTGAGACCGACGAGGCCGCAGCAGGCCGCCGGGATGCGGATGGAGCCGCCACCGTCATTGCCGCTGGCCATGGGTACGACGCCGGCAGCGATGGCCGCTGCCGCGCCGCCACTGCTGCCGCCGGGCGTTCGCGCCGGGTCCCAGGGATTGCGGGTGCGGCCGAAGACGACGGGGTCGGTCACGCCCTTGAGGGCCAGCTCGGGCGTGCTGGTCTTGCCGAAGATCACCAAGCCGGCGTCGAGGAAGCGCCGCACGATGTGGGCGTGTCCGGCCGCCGGCGGACCGGCGGCAAAGCCGCGGCTACCATTCGACGTCGGCAAGCCGGCGTAGTCCTGCGTGGCGTCCTTGATGAGAAAGGGTACGCCGGCCAGCGGGCCCTTGCCGATGCCGCGCGCCAGCTGGGCGCGGGCCTGGCCTTCCATCAGCCTGCAGACGGGGTTGAGCGTGGGCTGGACGTCGGCCAGCCGGCCCAGCGCGAGGTCGAGTAGGGTGTCAGCGCTGACCCGACCTGCCGCCACCTCGGCAGCCAGTGAAGTTGCATCGTGGCTGCGGTAGATGGCGAAGTCCATGAGTTGTTTCGTGGCGGTGCGCCCGCATTCTGGTTGCGCCCTCAAAGGCTCGCCGAAACGCCTGGCCACCCCCTGTTTGCTATGTGAAGAGATGCTCGCCGGCGTTTTGGCCAGGACTGAATGCAGGCCTCGCGCCAAGCGCGAGGTGCTCCCCCGCGTGCCACGGGAGATCACATGAACAGATGCTCACCCGCATTCTCTCCACCCAGGATCACATAGTTGACCTTCTTCAGGTCCGCCAGCTGCGTCCCACCCGCATAGGAGATCGAGCTCTGCAGGTCCTCCTGCATTTCGCGCAGCGTGTCGGCGAACTTGCCCTTGACCGGCTCGAGGATGCGCTTGCCTTCGACATGGCGGTACTCGCCCTTGTTGAAGTCCGAGGCTGAGCCGTAGTACTCCTTATAGAGCTTGCCATCGACCTCGACCGTCGTGCCGGGCGACTCCTCGTGGCCGGCGAACAGCGAGCCGATCATGACCATGGCGGCGCCGAAGCGCACGCTTTTGGCGATGTCGCCGTGGTGGCGGATGCCGCCGTCGGCCACGATGGGCTTGGTGGCGACGCGCGAGCACCACTTCAGCGCCGACAGCTGCCAGCCGCCAGTGCCAAAACCAGTCTTGAGCCGCGTGATGCAGACCTTGCCGGGGCCGACGCCGACCTTGGTGGCGTCCGCGCCCCAGTTCTCCAGGTCGATGACGCCCTCGGGCGTGCCGACATTGCCGGCGATGACGAAGGTGTCGGGCAGCTTGTGCTTGATGTGGGCAATCATTCGCTGCACGCTCTCGGCATGGCCGTGGGCGATGTCAATGGTCAGGTAGTCGGCACCGACACCTTCGGCGGCGAGCTGGTCCACCAGCTCATAGTCGGCCGGCTTCACGCCCACGCTGAGCGAGACCAGCAAGCCCTTGTCGCGCATGTCCTTGGCATAGGCCAGACTGTCGAGGTCGAAGCGGTGCATCACGTAGAAGTAGCCCTCGCGGGCCAGCAGCTCGGTGATGGGCTCGTCCACCACGGTCTTCATGTTGGCGGGCACGACCGGCAGCTTGAAGCGGTGCGGGCCGAACTGCACGGAGGTGTCGCAGTCGGAGCGGCTTTCCACGCGGCACTTGCGCGGCAGCAGCAGGATGTTGTCGTAGTCGAAGATTTCCATGTCAGTGGTGTTCACAGTTGCGGCGCGCGTTAGGCAGTGCGCGACCTGGGCTGCGAGCGCTTGACTTGCTTCGGCATGAGGGCGGGGCGCCCTCGACGGCCGGGGAGGCCGTCGCGTCGCAGGCTGACTTCGCTGGCGAAGTCGAGGCGCGACGCGCCGGGCCGAAGACAAAATTTGGGCCCGGTGATTGATTCTACGCGGGACTTGTCTGCATCGATGTGAGGCCGTAGTGCACGGGCAGGCCGCGGGTCAGGGCAGCCTGGACCATGGCGTCGGCGCCTTCAGATACGCCGCCTATGCGCAACAGCGTGTCACAACGCTCCAGCAAAGCCTGAGTATGCGGATGGAAGAAGCGGTCCCAGGTCGCGTCGCCACGTTGGCCGCCGGCGGCTTCGATGAGGGGTAGGGTGACCCATTCGCCCAGCACCGGCACATGGCCAAGCTCGGCGACCCGCACGGCAGCGTTCTGCATGGCCCGCGCGTTTGCGGCGATGAGGTCCTCACGATCACCGGTGCCACTGCGGTAAGGCCCGGCGATGAAGACGAGCAAAGGGCCTTGCCGCGGTGGTGGCCCAAAGACATGCCGCTCGGCCCAGCGCAGCAGCATGATCGTTTTCGCATCCACGATCTCGCCGGCCTCGACCTGTTGCATGGCCTCGTCGAAGCCGGTCTCGAAGCGGGCGATGTCCTCGCCTTCATCGACCCGGCCACCGCCTTCGCCCACCAGGTCGTCGTCGCCGTACTCGGCGGCGAAGAAGTGCAGCTTCTCGGTCACCGAGCCCGGGCTCATATAGGCCTCGAACAGCGGCCTTGCGTCGCGCAGCCGTACGCCGGCTTCCTGCTCGGCCTCGGCGCGGATGCAGCTCAGCGGGTCGGCCTCGTCCAGCAGGCCGGCCACGGCTTCCACCATCAGCTTCCGCCAGCCGTTGACGAAGACCGGGTAGCGGAACTGCCGCGTCAGCAGCACGCGGCGGCGGGCGCGCTGGTAAAGCAGGATGCAGGCGCCATTGCCGCGGTCATAGGTTTCGCGGTCCTGGGTCTGCCACTGGCCGTTGCTGCGCAGGAAGTCGAAGCGCGTGGTTTTGAGCGTGTACCAGTTGTCGGACAGCAGGCGCACCTGTTGGACGCGAACGCGCTCAGGCAGAGGTAGATCGGCGATGCGTGTTTCTGTCGATATATGCATGTTATCTCCTATAATATGAGTAAAGCATGCACAATCACGCAAAACAACGCAATCCCTCAAATGCTGACCGAGCAACGCCATCTGGCCATCCTGGACGAACTGCGAAGCCAGGGCCGCGTGCTGGCCCGCGAGCTGGCCGAGCGCCTGCAGGTCTCGGAGGACACCATCCGCCGCGACCTGCGCGAGCTGTCCAGTCGCGGGGCGCTGCAGCGCGTGCATGGCGGCGCGATGCCGGTATCGCCGGCCCTGGCCAATCTGGCGCGGCGCAGTGTCATCGCGGTGGACGAGAAACAGGCACTGGGGCGCCACGCGGCCTCGCTGATCGCCGATGGCCAGCTGGTCTTTGTCGACGGCGGCACCAGCACGCTGGCCATGGTGCGGCAACTGCCGGCCAACTTGCGAGCGACGGTCGCCACGCACAGCCCCGTCATCGCCACGGCGCTCATCGAGCACTCGACGGTGGACGTGCTGATGCTGGGCGGCCGCCTCTTCAAGCATTCCGGCGTGGCCGTCGGCGCGGGCGTGGCCCAGGCCATCCAGGCGCTGCGGGCCGACTGCTATTTCCTCGGCGTGACCGGGGTAGAGGCGGGTTTTGGGCTGTCCACCGGCGACGCTGAGGAGGCCCAGGTCAAGGCCCTGCTGATGGCCGGCGCGGCCGAGACGGTGCTGATGGCCAGCAGCGACAAGCTCGGCAAGGTCTCGCCCTATCGCGTGGCGCCGCTGTCGGCCTTGTCGACGCTGCTCGTCACGCCGCAGGCCGATGCCGCCCAGCTCGACGCGCTGCGTCAGCCGGGCCTGGAGATCATCGCCGTCAGTGCTTGAAGAACTTGCTGTGGATGCGTCGTGTCGTCTGCCATACGGCGAACAGTACGACGGGGATGGCGGCGCCGGCCGCCAACTCGGGCTGCACCGGCAGCCAGCCTTCGGCCTTCAAGGCTTTGAAGAAATAGAGCAGCAGGCTGACGACGTAATAGGTGATGGCGGCGATGGACAGGCCCTCGACCGTGGCCTGCATGCGCAACTGGGTGCGCTGGCCGCTGTTGAGCTGGGCCAGCAATTGTTGGTTCTGCGCCTCTGTGGCGATGTCGACCCGCGTGCGCAGCAGGGCGCTGGCGCGTGAGATGCGTTGCGACAGCCCAGCGAGGCGCTGGGCCGTCGCATTGACCGTCGCCATGGCCGGCGACAGCCGCCGCTGCATGAATTCGCCCAGTGACTGCGTGCCGGCCACCTTGCCCTCGTGTAACTCGTCGATGCGGGCCTCGACGATGGCGTAGTAGGCCTGGGTGGCGGCAAAGCGGTACTGGTGCTCGGCAGTGGCGTGCTCGATGCGGGCGGCCGTCGAGATCAGGTCGTCCAGCAGCTCGGCCTCTGAGGCCCCACGCTTCTCCAGGCGCGCGGTGATGCTCGCCAGCGTCGCCTCCACCTCGGCCAGGGTGCCGCCCAGCGACTTGGCCGCCGGCAGGCCGCGCAGGGCCATCAGCCGGTAGGTCTCCAGCTCCAGCAGGCGCTGGCAGATGCGGCCGGCGCGGGTCTCGGGCGTGCCGGGCTCGGCCAGCACGACGATGTGCTCGAAGCCGCTGGCGCGCAGGCAGAAGTCGGTCGCCACCAGCGAATGTCCGCCCATGGTCGATGCGACGACGGCATGGGCGCCGAACCAGGCCCGCGCATCGGCCAGCGCGCTGGGCGCGAAGGTCAGCGGCCGCTCGATCATGACCAGCTTGATGGCCGCGAAGGTGCGTCCCGGGATGCGGCCCACCCAATCCGGCGCGACGCGCAGGGCCAGCCCGTCCAGGGTCTGGGCGCTGGGTTCGGCCTCGGCCGGCAGCGGCTGCACTACTGCATAGCGCGTGAACTCTGCATGGCGCTCCCACTTCAGCGAGAACTCGCCGCAGCGCAGGCGCAGGAAATTGGCGTTCAGCGCGTCCAGAGCCAATTCGTGCTGGCCGGGCAGCTGGCGCAGATGGGCGTGCTCGTCGGCCCGCGTGACGCCGTCGTTCAGCACGGCGACGTGCAGGATGACTGCCGGCAGGCGGATGCGCGCCGGAGGCCGGGCGTGCACCTCGTTGTGCAGGGCCAGGCGCAGGGCGTCGTCGGGGGGGAGGAGGCTGTCTTCGTGCATTTCTCGGCTCTTGCCCCAGGCTAGTGCCTAGAGTGCGCCCCATGTTGGCTCGATAAAATTTCAGGCTTCGTACATCAGCAGGGCGTCCTCCTCATGCAAGCTTCATTCCCGCCCGTCGTCATTTCAGGCACCGGCCTCTACCGGCCGCCCCATGTGATCACCAATGCCGAGCTCGTCGAGGCCTTCAATGCCTACGCCGATCGCGAAAACGCTCTCCATGCCGACGCCATCGCTCGTGGCGAGCGTGCCGCCCTGACACATTCCAGTGTCGAGTTCATCGAGAAGGCCTCGGGCATCAAGCAGCGCTATGTCATAGACAAGGACGGCGTTCTGGACCCGGCCCGCATGTACCCGCGCTTCACGCCGCGGGCCGATCACGAACTCTCGCTGATGGCCGAGATCGCCGCCGACGCCGCCCGCAAGGCGCTGGAGCAGGCCGGCAAGACCGGCGCGGACGTGGACGCCGTGCTGTGCTCCAGCGCCAACATGCAGCGCGCCTACCCGGCCATGGCGGTCGAGATCCAGCAGGCGCTGGGGGCCGGCGGCTATGGCTTCGACATGAACGTGGCCTGCTCCTCGGCGACCTTCGCGCTGGAGCAGGCCTTCAATGCGGTGCGCTCGGGCGCTTCCAAATGCGTGCTGGTGGTCAACCCGGAAATCACCTCGGCCCACCTCGAATGGCGCGACCGCGACTGCCATTTCATCTTCGGCGACGTCTGCACGGCGCTGATCGTCGAGCGCGCCGACACGGCCACGGGCCCCGACCAGTGGGAAATCCTTGGCACCCAGCTGGCCACGCAGTTCAGCAGCAATATCCGCAACAACTTCGGCTTCATGAACCGCGCCGAGGACCGCGATCCCGCTGACCGCGACCTGACCTTCTACCAGGAAGGCCGCAAGGTCTTCAAGGAAGTCGTGCCCATGGCCGCCGCCCACATCGAGGCGCATCTGCACAAGCTAGGCCTGGAGCCGACGCAGATGCGCCGCTACTGGCTGCACCAGGCCAACCAGGGCATGAACCAGCTCGTCATCAAGAAGCTGGTGGGGGCCGACGCTGGTGACGACGTCGCGCCGCTGATCCTGAACGAATACGCCAACACGGCCTCGGCGGGTTCCATCATCGCCTTCCACCACCACCGTGCCGACCTCAAGGCCGGCGAGGCCGGCGTCATCTGCTCCTTCGGGGCGGGTTATTCCATCGGCAGCGTGGTGGTGAAGAAGCGCTGATCGCGACGCGTCTGGCGCGAAGTGTCCGCCGGGCCGTCCTGCTGCCGGTGCGCGGGCCGACCTGCAGGACGATATCCAGGTCTATGACGACGCGATCAACGCGCCGGGCGAGACCGGCCTGGAGCTGCGTGCCAACACGACGCTGCACGGCCGGCCGGAGCCATGCAGACGCCCGGCGCGCCGGGGGCTGCATGCTCTGCGGCTGACGCCCGAGTTCTCGCTGGACTAGCGCTGCCAAGCCTTCGCACGGCTGTCCATCCGCCGGGATGCAGTGCCTGTGTGACAACTCTGTCATGTGGCGTGATTACAGTGATTGATTGGGTCGAGCTGGGGTTCGGCCCCGTCCCATCCCTCAGTTTGCGAGTTCCCACAGTGAAAAGATCGACTCATCGGCTGGCATCGGGAGCTTGGCGCCGATGTCTCGCGGGGATTGCAGCCGCCGGGCTGCTGCTGGGTGCCACGGCGGCTGGCGCGGGGCCGGAACTGCTGGTGCGCAAGGGCGACGCGCTTTTCGTCCCGGAAGCGTCGCCGCTGCGCGCACGCATCGCCATGGACGTCGTCAAGACGGCCGGCCTGCCGCATGAGCTCAGCGTGCCCGCCGTCGTGGAGGTCGACCCGACCAGTTCTTTCCAGGTGCTGGCGCCGCTGAGCGGCACGGTCGTGGAGCTCAACGTCAAGGTCGGCGATACGGTGCGCAAGGGCCAGGTGCTGGCCTTGCTGCAGTCGTCGGACCTGCTGCAGGCCGCCAGTGACGCCGCCAAGGCGCGCGACCAGCGCAGCCTGGCCCACAAGGCGCTGGAGCGTGCGCGCCAGGTGCTGCTCGCAGGCGGCAGCGCCGAGAAGGACCTGGAGGCGGCCCAGAGCCAGCTCGTGCAGGCTCAGACCGAGCTGGATCGCGCCGAGGGCCGCCTCAAGGCGCTGGGGCTGGCGCCCGATACCGAGCCGCGGCATGCGCGGCTGGTGGTGAAGGCGCCGGCCTCGGGTTCGGTGACCAGCCTGTCTGTCGGCGTCGGCAGTGTCGTGAACGACGTGACGGCGCCGCTGCTGACGATGGTGAACCTCGAATCGGTCTACCTCACGGCCCTGGTGCCCGAGGCCTGGCTGGCCCAGATCAAGATGGGGGCGCCTCTGCTGGCCACCGTGAACGCCTACCCCGACCAGCCCATCAAGGCGGCGGTGCAGTCCATCGCCAGTGTGGTGGAGGCCGACACGCGGCGCACCCGCGTGCGCACCCGTGTGCCCAACGCGGACGGGCGCCTGCGCCCGAACATGTTCGCGACGGTGAAGTTCGCGGTGACGCAGCCCGTGCAGCCCGTTGTGCCCCAGTCCGCCCTAGTGATGAACAACGACCAGGTGCTGGTGTTCGTCGAATCCTCTCCCTGGACATTCAAGCCCCGCGTCGTGCTGCTGGGCAGCGAGGACGGCAACCAGGTGCGTGTTCGTAGTGGCCTCAGCGGCGGCGAGCGCGTGGTGGTGCGTGGCGGTGTGCTGCTGAATGATTAACCTCCTCATCCAGCTCTGCTTCAAGCGGCGCCAGCTCATCTGGGTCCTGGCCGCATTGCTGACGGCCTACGGCTACTTCTGCTGGGTCAACATGACCGTGGAGGCCTACCCCGAGATCGGCGACGTGACGACGGTGGTGACCACCCAGGTGCCGGGGCTCGCGGCCGAGGAGGTCGAGCAGCAGATCACCATCCCGCTGGAGCGCGCGCTGCGCAACACGCCGGGCCTGGTCACGATACGGTCCAGCTCCACCTTCGCGCTGTCCCTAATCACGCTGGTTTTCAAGGACGGCACCGAGGACTATTTCGCCAACCAGCGGGTGCTGGAGCGCATCGGCACGGTGACGCTGCCGCCGGGCGTCACGCCGGGCCTGGGCCCCGTGACCGGCCCGGGCGGCGAGATCCTGCGCTACACGCTGGAGTCGGACAGTCGCAACCTGATGGAGCTGTCGGAAATCCAGCGCTGGATCGTCGTGCCGGCGCTCAAGGAGGTGTCGGGTGTCGTCGACGTGACCAACTTTGGCGGCTTCACCAAGGAGTTCCAGCTCGAGGTCGACCCCGTCAAGCTGGAACAATTCAACCTGACGCTGCAGGACGTCGTCAGCGCCGTCAACGCCAACAGCGTCAACGCTGGCGGCGGCCGCGTGGTGCGTGGAGAGCAGGGCTATGTGGTGCGTGCCATTGGCCAGATCCACGAGCTGAAGGACCTTGGCACCGTGGTCGTGACGCAGAAGGACGGCAATCCGGTGCTGGTGCGCGACCTGGGGCGGCTGCAGATCGGCCACCAGGAGCGCGAAGGCATCCTCGGCAAGAACTTGAACCCAGACACCCTCGAGGGCATCGTGCTGATGCTCAAGTACCAGAACCCCTCCCGCGTTCTGGAAGGCGTTCACCAGAAGCTCGAAAAGCTCCAGAAGCGCCTGGCTGCAATAGACGTCAAGCTGGTGCCCTACATCGACCGCGACGACCTGGTGAAGCTGACCGTGGACAAGGTGACGCACACGGTGCTGGAGGGCATCGGGCTAGTGTGCATCGTGCTGATCCTCTTCCTGGGCAGCCCGCGCAGCGCCATCGTCGCAGCGGTGGCCATCCCGATCGCGCTGGTCACGACTTTCATCTTCATGACCTGGTCCGGCATGCCGGCCAACCTGCTGTCTCTGGGCGCCATCGACTTCGGCATCATCGTGGACGGGGCCATCGTCGTCATGGAGACCATCCTGCGCCGGCGCGAGGAGCAACCCACCGAGCCGCTGACCCGCACCGACGTGCTGGAGATGACCAGCCACGTGGCCCAGCCGATGTTCTTCGCGACGCTGATCATCATCCTGGCCTATTGCCCGCTGTTCGCCTTCCAGCGCGCCGAGGGCAAGCTTTTCACGCCCATGGCCTGGACGGTGGGCTATGCGCTGTTCGGCGCGCTGCTGTGCTCGCTGACCCTCATTCCCGGTCTGGCCTATATCGCCTTGCGCAAGCCCCGCAAGGTCTTCCACAACAAGCCGCTGCTCTGGCTGACCGAGCGCTATCGCTCGGGGCTCACCCAACTGATCGCCCGGCCGTGGGTCGCCGTCGCGATCAGCGGCGCGGTGCTGGTGGCCGTGGTGAGCCTGGGCGCGACTGCGGGGCGAGAGTTCCTGCCGGAGCTGGACGAAGGCTCGCTGTGGCTGCAGGTGGACATGCCGAGCGGCATCTCGCTGGACAAGGCCAACGAGATGGCGGCCGAGGTGCGTCGCGCCATGCTGGAGTTCCCCGAAGTCAAGCACGTCGTCACGCAACTGGGCCGCAACGACAGTGGTACCGACCCCTGGACGCCGTCGCACATCGAGGCCCCGGTCGGCCTGATGCCTTACGAGACTTGGCCCGACCGGGAGTCCAAGGCCGAGTTCGTGCGGCGCGTCAGTGCGCGGCTGGACAAAATTCCCGGCATCTCTTTCGGCATCAGCCAGCCCATCATCGATGGCGTCAACGACGCCGTGGGTGGCGCGCACAGCCCGCTGGTGCTGCGCGTCTATGGCTTCGACCTGGCCGAAGACCGCCGCATCGCCGACCAGGTCGTGGAACTGCTCAAGCAGGTCCGCGGCACGGCCTCGGCCTCGGTCTTCCAGGCACCGCCCATCCCGCAGCTGGTGGTCAAGGTCAACCGCGAAGCTGCCGCGCGCTACGGCATCAACGTGGCCGATATCGCTAACCTGGTCCAGAACGGCGTGGGTGGTGCCCCGGTGATCTCCGTCTATGTGGAGGATCGCGTCTACAACGTCAGCGTGCGCTTCCCTGGTGACTACAAGGCCAGCCCGGAAGTGCTGGGCCGCATGGTGCTGCGTTCCAGCACCGGCGCGACGGTGCCGCTGTCGCTGGTGGCCGAGATCAAGCTGCAGAGCGGCCAGAGCACCATTTCCCACGAGCTCAACGAGCGCCAGGTCACCGTGCGCATCGACAACCGCGACCGCGACCTGGCCTCCTATCTCGACGAGGCCCAGGCCCGCATCGACAAGGAGGTGAAGTTCGATGCCCAGAAGCACCGCCTCGAATGGGCCGGCCAGTTCGAGAACCAGCGGCGCGCCCAGGAACGCCTGACAGTCATCCTCGGCGTCGTGCTACTGGCCATGGGCACCGTGCTCTTCCTGCAGTTCGGAAAGCTGCGCCAGACGCTGCTCATCCTCGGCGTCGTGCCACTGGCGACGCTGGGCGGGCTGATCGCCATCCACGTCACCGGCGAGACGCTCAACGTGGCGACGGCGGTGGGCTTCATCGCGCTGTTCGGCGTGTCGGTGCAGAACGCCATCATCATGGTGTCCAACTTCCGGCGCGTGCGTGGCCAGGGCCTGCCGCTGGACCAGACCGTCACGCAGGCCGCCGCGGAGCGGCTGCGCCCGGTGCTGATGACGGCGACTGTGGCTTCCATCGGCATGCTGCCGGCGGCCCTCGCCACTGGCGTGGGCACGGACGTGCAGCGCGGCCTGGCCACCGTGGTGGTGGGGGGGCTGATCGTGTCGACGCTGTTGACCCTGTTCGTGCTGCCCAGCCTGTTCTACTCGATCGAGCATTTATGCGAACGCAAGGGCTGGGACCAACAGGACCGGAGGGGCCGATGAGTCGCGTGGTGTTCTGCCTGCCGCTGCTGCTCGCGGCCTGCACGGTGGGCCCCGACTACCGTCGACCCGACCTGGCCCTGCCGCCGCGCGTGACACAGGCCGAGACCACCGCGCCGGCTGCGGCTGCCGCCGACTTGGAGCGCGACTGGTGGCGCCGCTTCGGCTCCGAAAGGCTGGACCGGCTCGTCGACGAAGCGTTGCGCGCCAGCCCGACCGTCGAGGCCGGCCAGGCCAACCTGAAGGCGGCCCGGGAAGCCGTCGCCGCCCAGGAGGGCGTGAGCCTGCCGCAGGTCGGCGTGAGTCTGTCGTCGACCCGGCAGAAGACCGCCGCCGTCTACGCCTCGCCGCTGGCCAGCAATAGCTATATCTACACAGTGCACACGGCCCAGATCAGCGTCGGCTACAGCCCCGACGTGTTCGGCCTGAACCGGCGCAGCGTCGAAGCCCTGGAGGCGCAACGTGACGTGGCGGCCGAGAACCTGTCGGCCACGCGGCTGACGCTGGCGGCCAATGTCGTGCAGGCGGTCATCAACAGTGCTGGTTTGGCCGAGCAGATGCAACTGGTGCGCACGCAGATCGAGACCCAGCGGCGGGCGCTCGAAATTACACAGCGGCTGCGGCGCGTAGGGGCCGCAGCCGAGGCCGACGAGACCGCCCAGCAGCTGCAGCTGGCGGGGCTGGAGGCCAGCCTGCCGCCGCTGGAGCGCCAGCTCGAGCAACAGGACCACCAGCTCAAGGCCCTGGTCGGGCGCTACCCGGCCGACCCGCTGGAGACGCGGTTCAGCCTCGCGGAGCTGCACCTGCCCGCCGCGCTGCCGGCCGCCGTGCCGGCCCGTCTGGTCGAGACCCGGCCCGACGTGCGCGCCGCCGAGGCTGGCCTGCGCTCGGCCAACGCGCAGGTCGGCGTGGCGCGGGCGAACCGCCTGCCCGCGCTCAGCATCACCGCGTCGGGCATCGGGCAGGCATCGTCGAGCCTGTCCGAGCTGTTCCAGTCGGCCAACCGCTTCTGGAGCCTGGTCGGTGGGCTGACCCAGCCCGTCTACGACGGCGGCACGCTGGCCGCGCGCGAGCGTGCCGCCTGGGCGCAGCGGGACGCGGCGGCGGCCCTCTACCGCCAGACCGTGCTGCAGGCCATCCAGTCGGTGGCGGACAGCCTGGCAGCGGCAGACGCCGACCGGCGGCTCGTTGGGCGCCAGGCCGAGGCCCTGCGCGCCGCCGAGCGGGCTGCGCGCATCGCCCGGGATCAGGTCAGGCTGGGCGATCTCAGCCCCCTGGCGGCGCTGGCGGCCGAACAATCGCAGTGGCAGGCCGGTCTCGCGCTCGCGCAGGCGCGGGCGGCCGAACTGTCCGATGCGGTGGCCGTCTGTCAGGCCATCGCGGGAACCTGGATTCAGGAGACACCATGAGCAGTACCGATTGCCACGACGAAGGCCGTGCCCATCACGCGATGGAGATCTCGCGCTTTGACATGGGCGAGCGCTTCAGCGAGATGACCGTCGTCGACCTCGGACATGGCAAGCTGATCTACATCGCCGGCCAGGTCGCGGACGACACAGGCCTGGACATCACCGGCCAGACCCGTCAGGTCCTGAACTTCATCGACGGACTGCTGGCCCGTGCCGGCGCCGACAAGACTCACATCGTGCAGGCCCGTGTCTACCTCGCCTCGGTGGGCGACTACGTGGCCATGAACTCGGTCTGGGACGATTGGGTGCCGCGGGGCCACACGCCGGCCCGCTGCACCGTCGGTGCCCGGCTGATCTCGTCCGATTACAGGGTCGAGATCGAATGTGTGGCTGCGGTGCACCACCGGATGCACGACCACGCCGAAGGGCCGCTCAAGCCGCTGCGGGGCTGAAGGCCACGCTGGCGCGCAGCCCGATGCCGTCGTCGCCGTCGTCCAGTCGAAGCTCCGCGCGCATCAGCTCCGCATAGCGCTGCACGATGGCCAGGCCCAGGCCGGCGCCGGCGCCCAGTCGCACACCCTCGCTGCCCTGGCGCCAGCGCAGCTTCAGCGACTCGCGCCGTTCGGCATCGATGCCGGGGCCGCGGTCGCTGACTGCCAGCATCAGGCGTTCGCCGCTGCGGTGGACCTCAAGCCGGATGTAGCCGGGCTCGCCGGGGCGCAGGCCGTAGCGAAGCGCGTTGTCCAGCAGATTGGACAGCAGGCCTTCGACGAGGGCGGGGTCGGCCATCACCCAGGCCGGCGCGTCCAGGCCGCTGGCCTCCAGCTCGACGCCGGCCTTGTCGGCGCGCGGCAGCAGGCGCAGCAGCAGTTCGCGCGAGATCGCGGCCAGGTCCACCCGCAGGAGCTGGACGGCCGCGCTGGCCTCATTGGCCAGGGCCACTGCCAGCAACTGATCGACGAGGCGGCTGGCGCGTTGCTGGCTCTGCAGCACGGCTTGCAACTGTTCCCGCCACTGTGCCGGGTCGCGCTGGGCCAGACCGTATTCGGCGAGTGCGCGAATGCCGGCCAGTGGCGTGCGCAGCTCATGCGCCACGTTGCCGGCGAATTCGCGCTGCGCCGCCACGCCCTGCGCCACCCGACCCAGCAGCGCGTCGATGGCGCTCGCCAGCCCGTGCACGTCGCGCGAGGCTGCGTCGGCCAGCGCTTGGGGAGGTAGCGGCGACAGGTCGGCCGCGTCGCGCGACTCCACCAGCTCTTGCAGGCGCGACAACGGCCGTATGTCGTGGCTGACGATGTGGCGCACCCACAGGACCAAGCCCAGCAGCAGCGCGACCTGGGGCGCCGCCGAGAACAGCACCAACTGCCTCAGCAGGGCGCTGCGGCTGTTCGTCGTCAGCGCGACGATGATCCTCACCGGCGCCGGCTGGCTGCGCCGCAGCACCACGGCGCGCAGGTCCTGGCCCTGGTAGCGCAGGTCGGTGTAGTGCCATTCGCTGCTGTCGTCGCCATCGGGCCCGGCGCGCAGGCCGGCATGGCCGGCCACGAGCCGGCCCTGGGCGTCGAGCACGGCGAAGTAGACCTGCTCGCTCTGGTCGTAGAGCACCGTGCGGATGTCGTCGGCGCTCATGTTCAGCGCTAGCCTGTCGCCGCGCTGCACGAGGTGGGCGCCGAGCAGGTAGGCGTCGTCCAGCATCGCGCGGTCGAAGGCGCGCTGCGTGAAGTAGGCGGCGATGCCCACCGCCAGCGCCGCCCCCAGGCTACAGGTCAGCAGCAGCGGCAGCGTGACGTGGCGCAGTAGCCGGGTGCGCAGCGAAGCCCGCGGCGCCGCGGTCATCGGTGCACCCTTCGCGCCTTGCGCTTGCCTTGCCGGCGTGGCAAGGCGTTTGCCAGGCATGGGATGCCCACTGGGCATCTCAAGTCCGGGCTCACTCCCGCCAGGCGGGAGCGAGCTTGCCTTGGGCGGCCCGGCGCGTTGATCAAGTTTCAGCCTCGATCAGATAGCCCAGGCCGCGCAGCGTGCGGATGCCCGCGCCGCTGCCCTGCAGCTTCTTGCGCAGCCGCGAGATGAAGGCTTCCAGCGCGTTGGCGGCCAGCAGGTCGTCGAAGCCCGACAGCTTGTCCGCCAGCGCCGCCTTGCTGACGACGCGGCCCGGCGGCGTCAGCAGCTCGCACAGCACGGCGAACTCGCGCGCCGGCAGTAGCAGCGGTTCGGCGCCCAGATACACGCGCTGGGTGCGGCGGTCCAGGCTGAGCCGGCCGACGCTGACCCGGTCGTCCAGGTCCAGCCTGCGGCGCACTAGCGCGCGCAGCCGGGCCTCCACCTCGGCTAGGTCGAAAGGCTTCCCCAGGTAGTCGTCGGCGCCGGCGTTCAGGCCGGCGATGCGCTCCTCGGTGCGATTGCGCGCGGTCAGGACCAGCACCGGCGTGCGGTCGCCGCGGCCGCGCGCGTCGTGCAGTAGCTGCAGGCCGTTGTCGTCGGGCAGGGTCAGGTCCAGCAGCACGGCGTCGAAGCCATGGACTCGCCACAGCCAGCGGGCCTGTTCGGCCGTGGCGGCCCGCTCCACCTGGTGGCCCTGGTCGGCCAGGCTGCGGCTGACCACCTGGGCGAGCGTGACGTCGTCCTCGACGAGAAGAATGCGCATGCGGCGAAGGTAGCGCATGAGTCTGTCGCCACGGTGTCGGCTGATCAGGTTTCGGTCAGGCGGTCAGCGGGACTAAGCCCGCGAAGAGCTTCCCGTTCCTGCTCTTTGCGTCTGCTGCCGGTGTCGGCCGCCACCAGCTTCATTGCGCTGTTGGGCCAGGCTGCCGCTGCGCGCGAAGCCTCGATGAAGCGCCTGCGCGCGGTGCCAATGACGCCCATGCTGGCGGCCCTGGGCCTGCTACCGATGGTGCTGTTTCATGACGTCGGCACCGAGACGCAGCGCCCGCTTCCGGGGCTGTCGGCGGGCTTGCGCCACATCGATGTTGGCGAGGCGCGCGCCTGCGGACGCGGCACCATAACGCGCCATTCCAGGTTAAGGGACGACACCATGCCCCCGACAGACCGCATGTCTGCGCCGCTGATGCGCCCCCTGACAGGCTGGCCGCTGATCGGCGTCGCCCTGGCCTCCGGTGCACTGACCATCGAGCAGGGCTTGTCTCTGCTGGAGGGCCGGGCCGACCTCAAGAGTCGGCCTGGCCACGAGCCGTGGTGGTCCTGGCCTGTGCCTGGTCGGCCCTCGTCACCATGCAGGAGGCGTGGCTGGCCGGCTCCGCGGCCGATCCCTTTTTCGCCCGGCGGCAGCCCTCGGACGCATTGCCTGCGGCGCGCTGGCTGCGGGGAACCGTCGGCCTCTGGGACCTGTGGCTCGCGCCGGCGGCCTGGCAGGCTGGACTGCGGGGCGAGCAACCCAGCCGGCTGCTCGCGCTGGCGGTTGCGGGCGTCGCTGCCGGCAGCCTGTTGATGGAGCGGACGGGCGACGACGGCAGCATCGGTCGTTTCGCGATCGGCGCGTTCTGGCTTGGCTATGCGGGCTTGGTCGCCCTGGCCCTGTTGATGGAGTGCCATGGTGGTTCCAGCAGCTTGGGGCGCAACGCCTGGCTGCTGATCCTGCCGTGCGCGCTGTGGCTGCCGGTCCAGTTCGACGGCGTGCTGCTAATGGGCCTGCACATCCCGGGCGGCAGCTTCGCAGAGGCCGAGCCGGCCAAATTCACTATCGGCATCGGCATCGGCAGCGGCAGCGGCGTGTTGCTCGTCGGCGTGGCGACAAGATTCGACGCGGCCTGACGGTCGCGGCCCTATCGGCGGCGCTGCTAGGAAGACGCCCAGCCAGGCATCGATATTGCCCGAGCGCCCGCGTACCTTGACGTCCTGGCCCCTGTAGCCGGCGTCGTAGCGGTAGTTGTTAAGCGCCAGCTTGTACTCGGCGCGTCGTCGGCGCGGGCGGCGGTCGCGAGCCAGGCCGGTGCGACGAGACAGGGCTTCGCGGCCGGCAGGATGGCCAGCGCACCTTGCGGTATGGTGTCCGCATGAGTGAGATGAGCTTCTTCTGGCACGACTACGAGACCTTCGGCCGCGTGCCCCGCCGTGATCGCCCGGCCCAGTTCGCCGGCCTGCGCACAGACGCCGAGCTGAACGAGATCGGCGAGCCATTGATGCTGTATTGCCAGCCGGCGCCCGACTACCTGCCCGACCCCGAGTCCTGTCTCCTGACGGGCATCCTGCCCCAGCACTGCCTGCAAAAAGGCGTGCCCGAGCATGAGTTCGCCGCCGCCATCGAGACCGTGCTGGCCACGCCGGGCACCATCGGCGTGGGCTACAACAGCATCCGCTTCGACGACGAGGTCACCCGCCATCTGTTCTGGCGCAATCTCATCGACCCCTATGGCCGCGAATGGCAGAACGGCTGCGGCCGCTGGGATCTACTGGACGTGGTGCGCTGCGCCTACGCGCTGCGGCCCGAGGGCCTGGAGTGGCCCAAGCACGAAGACGGCCGCCCAAGCTTCAAGCTCGAGCACCTAACCGTGGCCAACGGCGTCTCGCACGAGGCGGCCCACGATGCGCTGTCGGACGTGCGCGCCACCGTGGCGCTGGCACGCAAGCTGCGCTACGCCCAGCCCAAGCTGTGGGACTTCTGCGTCAAGCTGCGCAGCAAGCAGGCGGTGTGGGACGAGATCGGCATCGGCAAGCCTTTCCTGCACATCTCCGGCATATACGGCCCCGAGCGCGGCTGCATCGCCATGGTCTGGCCGCTGGCCCCGCACCCGACCAACAAGAACGAGCTGATCGTCTGGGACTGCGCGGCCTCGCCGCAGGAGCTGCTGTCGCTGAACGCCGCCAGCATCCGCGAGCGCATGTTCACCAAGCAGGAGGCCCTGCCCGAGGGCGTCACGCGGCTGCCGATCAAGACCATCCACGTCAACAAGAGCCCCATCGTCATCGGCAACCTGAAGACGCTCAGCCCGGCGATGGCCGAGCGCTGGGGGCATGACGTCGAGGCGCAGTTGGCGAATGCCAGGCAGCTAGCCGAGAAGGGGCGGCTGCTGGACGGGCTGTGGGCTGACGTCTTCCAGCGCGAGCCCTTCGCGCCGGCCGATGTTGACGAGGACCTCTACGGCGGCTTCATCGGCAACGAGGACCGTCGCGCGCTGAACCGCGTGCGCACGACGCCGCCCGAGCAGCTTGCCGAGCGCGCCGCCCAGGGCAAGCTGGCCTTCCAGGACGGGCGCCTGGACGAGCTGGTGTTCCGTTGGCGCGCCCGCAACTTTCCCCAGAGCCTGTCACCCGATGAGGCCGAGCGCTGGCAGGCGCATCTAGCCGCGCGGCTGCATGAGGGTGAAGGCGGCGCGCTGACGCTGTCGGCCTTCATGGAGCGCATCGACCAGCTCGCCGAGACCGCCGACGAGCGCGGCGAGGAGATCCTGTCGGCGCTGCACGACTACGCCGAGCAGATCGCGCCCTGACCGTCACTGCCGCTTCAGGTACTTGTCCCGCAGCGCCGTCTGCCGATCGCTCAATTCCATCTCGCGGCCCTGCATGAAGACGCGCTCGATGCGCGTCGACGGCTCCAGCGGATCGCCGTCGGCCACGAAGAGATTGGCCAGCTTGCCGACCTCGAGTGACCCCAGCTTGTCGGCGACGCCGAGGATCTGTGCCGGGTAGAGGGTCACGGCCTTCAGGGCCTCGTCGTCGCTTAGGCCAAAGGCGCGGGCATGGGCCGCCTCGAAAGGCAGGTTGCGCGCATTCGTCGAGTCGCGCCCGCCGTCGGCGATGCAGTAGCGCACGCCGGCCGCGGCCAGCTTGGCCGGCAGGCTGAACAGGGCGTCCGGCGGGTCGTCGCGGCGCATGGGCAGGCGCAGCAGGCCGTCGATGACGACGGGCACATCGCGTTCGCGCAGCGTGTCAGCCACGCGCCAGGCATCCGCCCCGCCGACGAGGATCAGCTTAAGGCCGTGGCGCGCGGCGAAGTCCAGCGCGAAGCGGATCTGCGCCAGGTCGTCCGCATGCATGAAGACCGGCCGCGCGGGCGCGGCGCCGGGCGCGGCGGGCAGCACGGGCCGCATGGCTTCCCAGCGCGTGTCGACGGGCGTGGCCGGGTCGGCCGCGCGGGCCAGTGCATAGGCCTTGGCCTGCTCGAAGCTGTCGTCCAGCAGCTTGAGCCGCGCCTCGGTCGATTTGCGCATCTCGGCCAGCCGCGCCTCGGGCTGGCTGGGGAAGAGGGCGCTGTTCAGCCGCATGCGCGGCAGCACGATGTGCAGGCCGGCCTCGGGAAGGAGGGCCATGTCCTGCCAGTTCCAGCCCTCTAGCTGCAGCAGGGCCGAGGTGCCGGCGATCAGGCCGGCGCGGCCTGCCTCGGGCACCGACAGGGCCGCCAGCACGCCGCCGCCACGGGTGATGGGCAGCAACTCGCTGTCGGCATTGAAGGCCACCAGGGCGCGGGCATTAGGGTTGAGCGCACCCGTTTCGGCGCTGTCCGTGGAGGCGTTGACCGCGCGGATCTCGGCCAGACCGAGACTCGTGTTGGCAGCGACCATGCCGGGATAGACATGCCGGCTGCCGAGGTCGATGGTCGTGGCGCCGAGGGGCGCGGCGAGGTCGGTGCCGATCGCGCGGATCCTGCCGGCCTCGATGAGGAGGCTGCCATGGGTGATCACGGGACCGCTGACCGGGTGGATGGTGGCATTGCGCAGCAGCAGCGGCTCGCGCTGCGGCGGGGGCGGCGTGTTGGGCGTCGCCTGGGCGGTGAGGGCGGCGGCAGAGAAGGCGGTGATGAGGGCAAGGCGCTTCATGTCAGTACGCATCCTGAGTGCATTCATGCCAGGCGTCGCCGCCGAAATAGCTGTGGCGGTCACGGTTGGCCTCGTGCAACCAGCGCTGCAGCTCCAGTTGGTCCAGCGCCGCAGCCAGTGGCGTTGCAGGTCGCCCCTCTGGCGGTGCCACGGCCTTGGATCGCTCGGGCAAAGCCAGGGCGACGAGGCGGGCGCGCTCCATGCGGTCTCGCTCGCGCAGTTGGGCATCCTCGGCCAGGTCGAAGTAGCGCCGGCCATCGATCCAGGTCTGCTCGGCCTTGGCCGCGCTGGACAAGGGGTTGGCGCTCCAGATGACGAAGTCGGCGTCCTTGCCCACTTCCAGCGAGCCGACGCGCTTGTCGACGCGCAACTGCCTGGCCGGGTTGATCGTCACGAACTTCAGTGCGTCGGCTTCCGTCATGCCCCAGGCGTTGCCGCCATAACGCAGCGCCTTGGCGGCTTCGGTGTTGAGGCGCCGGGCCAGCTCGTCGCTGTCGGAGTTGAAGCTGGTCAGCACGCCGGCCTTGGCCGTCATCGCGCCGTTGTATGGGATGGCGTCCTGCACCTCGACCTTGTAGCCCCACCAGTCCGAGAAGCCCGAGGCGCCGGCGCCGATGGAAGCGATCTCGGGCGCGACCTTGTAGGCCTCCAACACATGCTGGAAGGTGGCGACGTCCAGGCCGAAGTCCTTGGCCAGGGCGATGAACATCAGGATCTCGTCGGCGCGGTAGCTGTGGATGTGGATGACGCGCTTTTTCTCCAGCAGCTCGACCAGGGTGTCCATCTGCAGGTCGCGGCGGGTGTTGGGGTCGGCCTTGCGCTGCTCGCGGTAGCGCTGCGCGGCCAGCAGGGCGTCGCGCATGACCTGCTCCACGCCCATTCGCGTGGCCGGGTAGCGCGCGTCGCCTTCGTTGGCCGGGAAGTTGGCGCGCTTGACGTTCTCGCCCAGCGCGAACTTGATGCCGGGCGGCGCGCCTTCGAACTTCAGCGCCTCGGCGTCCTGGCCCCAGCGTAGCTTGATGACCTGGTTCTGGCCGCCGATGGCATTGGCCGAGCCGTGCAGCAGGTTGGCACTGGTCACGCCGCCGGCGAGCTGGCGGTAGAGGCTGATGTCGGTGGCATCGACGACGTCGCCCACGCGCACCTCGGCCGTCACCGAATGCGCGAACTCGTTGATGCCGCGGTTGATGGCGGTGTGGGAATGGGCGTCGACGAGGCCGGGCGTCAGGTGCTTGCCCGTGGCGTCGATGACGACGGCGCCGGCCGGTGCCGCCAGCCCCGGACCGATGGCGGCGATGCGGCCGTCGCGCACCAGCAGGTCGGTGGCCGGCAGATTGCCTGCGGCGGCGCTGGTCCAGACGGTGGCATTGCGCACCAGCACGGCGGCGGGGCGATCCGGTATCGCCGCTCGGCCGAAGGCACCGGCCGGGAAGGTGGCCGGGGAGGGCGTCGAAGCCACGGGGGGCTTGGGCAGTGGTGGCTCGAAGGGCGCAACGCGCGTGGCCGTCCAGGCCTGGGTGCGCCCGTCGGCCAGCGTCAGCGCGCCGGCCAGCGTCGACCTCCGGCCTTCCAGGCGCAGGCTGGTGCCACCTTCGCAGGGCCAGCGCAGCAGCAGCTCGCGGCCACGCTGTTGCAGCTCGCAGGCCTTGCCGTCGACCTGCAGCGTCGGTTTGGCGCGCGTGCCGGCGATCTGCCAGTTCTGCTCGGTGCCGCCGGCGGGTTGGACCGTCCAGCGGCCGCGGGAGTCGAAGCGCTCCCAGGCCTCGGTCGGCAGCGGCTGGCCGTCGACGAAGGCGATCTCGACCTCGGCCTGCTCACTGCTGAAGAGATCGCCGCTGGCGACGATGACGTCGGCGATCTGGCCCGGCGCCAGGCGTCCAAGGCGCGGCTGGTTGAGTAGCCGGGCCGGTGTCGTCGTCAGCGCGGCCAGGGCGGCATCGGGTGCCAGGCCACGCTGCACGGCCTGGCGCAGCCGCGGCCAAAAGTCCTTTTTGAGATCCTTTACGCCCTGGGTCGAGAGAGCGAACTCGACGCCCGCCGCCTGCAGAGCCGCGGCATTGCCGGGCGCGCGCTCCCAGTGCTGCAGTTGGTGCAGGGGCACGTCCAGCGCGCTCTCGGGCTGTTCGACCTCGGGCGCGGCGGGGTAGGCCAACGGCAGGATGACGGGCAGGCCCAGGGTCTTGAGCTGGGCTGCCTTGCGGTATTCGAAGCCGGTGCCCAGGGCAATCAGCTTCAAGCCGAACTCGTCGCGCAAGCTTGCGATGCGCAGCAGGTCTTCCTCGTCCAGCGCCTCGTGGACGACGGCTTGCTTGCCGGCCAGGGCCGAGGCAAGGGCGGCCAGGCTGGCGTTGAATTCGCGCCGCTCGCCGGTGGGTGCCGACCCGGCAGCCCAGCGGGCGTTCAGCAGCGTCTGGCGCTGCAGCGCGATGCTGCCCATCAGCGAGGTCGGGTAGTTGATCGCGCCGCCGCGGCCGCCGGCCTCGAAGTCGAAGCCCTGGTATTCGTGGGCGAGGTGCTGGGCCACATCGGGTGTCAGCACCAGGCTGCGCGCATCGGCGCCGTCCCGGAGGCTGATCAGCGCGCTCTGGCCGCGGAAAACCGCGCCCGGGGGCGGCAGGGACAGGGCTGTCGTGAAGCCCTGTTCGCGTGCCGCGCGCAGGTCCTCCGGCTTGATCTCCAGCGCGGCGGCCTGGCGGAATTCGCTGCGCACCCAGCGCTGGCCCGGCGTCAGGCCCTTCGCCCTGGAGGCGGTGTCGATGCGGCCCTGGCCCAGGTTGCTGGCCGCGTCGATGAAGCCGGCATAGACCGTGTGGCCGGTGAGCTGCCAGATGCGGGCGCCGGCCGGTGGCTTGAGGTTGGCGCCGATGGCGACGATGACGCCGTCCTTCATGACCAGGGTGCCGTCCTCGATCACTTGGCCCGGCGCCAGCACCAGGCGGGCACCGGTCAGGGCATGCCAGCGCGGTGTCGCGTCGCGCAGGCCCTGAGGGATTTCACTGAGCTGCTGGGCCTGAGTCAGGCCGGTGAGCAGGGCAAGCAGGGAGACAGCTAGCAAGCGCATCGTCTCGAGGTGTGGTGGCGCCGCGGTACGGCAAGGACGCGGACTCTAACGCCGTGATGTGCGTCATGGCCGAAACCCGGCAGTCCTGCGATAGTCGGGACTAAAGACCAGCCAGGAGACCCCATGAGCAGCGCCGCCCCCGCCACCTCCGAGGACACCACTTCCGCCCGCCTGCGAGCCCTGCTGGTGCGGGCGCCGACGGCGGTTGCCTTTGTCTCGGGCCAGCGCTTCGAGGTCGTCAGCGAGGAGTTCAACCACCTGTTCGGTTTCGGCGACGACAGCGACCTGGCCGGCGAGGGTACGCGCGCCGTGCATACCACCGACCTCGCCCACACTGCCCTGATGGAGCGCGCCGCTGCGGCCTTCGCCGCCGGTAGGCCGCTCGACGAGGAGATCGAATACGTCAAGCGCGACGGCCACCGCTTCTGGGGCCGGCTGCAGGCCACGCCGGTGCACTGGGATGCGCCCCATGGAGAGTCGCTGTGGATCGTCGAGGACGTGACGGCCGCCCGGGCCCTGCGGCTGCAGCCGACCTGGACGGCCAAGCACGACAGCGTGACCGAGCTGGCCAACCGCCGCGAGTTCGAGCGGCGCCTGGGCGAGCATGTCGGCAGCCGCCGCAACGAGCCGGTGTCGGTGCTGTGGGTGGACGTGGACCGCTTCAGCGAAGTCATCAAGGAAATGGGCGCCGAGGTCGGCGACCATTTCCTCTACGGCCTGGGCCAGATGCTGATCAGCAAGGTGCGGGCCTCCGACCTCGTCGCGCGCCTGGAGGAAGACCATTTCGCCATCCTGCTGCCCGACTGCGACCAGCACTACGCCCAGATCATTGCTGAAAAGGTGCGCTCCGCCATCGCGAGCTATCGGCTGCGCTGGGGCCTGCACCGCACCCGTGTGAAGGCCTCGCTGGGTGTCGTGCAGATCCAGCCGACGCTGGGCACGGTGGATGCCGTGCTGGGCGGCGCAGCCCTGGCCTGCACCGAGGCCAAGGCAGCCGGTGGCGACAGCGTGCGCGTCTTCGTTTCTGCCGGCGGCTATGAGGAACTTGCGGGCTGATTTCACGGTCGGCGCCGGGGTGATCCCCGGAAATGCGGGGTTTTCTGCCTTTTGTTCTAAAGTTCCGGCAAGCGCTGCCGATGTACGGCCAAAGCGCTCAATGACTGAATCCCGATGAACGTCGCCCTGTCCACCGCCCTGTCCGGTATCTCGTCAGCGAACGAGCGGCTGCGCGCGTCGTCGGCGAACATCGCCAACCTGGCGGCCAGCAACCAGAGCCGCCCCGGCACCGAGCCGACCAACGTCGACAAGGCGCCCCAGCGCGAGATCAATCCGGCCAACGAGATCGTCGAGCAGCAATCGGCGGCCTACGCCTATGTAGCGAATCTCAAGGTGCTGCAGACGCAGATCAACACCACCGGCGCCCTGCTGGACATCAAGGCCTGACCGGCCAGCGCCTTCGCGACGAAAGCGGCCGTCAGGCCGCTTATTCCTTGCTGGCCTCGCCTTTCAGTGAACACAAGCCTACGGCCCATTCGGCGGTCAGGCGCTCGCGCAGGGCGAGGGTCTCGGCGCGCTGGCGGGCGAGGTCGGCCGCGAGCTGGTCGATCTGGGCCAGGCGCTGGTCCAGCCCCTGCAGGATGAGGTCCTCGGGCAAGCCGTCCTGGCAGGCGACAAAAAGCGCGCGCAGCTGGTCCAGGCCAAAGCCCAGGCGCTGGCCGAGCTGGATCATCTGCAGCCGATGCAGCGCCGCCTCGCCGTACTGGCGGTAGCCGTTGGCGCCGCGTTCGGCCGGTGGCAGCAGGCCGCTGGATTCATAGAAGCGGATGGCCGAAGTGGCCATGCCGGTGCGCTGTGAGAGTTCGCCGATCTTCATCTGGGTACCGCTTGACGTTAAAGTTGACTTGAAGCTTAGCATCCGTCGTGCTTCAACTGCCAACCCGCTCCGCCATGTCCGCTAGCCCCCTGTTCCAGCCCCTGACTCTCCCCAATGGCCGTCGCCTGCCCAACCGCCTCGTCAAGGCGGCCATGGAGGAGGGCCTGGCCGACTCCGGCCAGGTGCCTGGTTCCGGCTTCGTGCGCCTATATGAGACACCCTGTGTCAACCCCCCGCCGCTTTGAGAACGAGTTGAGCGCCTCCGTGGAGGGCCGGGTCGTAGGGCTTGCGGTCGGTCCAGGCGCGCCAGATTACGCGCAGCCAGGCGCGGC
>Ga0194137_10000244_pt1 | contig 38596 bp, 31 predicted proteins | sample TARM_MetaG_T3_14_FD_134025 | JGI IMG/M metagenome (GOLD analysis project Ga0194137, IMG submission 134025) | Freshwater microbial communities from Pennsylvania, USA, analyzing microbe dynamics in response to fracking - TARM_MetaG_T3_14 (version 2) | ecosystem: Environmental > Aquatic >... | reverse complement strand
TTAGATGAGGGGATTAGCATTAATACCTATCTATTTGAAGGGTATTTTCGTGATGTTGGGACGGTTCAAAGTTTGTATGAGGCCAATATGGATTTATTAGATCATCCTGAATACTTAAAACCTCACGATTATAAAACCTTGCCGCTTTATACAAGAAGTAAAGATTTACCCCCACATCATATCGCATCGTTTCATCCCGTCACCGATAGTTTGATTAGTGATGGGTGTTTAATTCTTGGTAGAATTGAACACAGTATTTTATCCAGTGGGGTTATTGTAAAAGAAAACGCCTATATAAAAGATAGTTTAATTTATTCAAACACGACGATAGGTGAGGGGTGTATTATTCACAATGCAATTGTTTTAGAAGATACAGTGATTTTACCCAATACAACCCTCGATTTTGAATCGGTTACGATTGTCGATAATGCCTTTTTATGGTCGTTAGGGGGTAAAAATCATGAAAAATAATATCTTAGTGGTTGTGGATGCCTCAAGCAATGAGAAATTTGATAAACTAACCATTCACCGAATGCCAGGGGCTTTACCTTTTGCAGGAAAATATCGTTTAATTGACTTTGTTTTATCAAACTGTAAAAATGCAAACATTTCTAATGTGGCAATTTTTCCCTATGGAAATTATCGTTCATTACAAGATCATGTCGGCAGTGGAAAGCGTTGGGATTTAGACCGAAGACGTGATGGGTTATTCATCTTGCCGCCTAAAAACTTAGCAATTCCAACAGAAAACATGTTAACCTTTCAACGACTCCATGAACATTTAGAGTATTTTAAACGCAGTACCCAAGAGTATGTGTTTATGACTTCGGCGAATATTATCTGGAATATTGATATTCAAGCTTTAGTATTAGAACATGTTCAATCCGGAAAAGATATTAGTGAAGTGATGCATGAAAATTTACGATTAAAAACGTTGATTTTAGAAAAAAAGTTATTACTATCTTATATTTTAGACTATGACAATCTCCCTTATCAAACGATGAATGACTTAATTGTTAAATCACCAAAGTTACAATTAAACGTCATTCATCATAAAGGCTATACGCGCTTTATTAATGATGATTTTAACTATATGAAAGCCAATCTGGATATGTTGCGTTTTGATACAGGACGCACGATTTTTTCAAGTGAGCGACCAATTTATTCAAAAGAAAAACCAGCGCCACCTGCTAAATATTTAGAACAAGCTAAAGTGACAGATTCAATGGTTGCAAGTGGTAGTTTTATAAACGGCCGTGTGAAACATTCTATCATTGGACGTGATGTCACTGTTAAAAAAACTGCCCGCATTGAAAACAGTATTGTTATGAGTAATAGTGTCATTGAAGAAGGTGCAATGATCAGTCATGCCATTTTAGATAAAGGCACGATTGTAAAAAAAGACACCTTTATTGAAGGCTCTTTAAGAGAACCCTATACTTCGCAAAAAGAACAAATTATTACCAATAAAACCGACTTAAGTGTTTTATTGGTTGCTAGTGAGTCTAAACCTTTTGTTAAGACTGGTGGTCTGGCCGATGTTGTCAATGATTTAAGTCGTAATCTAGTAAAAGAAGGGGTAAAAACCAGTGTTATTTTGCCACTTTTTCAACCAGTAAAAGAACGTTATCAAGAATCGATGGATAAAGTCTTTTCTAAAATTATATCGTTTAATAATGATGACTATAAAATTCGTGGATATCATCTAGTTTATAAAAATGTTGATTATTATTTTATTGAACAATATAAGTTTTTTGAACGCGAAACGATTTATGGATATGAAGATGATTGTTTAAGATTTGCCTTTTTTAATCTCGCAGTTGTTCACGCGCTTGATGTGATTGGACCTTTTGATTTGTTGCATCTACATGATTGGCATACGGGACTAATTCCTGTGATTTTAAAAGATCAAAAAATGGCAGTTAATACGTTGTTAACGATTCATAATATTGATTATCAAGGGGTGTGTGACTTATCAACGTTTGAAGCACTAGGCATTACACATAATTACCGTGAAGATCAAATTAACTTCTTAGAACAAGGGATTTTAAATGCCAGTAAAATATCGACTGTTTCTAAAACCTATCGCGATGAATTAAGGTATGAGTATTATGGTAAAAATTTAACCTATGCATTATTAAAACGTGAACGTGATTTTTACGGTATTTTAAACGGGATTTCAAGTAAACATAATCCTCAAAATGATAAACTCATCAGAAGTAATTATACGCATCAAACATTGGATACCAAATCAGAAAATAAATTATTTTTACAAAAAGAAAATGCACTGGATTTAGGTATCCATCATTTTCTGATTGGGATGGTTACAAGAATTACTGAACAAAAAGGATTTGAGCTGATTGTTCAGGTACTTGATGACTTTTTATATCATCATGAAGACGCAGAATTTGTTTTATTAGGGACTGGAGATAGCCTTTATATAGAAGCTTTAGAAGCGATTGAAGCGAAATATCCGACGCGTATGCATTTAAATATCGGGTTTGATGCGACAGTACCTAATTATATCTATGCAGGGGCTGATGTCTTCTTGATGCCTAGCAGGGTAGAACCTTGCGGATTAAGTCAAATGATTGCGATGAAATATGGGACTGTACCGATTGTCAGACAAACTGGGGGATTAAATGATACTGTCATTAATTATGACCCAATCACTAAAAAAGGGACAGGATTTAGTTTTTATAATTATGATGCCATGACGCTTAAAGAAACCCTGCAAAATAGCTATGACATTTATAAAAATCACCCGAAAGACTTTAAACGTTTACAAGTTCGCGGAATGAGAAGTGATTTTTCTTTAAACAAACAAGCTGTGAAAATGATTGAACTATACCAGATGTTAATTCAAAACACATAAGAAGATAACGGTTTCACGTAAGCATACACAACAAATGAAGCGCTATTTTGTTATAATGATAGCGTTAGGAGTGATTTGATGAAAGACTATTTAAAAGATCCAAAAATATTTGCGGCTGAATTTACAGACCGTGTTGAAACAAAATCAATTAAAGATTTTAAAAATACGTCAGTACGTGAGCGTTACTTAGCACTAGGTGAAATGGTATTTGAAGCCATTAGTGAAGATTGGAAAGCCACAAGAAAAAAACTTAGTAAACAAGGAAAAAAAGAGGTTCATTATTTTTCGATGGAATTCTTAATGGGTCGTCTTATTACCAATAATATTAGTAATTTAGGATTAAGACCTGTTATCGAAGAAGGCCTTAAAAATTTAAAGATTGACCTTAATGAACTCGAGCATTACGAAGTTGATGCAGGGCTTGGTAATGGTGGACTTGGGCGCTTAGCAGCATGTTTCCTAGATTCGATTGCCTCACTTTCGTTACCAGGTCATGGGAACGGAATAAGATATCGTTATGGGTTATTTGAACAAGGGATTAAGGATGGTTATCAAGTAGAAAAACCTGATGACTGGTTAAAAGAACAATATGTTTGGGAAGTCCGTGTGGAAGAAGAAGCGCTTGAAATCCCATTTGGTGGCTATAGTTATTTTGATGATACAGGGAAAGCTGTTTATCATCCCGATGAACTGATTAAAGCTGTGCCATATGACGTTCCAATTGTTGGAAATAAAAATGGTGTGGTTAATCAGTTAAGACTTTGGAATGCAGAACCAACCAATGTTTATCCTGAGGATACGCACGCTTTTGATTACGATGCAGAAATCAGAAATATCAGTGGATTCTTATACCCTGATGATACAACCCGTGAAGGGAAAATTTTAAGAATCAAACAACAATATTTCTTCAGTGCTGCAGGGGTTCAAAATTTATTAAAAAAACATTATGCGAAATATGAAACTTTTGATAACTTACCAGAAAAATTAGTGATTCAAATTAATGATACACACCCTGCGCTCGTCATTCCTGAAATGATGCGTCTAATGTTAGATGATTATCAGTATGAATGGGATGCTGCATGGGCAATTACAACAAAAGTTGCAGCCTATACAAATCATACTTTATTAGCAGAAGCGTTAGAAAAATGGCCAACAAGCCTTATTCAACCTGTGTTACCAAGAATTTACCAAATTATTGAAGAGATTAACAAGCGTTATTGTGCAAGATTAATTGATGTGTATGATAACAATCAAGAAAAGGTAAGAGAGCTTGCGATTATTGCGAACAATGAAGTACGCATGGCTCATCTTGCAATTGTAGGTTCTTTCAGTGTTAACGGTGTTGCAGCGCTGCATACGAAATTACTAAAAACCATTGAAATGAAAGACTTCGATGCGCTATACCCAACAAAATTTAATAATAAAACGAACGGAATTACCCATAGACGTTGGTTAGAACATACAAACCGTGAACTATCAAGTATTTTAGATTTAGTCAGTGATAACTGGGTCTTTGAACCGACTGAGTTAGAAAAACTCTTACCAAAAGTAAAAACCAAGAAGTATAAAAAATTGATTGCATCTATGAAGCTTAAGAAGAAAAAAGCGTTAGCCGATCGTATTGAAGCTGAACAAGGCATTAAATTAAATCCAAACAGCATGTTTGATGTTCAAGTAAAACGTCTGCATGAATACAAACGACAACTGATGAATGCTTTGCATATAATGATGGTCTATAACCGTCTTAAACAAGACATTGCTTTCAAAGAAAATTATGTTCCGCATAGTTTTATCTTTGGGGCAAAGGCAGCATCAGGGTATCATTATGCTAAAAAAATCATTAAGTTGATTAACACGATTGCAGATAAAGTGAATAATGATCCTGATACCAAAGATTACTTAAAAGTTGTCTTTGTAGAAAATTATAATGTCACCTATGCAGAACAAATTATGCCTGCAGCAGACTTAAGTGAACAAATTTCAACCGCTTCTAAGGAAGCAAGTGGAACAGGGAACATGAAGTTTATGATGAACGGTGCGATTACGATAGGTACCCTTGATGGTGCAAACGTAGAAATTGCTGATTTAGTAGGTGATGATAATATTATTATCTTTGGAATGAACAGTGATGAAGTTAACGAATTAACCCGTTTAAATACGTATAATCCAAGAGATATTTACAACAGTAATCAAGCGATAAAAACCGTGATTGACCAATTAACAAACGGATTCTTTGCGAATGTTGATAAAGATGAATTTAAAGAAATTCAAGATAAACTTTTAGGGGATGATCAATATTATGTCCTTAAAGATTTACCAAGTTATCAAGCTGCGCATGAACTGGCTAATACGTTATATCAAGATGAAGATCGTTGGTTAGAAATGTCTTTAATTAATATTGCAAAAAGTGGGTTCTTCTCAAGTGATAGAACCATTAAACAATATGCTGAAGAAATTTGGGATATCAAAAAAATCGATTAATGAATACGCGTCTTTGACGCGTATTTTTTTTATGACTTATCGTCCATGATTTGAGCTTTTCAGTTATAATAGAAGAAGAGGTGAAAATATGCTTAGAAAAAATATTGAAGAAGCAGTAACATTTATTAAAGAAAAAGTTTCCTATGATGTTGAGGTAGGGGTTGTTTTAGGAAGTGGGTTATCACAAATGGTTGATCAAGTCACAGAGAAAATCACCATTCCTTATGAAGACATTCCTCACTTTAAATCATCGACCGTAAAGGGTCATGATGGCGCTTTAGTGTTTGGAAAGTATCAAGATAAATACGTTGTTATGCAAAGTGGGCGCTATCATTTTTATGAAGGATATTCAATGGAAGAAGTGACCTTTCCAATTTATGTCTTTAAAGCGTTAAATATCAAGACACTCGTTCTTACGAATTCGTGTGGAGGGATCAATGAAACCTTTAAACCGGGTGACTTAGTGGTCATTAATGATTTTATTAACTTGATGCCAACTAATCCATTGATTGGAATGAATGATGATACTTTAGGCCCGAGATTTCCAGATATGACAGAACCCTTTAATGTAGGGTTAAGAGAGTCAATGAAAAACGCGTATCACAAGCATGATGTTCCTTATCAAGAAGGGATTTATGCCGGTTTTATGGGTCCTTACTATGAGACAAAAGCTGAAATTCAAATGATTAAAAGAATGGGGGCTGATATGGTCGGTATGAGTACAGTGCCTGAAACAATTGTGGCTAATTATTTAGGCCTAAATACCATAGCGATTGCTACCATTACGAATATGGCAACAGGGATACAAAAAGTTAAGCACTCTCATGATAATGTTGTGAAAATGGCCCAACAAGCAAGCCGTAATCTTCTTAAAATTATGGATTCGTTCTTAGCACTTATTTAGAATAATTATGGTTTTTTAGAAAGCTATGCGTACAAATTGAAAAGATTATGATTAATCGTTAAGATGGTAGATGTAGAATAAATTAGGAGGAATGACAACATGAAGTATGAAAATGATTTTTATGTAACAGGTGCAAAAGTTGGAAAACAAGCGCCACGATTTGAAATGGAAGCTGTAATGCCGGGTGGCGATGGACCAGACCGTTTTGGTAAAGTTAATTTAGATGAGTTATTAAATGATGGAAAATGGGTTGTGCTTTATTTTTACCCACTAGATTTCACATTTGTTTGCCCTACAGAAATTCAACGATTCAATGAACTAAATGAACAATTTGAAGAAAAAGGGGCAACATTAATTGCCACATCAACCGATTCAGTATTCTCACACCTTGCATGGCAAGGCGCTGAGCTTGGAAAATTAGATCACGTGCATGCAAGTGATAATAATCATGATGTGAGCGAAGCATATGGTGTGTTAGATGAAGATAAAGGTGTTGCTTGGCGCGGGACGTTTATTATTGCACCGAATGGCGTATTAAAAGCTGCTCATGTGAACCATGGTGAAGGTGGACGTAATGTCGATGAAGTATTACGTACATTAGAAGTGTTCCAAAATGAAGTAGCTGGGAAACTTGTACCATGTGGGTGGAAACCTGGGAATAAATTTATTGAAAACGACGATAAATAATATTCTATAATATTTAATAATAAAAATAATAAATAAACCGGACTTTTGTTCGGTTTTTTTATATTTAGAATATTGAGTGATTTAGTTAGAAAAAGCCAATTCTTATTGAAAAATAAAGGGTCATAAGTTATAATACAACTGTTTTATTATATAGAAAGGATTGTGCAAGATATGAATGAAAATTATCTGAAATGGTTAAATGAAAATGATTTAGATAAATCATTGCAAAATGAGCTTAATGCTATGGATGATGCACAAATCGAAGAGGCTTTCTATAAGCATTTATCATTTGGAACTGGTGGAATGCGTGGAATCATAGGCGCTGGGACAAACCGTATGAATATTTATACGATTAGAAAAGCTGTTTATGGTTATGCAAAATTCTTATTAGAATATTATGATAATGTAGCAAGCCGTGGTGTAGTAATTGCCTATGATAATCGTCATAATAGTCAAGTATTTGCAAAGGAATGCGTTGGAGTCTTATCATCTTTTGGCATTAAAACGTATTTGTTTGAAAATATCAGACCAACACCGTTACTCTCTTTTTCTGTTCGAGCAAAAGAAGCAGCGGGTGGCATAATGGTCACTGCCTCACACAACCCACCGAATTATAATGGGATTAAGATGTATGATGATGATGGGTGTCAACTTGTGCCTAAACTTGCGGACCGTGTGATTGATTATGTAAACGGGGTAGAAGATTTATTTGCGATAAAGACATTAACGTTTGAAGAAGCAGAAGAGAAAAATCTTGTCGAAATGTTAGGGCGTGACCTTGATAATATGTATTTACAAGATGTGTATTCAATTCAACTTCAACAAGACGTTAAAAAATCTTTAAAAATTGTTTTCACACCGCTTCATGGCGCTAGTCGTGAAATTGGCCTTAGGAGTTTGGTTGAAAATGATTATAAAGTGTTTCCTGTTGAATCACAAATGGTCGCAGACCCGGATTTTAAAACAGTAAAGAGTCCGAACCCAGAAGATCCAAAAGCATTTGATGAAGCTGTAAAAATAGGCCTTGAACATCAGGCGGATATATTAATCGCAACCGATCCAGATGGAGACCGTCTTGGTGTCGCTGTTTACCACGATAAGACGTATAAGTTTTTAACGGGGAATCAAACAGGGGCAATTTTTATTGATTATTTATTATCCCATAAAAAAGTAACCAATGACCTACCAAATCATGGTGTCATCTACAACACAATTGTCACGAATAATTTTGGAGAAGAAATTGCCAAAGCTTACGGGGTTGAAGTGATTTCAACGTTAACGGGATTTAAATTTATTGGTGAACAAATTAAGAAAATAGAAGATACAGAAAAGACTTTTTTAATGGGTTATGAAGAAAGCTATGGGTATGTTCTTAAGGATTCTGTACGTGATAAAGATTCGATTCAAGCGATGGTCTTAATCAGTGAAATTGCGAATGAGTTAAAACAACAAGGGAAAACACTTTATGATTATTTGTTAGAACTTTATGATCAATATGGTGCTTGGCGTGATAAGCTGGTTAATATTGTATTAGAGGGTAAAGAAGGCGAAGGAAAAATTAAAGCCATTATGAATTACTTTAGAGGCTATACGCCACAGACGCTACTCGATAAAAAGTTATTAATTAAAGAGGATTATCTTCATGGTATACGCTATGTAGGTGATGAACAAGAAAGTATGAATTTCCCTGAGTCTAATGTCTTAAAATTTGTGTTTGAAGACTTTTGGTTTGTCTTAAGACCAAGTGGAACTGAACCCAAATTAAAAATATACCTTGTCCACAAAGGTAAAACTGTTAAAGAAGCAGATCAAGTCTTAGAGTCAATTCAAACCGTTTTAACCGATTTAATTGATTCAATTAATGAGTAATAATATGAGGATGTGAGTACATGATAAGCAAAGCGAGAAAAATTAGTAATTATAGAGAACTTAAAAAAGAGTTGCCTTCTAAACGCTATGTTGATCCTGAATTTGTGTATTTAAGTTTAACGACGAATCGTTGTGGTGATTATCACTTAGACGTTGAAGAAAACGATTATGTTAAATTTGGACAAGTGATAGGAGAACGTTCAGGTGGATTCTTTAAACAACCTATCTATTCAACATGTAGTGGACACGTTGAAAAAGTGGTTGAGAAATATGATGGAACTGGATTTAAAGGAAAATTTTTAACGATTCGTAATGATTTTAAAGATTTGCCTTGTGAAACAGTTCAAGATCGCCCTGATAGTGTCATTGATAAGTTTACACAAAAAGATTATGTAGAAATTGTTAAAGACCGTGGAATTGTCGGGCTTGGAGGAAGTGGCTTCCCATCATATGTTAAATTACAAACCGAAGAGAAAATTAAACACGTTGTGATTAACGCGGTTGAATGTGAGCCGTATTTAAGTAGTGATTACCGCTTAATTAAAGACCATCCAGAAAAAGTCCTTGATGGATTAAAATACATTATGAAAGCAGTTGGGGCTGAAACTGGTGTTATCGCAATTAAAAAAGATAAAAAGATTTTGATTGAAGTATTAGAACGTGAAATTAAACGTTATAAAGATTTAGATATTCGCATTGCAAAACTTGCGAATTACTATCCACAAGGATGGGAAATTGAAACGTTTAAAAATGCATTAGGAATCAAAGTTCCTGTTGGAGAATTACCAATGAAATACGGAATCTTAGGCTTTAATGTTTCAACAACAGCTAGTATTTTTAACGCTGTTAAACATAACTATCCAATTACAAAGCGTCATATGACAATTAATGGTGATGCGATTAAGTTCCCTCAAAGTATTCGTGTAAGAGTTGGAACAAGCGTTAAAGATCTCATTAAATTATGTGATGGGTTTGTGGATGATGTTGAAAAGATTGATCTTGTAAGTGGTGGACCGATGATGGGAACAAGTGTTCCTACTGAGGATATTGTTATTACACCGACAACAACATCAATATTGGCGTTTAAACATATTGAACACAAAGAAGAACCTTGTGTAAGATGTGGATCATGTGTTTATAGTTGTCCAGTTGAAATCCAACCGGTACAAATTATGAATGCAGTTAAACGTAATGATAAAGCTGCTTTAGAAAAATTAGAAGCGAAAAAATGTATCGAGTGTGGGCTTTGTGCTTATGTTTGTACATCTAAGATTCATGTAACAGATTATGTCAGAAAAGGAAAACAAATGATAGGGTGATAGAATGGAAATGGTTACAGTAAATAGTCCACATCTAAGAAGACCAAACGCAAGAGTAACACGCATGATGCGTGATGTTTCTATCGCACTTTTACCATTGGTGATTTTTGCAATTTATCAACATGGATTAAGTGCTTTCTGGATTCTTTTTGCATCGGTTGCTTCGATGTTAGGGACTGAATATATTTATTATCAAATAAAAGATCTTTTAGATGGAGATCAATTCAAATGGAATAATAAAAGTTTTACAATTTATAATTTTACCGTGATTACAAGTGGGTTAATCTATGGGCTCACTTTACCAGAACAAGTACCGTTAATGGTTGTTATCATTGGTGGGGTTGTCGGGGTCTTCTTGGCAAAGCTTATCTTTGGTGGCATGGGACAAAACATCTTTAATATCGCAGCATTTGCACGTGTATTTGTTGTGTTAAGTTTTGGCTCGGCACTTGTGTATGGTGAGTTTATAGATACGCAAGCTGGTGCAACCGCACTGGGTGTTTTAAATCAAACCCCATTTGCAGAAGGTGTAACCGATAGTTATAGTTATTGGCAAATGTTTTCTGGGATTGGATTGCCAGGGTCTCTTGGTGAAACCAGTGCACTCTTAATCTTAGTCGGTGGATTATATTTAGGACTTAGACGTAGTTTTGATGTCTTTGTACCACTTGTTTACATTGCAACGGTAGGATTACTTAGCCTTGGTGTAATGTGGCAACAAGATTTAGGATTATGGTATCCAATGACCCATCTATTAAGTGGTGGTTTATTATTTGGAGCAATTTATATGGCAACTGATCCAGTAACCATACCGGTTACGCGACCAGGACGTGTTTATTTTGCGTTTGGACTTGGGGTTATTACCTTTGTTATTCGTTTATTTGGACAATTACCTGAAGGGGTAGTTTTCGCAATATTAATTATGAACATGTTTGTCCCAGCCATCGACTATCCGAAATGGGCTAAAAGTAAATTTAGCTTAAGAAGTGGTCTGGTCTTTGCTGGAGTCATTGTGCTTTCATTAATTATGGTGATTGTAGGTGCTAATTATGTTGGATAAATTAAAAATAGCAGCCGTATTGCTTGTTATTGGAGCAATCAGTGGAATTTCTATTTGGGGTGTTAATGAACTAACAGAACCTGTAATAGAACGTAATCAAGCTGCTGCTGAGGCTGAGATGTATCGTGAATTATTCCCTGATTTAAGTGAAGTGGAAATTGAAGAGTATGACCATAATTTACTCTCACAAATGATTATTGTTTATGGCGATAATGGGAGTGAAATTGGGCGTATCTTTAGAGGAACAACAACCAATAATTTTGGTGAGGTAACAGCACTAATTGGTATTGCAAGTGATTCAACAATTGCACGCGTTATTATTAGTGATCATACCAATACACCAAACTATGCCAATATTATTATTAATGATTACCTCCATCGTTTCGATGGACAAGATATTACCAATATTAGCTATGATGCGAATACTGGTGCATCCGCAACTTATGGTGCAGTAAGACGTTTAATTGAAGCGGCTGTCATTGAGGTTGCTGGTGATGTTAGACTTGAAGCTTATGAAACAATGTTTACTGATGCAGCAAGTTATGAAAGTGATACGGTAACGCTTGATGGTGTCGATGAACTTTATAACGTTTACGATTCAAGTGATAACGCACTCGGTGTTGTTTATGAAATAACAGCTGCAAACGAAGGGGTTTATATTGCCTTTGACACTGATGGTGCATTAGTGGCTGTTAAAACACAAGATAATCTTGAAGATGTGACTGCATTTGATGCTTATTTAGGATTAACGGCAGAAGAAATTTCACTCGATGTGAGTGGTGACTTAGAAGAAAGTATCGCTGAGACATTACAAACTATTTTAGATTCAATGAGTGGTGTAACCGCAATTGATGGAGAGTATTTAGTAAGCTATAAACCTTATTCAGTCGATGGTGAAATAGTAGGATACTTATTTGAAGGACGTGCTGAAGGCTTTAGTGGAGAAAACATTATTACAGTCGCAATTGATTTTGCTGGTGAAATTATAGATGTTGTGCTTGTAAATTATAGCGATACACCAGATTATGTTGAAAGTTCTGTTTTACCAAATCTTGAAGATTTAGTAGGACTTACTAGCCTTGATGGATTAAGTGCAGATGATACTTTCTCTGGGGCCTCAAGTACTGGTGGTTCAATCTTTGATGTTGTGACTGAAGCATTCACCTATTTTGGTGATAACTTATCAGATTCAACACCAATTGATGATGATGTATTAACCAAACGTGAAACACTTTATAACGAGTCTGATGAAGCCATTGGATACACTTATTATGGTGTAGGAACAGGATTAAATGGTGATGTAGAAGTGATGGTTGCGATTGATAATGATGGTGCAATCATTAGTGTTGAACTTGGTGAACATGGTGAAACAGAAGACTATGTTAATAATTATATTTTAGATAATTTATCGCATTTTGAAGGCTTAACAGAAGCTGAGGGTGAATCAAGTGATACCTTCGCAGGTGCAACCAATACAGGTAATGCCATTTATACTGTTGTTGAAAGTGCACTTAGCTATCATGCTGATGGACCAAGCGAACCAACTGATCCAGATGAAGATGAAGTGGATTTAATTGATATCAATGGAACAACGTTATTTGGTGTTGTTGAAAATATGGAAGACGATGTGTTAGTAAGTAAAACTTATTATGGTGTTTCTGAGGGACGTAATGGCGATGTTGAAGTCTTAGTTACTGTTGATTTAGAAGGAACCATTATAAATGTTGAACTTGGTGAACACGGTGAAACAGATTATTATGTGGATGAATATATTTTAGAGAATTTAGATACTTTCAATAACTTAAGTGAGTATGATACAGTGCTTGATGATACCTTTGCAGGTGCAACGGTAACTGGGAATGCTATTTTAACAGTTGTTAAAGAAGTCCTTGCAACAACTTATGTTGATGAAGGGGTTATTGATCGTTATGTTCATATTTATGATGAATCAAATAATCATATTGAAACTCAATACGCAGCAATTACTGAAGGGCGTAATGGAGATGTAGAGGTCTTAGTAACCCTTGACTTAGATAACACGATTGTTAGTGTAGAACTTGGTGATCATAGTGAAACTGGTTATTATGTGGATGAATATATTTTAGATAATTTATCAGTATTTACTGGTGAAAATGAAACTATTTCAGTAGATACATTCGCTGGTGCAACCGTAACAGGTGAAGCAATTGTAGAAGCTGTTCAAGCAGTGATTGATTATACACGTACAATCTTTGTAGAAGGTCAAACAGTAACTAAGGTTGTTGAAGTTTATGAAAGTGGCACATTATCAGCGCACCGTTACCACAGTGTGGTAGAGGGACGAAATGGTGATGTAGAAGTCTTAGTAACCCTTGATTTAGATAACACGATTGTTAGTGTAGAACTTGGTGATCATAGTGAAACTGGTTATTATGTGGATGAATATATTTTAGATAATTTATCAGTATTTACTGGTGAAAGTGAAACCATTTCAGTGGATACATTCGCCGGTGCAACCGTAACAGGGGAAGCTATTGTAGAAGCTGTTCAAGCAGTGATTGATTACACACGTACAACCTTTGTAGAAGGTCAAACAGTAACTAAGGTTGTTGAAGTTTATGAAAGTGGCACATTATCAGCGCACCGTTACCACAGTGTGGTAGAGGGGCGTAATGGTGATGTAGAAGTCTTAGTAACCCTTGATTTAGATAACACGATTGTTAGTGTAGAGCTTGGTAATCATAGTGAAACTGGTTACTATGTTGATGAATATATTTTAGATAATTTATCAGTATTTACTGGTGAAAGTGAAACTATTTCAGTAGATACATTCGCAGGTGCAACCGTAACAGGTGAAGCTATTGTAGAAGCTGTTCAAGCAGTCTTTGATTATCTTAATACAGTAGTACTTGAAGACACCGTATTAACACATTACATTATGGACTATACAGGTGGTAATTTATCAGGCTATACTTATTATGGTGAAGCAAGTGGTCGTAATGGGAATGTTGAAGTCATTGTTTCAATCGATTTAACAAGCACAATTGTAAGTGTAGAACTTGGTGAGCATGATGAAACAGATTATTATGTAAATGAGTATATTCAAGGCAGTTTAAGTGATTTAGTTGGCTTAACAAGCACAGATTCACTTGAGGCTAATGATGCATTTACTGGTGCGACAGTAACTGGTGAGGCAATTGTCACTGTTGTTGAGGCAGTACTGGTACATGAAAGGGACGGTGAATAGTCATGGCAGAAGCAAAAGCAAAAGCAGCGAAAACATTCGATCCAAAAAAAGCCGCTGCTAAGAAAAAAGGCGAAATGACTAAAATGGCTAATTTAACCAAAGGTTGGATTAAAGAAAATCCAATCTTTGCACAGCTCCTTGGGATGTGTCCTGCCCTTGCTGTTACAAGTACACTTGAAACAGCGATTGGTATGGGGTTATTGGTTATCTTCGTATTAACCGCAAGTAATATTGTTATTTCGTTAATTAAAAATTTAGTACCAAAAGAAGTTAAAATTCCAGTATTTATTGTTGTTATTGCAACCTTTGTTACCATTGTAAGAATGTTAACACAAGCGTATGCTTCAGCACTTTATGATTCATTAGGAATTTTCATTCCATTAATTGTTGTTAACTGTTTAATTTTAGGCCGTGCTGAAGCATTTGCCTCTAAAAATAAACTGATTGATAGTGCGATTGATGGTATTGGGATGGCAATGGGATTCATGGGAGCATTAATGCTTATTGGTGTGAGTCGTGAATTATTAGCAACAGGTTCAATTGCTTATGGTGTTTATTTGCCATTACCATTTGAAGGTAGTATTTTGAATTTAGTGGTTGATCCTGAACGTACATGGACCAGTATTTTCTATATTATCAATATTTCTATTTTTAGCGGGCCAGCAGGTGGCTTCATTATGATTGGGATTTTACTGGCAATCTTTAATGCTGTGCGTATTAAAAAAGCTAAAAAACGTGAAGCGGAACGTCAAGCATGGATAGAACAAAAGAAAAAAGAAGCGATGGAAAGAAAACGTAAAAAAGCATTAGAAAGTGCAGGTGATGCAGCATGAGTATGACAGTATTCTTTACAGCAATTATTTCTAGTATGCTGATCAACAATGTTGTATTGATGCGATTCTTAGGGGTTTGTCCATTCTTAGGAGTCTCTAAGAAAACAGAATCAGCATTGGGTATGAGTGTAGCGGTTATGTTTGTTATGGTTATAGCAAGTATCGCATCGTATTTAATTTATTATTATATTTTAGAACCATTTAACATTGAGTTTATTTCAACAATTGCTTTTATTTTAGTGATTGCATCACTTGTTCAACTTGTTGAAATGTTTATTAAAAAGGCAAGTAAAAAACTTTATAAAAGTTTAGGAATCTACTTACCACTTATTACAACAAACTGTGCCATTTTAGGGGTAGCTGAGTCGAATATTGCTTCTGATTTTGCCACTGACTTTGGAGTATTCCAAGGACTATGGGTAGCAACAACGACAGCATTTGGGACAGCCTTAGGTTTTGGGCTTATTATGTTTGCCTTCTCAAGCATTCGTGAGCGCCTAGAAGCGTCTAATGTCCCTGAAGTTTGGAAAGGTGTTCCAATTTCATTGGTTGTCGCTGGTATTATGGCCCTTGCGTTCTTAGGACTTGGAGGCATCGTATAATGCCTGCAGCTATTACTTTAGTCGTAATAATTATTGTTATATATTTAGGAACTTATGCGATGAATAAAAATACACCAGTTCCTATTGAAGCATTAGATGATGAAGATTTAGCAAAATGTGGCGCATGTAATAATTCAACGTGCGGCATCAAACAACAAATGTCGGAGGAGAGATAATATGGCAGCTATGTTAACCTTAGCGATATTAGGTGGACTTTTAGGACTCGGACTTGCGTTTGCCGCAGAATACTTAAAAGTAGAAAAGGATCCACGCATCGATGAAGTAGAAGCCCTTTTACCTGGGGTAAACTGCGGGGCGTGTGGTTATCCGGGATGTGCAGCATTTGCTGAGGGTATTGTTGAGGGTGAAGTAGAGAAACTTTCTAACTGTAAACCTGGAAAAGATACTCATTATAATGCAATTATTGCCTATTTAAAAGATCATCCAAATCCTGATGGATCATTAATTAAAATTAAAAAATAACAATTAACCCCTTGCCAGTGGCGAGGGGTTCTTTTTATAACCAGCAATGTAAGCGTTACCAGTAATCATTGGCTTATCTAGGCCAAATTCGTACTCGTTTGAGTTGAAAACACATAGGTGAAGTGATATAATATGAGCGTTGTTAAAAAACATCAAAAAACATATTGATGAAAGGTGAATTATAATGAAAAGAATTTACATGTTTGGTGAAGGAAACCAAGATCAAAAAGGATTACTTGGTGGAAAAGGTGCAAACCTATCACAAATGAAAAAAATGGGAATTCCTGTTCCTGCAGGATTCACAGTTACTACTGAAATGTGTACTCAGTACTACAAAAACGGTGGTAAAAACTCACAAGAATTACTAGAAGACGTTAAAACGTATGTAAAACGTTTAGAAGAAGAAACTGGAAAAGCATTTGGAGATTTAGAAAATCCATTACTTGTTTCAGTACGTTCTGGTGCAAAATTCTCAATGCCAGGAATGATGGACACAATCTTAAACTTAGGGATGAATAAAGAAGTTATCCAAGGTATGATTGACAAAACTGAAAATCCTCGTTTCGTATGGGACTTATACCGTCGTTTTATTCAAATGTTCGGTGAAGTTGTTCGTGAAGTAGATTACGAAAAATTTGATGAAGTTCTTGAAAACTTAAAAGAAGAAAAAGGATACAAAAATGATGTTGAAGTTACTGCAGAAGATTGGCAATTCATTGCAGAAAAATTCTTAAACATCTATGAAGAAGAAGTTGGAGAAAAATTCCCACAAGATCCTATGAATCAATTATATCAAGCCATTGATGCTGTATTTAGAAGTTGGGACACTCCAAGAGCAAGAATTTACCGTAACCATAACAAAATTGATCATAAACTAGGAACTGCAGTAAATGTTCAACAAATGGTATTTGGTAATACAGGCGATAACTCAGGAACTGGTGTATTATTTACACGTAACCCAAAAACTGGTGAAAAACACATTTTTGGTGAGTTCTTATTTAATGCTCAAGGTGAAGATATTGTTGCAGGTGTTCGTACACCGCTTGATCTTGATGAGTTAGACAAACGTCGTCCTGAACTTTACAAAGAATTATCTGATATTTTAGATAACTTAGAAGCACATTATAAAGATATGCAAGATGTTGAGTTTACTATTGAAGAAGGAAACTTATATATCTTACAAACACGTACAGGTAAACGTACAGCGCACGCTGCTGTAAAAATTGCTTTTGATTTAGTAGATGAAGGACTTATCTCTAAAGAACAAGCAATCCAAATGGTTGATCCTGCATCAATTGATCAATTATTACACCCTGTATTCGAAGAAAAATCATTAGAAAAAGCTGAAACAGTCGCTAAAGGATTAGCTGCATCACCTGGTGCTGCAACTGGTCGTATTGTATTCTCAAGCGAAAAAGCTTCTGAAATGAAAGAAGAATATGGAAAAGTATTATTATTCCGTAAAGAGACTTCTCCAGAAGATATCGAAGGGATGATTGCTGCTGAGGGATTCGTTACACAACTTGGTGGAATGACATCACATGCTGCAGTTGTTGCCCGCGGAATGGGTAAATGCTGTGTATCAGGTGCTGGTTCAGTTGTTATTAATGAAAAAGCAGGATACATGACTATTAATGGTAAACAATATAAAGAAGGAGAATTCTTCTCTATTGACGGTTCAACTGGACAAATTTACCCAGGAAAAATCGATACTAAATTACCTGAACTTTCTACAGAATTCGAATCAATCTTAGAATGGGCTAAAGACGTTAAAACACTTGGTGTTAAAGCGAATGCTGATAATGAAAAAGATTCATTAACAGCTATTAAATTTGGTGCAGAAGGAATTGGATTAACAAGAACTGAGCATATGTTCTTTGAAGATGAGCGTATTACTGATGTTCGTCGTATGATTATTTCAAAAACTAAAGAAGAACGCGAAACAGCGCTTGAAAAAATCTTACCTCACCAATTAAAAGACTTTAAAGAAATCTTTAAAGCTATGGATGGTAAATCAGTTACAATCCGTTTATTAGACCCACCTTTACATGAATTCTTACCAGCTAAAGAAGAAGTTCCTACAGTTGCTAAAAAACTTGGAATTTCTGAAGATGCATTAAATGAAGCAATTGATTCATTACATGAAATGAATCCAATGCTTGGTCATCGTGGTTGTCGTTTAGCAGTTACATATCCAGAAATTACTGTAATGCAAACTAAAGCAATCATTATGGCAGCACTTGAAATGGCTAAAGAAGGTATTGTTGTTAAACCTGAAATTATGATTCCTTTAATTTCAACTGTAGAAGAGTTTACTTACTTAAAAGCGTATGTAAAAGAAACTGCAGATCAATTAATTAAAGAATCTGGACAAGATTTAACTTACTTAGTTGGTACTATGATTGAAACACCACGTGCTGCACTTGTTGCAGAAAAAGTAGCCAAAGAAGCAGACTTCTTCAGCTACGGAACTAATGACTTAACACAAATGACATTCGGATTCAGTCGTGATGACGCTGGTAAATTCTTATCAGAATATCAGGACAAAGAAATCATGAAATCAGATGTATTCGCATCAGTTGACCAAGAAGGTGTTGGACAACTTGTAAAAATGGCGACTACAAATGGTAAAAAATCTAATAAAGATTTAATTGTTGGTATTTGTGGAGAGCACGGTGGAGACCCTGAAAGTGTTAATTTCTTCCATAACGCAGGACTTAACTACGTTTCATGTTCACCATACCGTATTCCAGTTGCAATTTTAGCTGCTGCACAAGCTAAATTAAACGAATAATTTATTAAGGGACTCGATTTGAGTCCCTTTTTTTTATATAATAATGAAGGAGGTGGTTTAAATGACATGGCAAGCGGTATTAAATCCTATCATGAATAAGCCCCATATTAAAAAACTACTTAATAATGTAGATTATTTATATAACCAGGAAATTATTTATCCATCAAAAAATGATTTATTTAAAGCCTTTGAAATAACACCGTATGAGCGGTTAAAAATTGTTATATTAGGTCAAGATCCATATCACGATAAAGACCAAGCGATGGGACTTGCCTTTAGTGTTCCAAAAGACGTTAAAATTCCACCAAGTCTAAAAAATATCTATAAAGAATTACAAGATGATTTAGCGATTAAAACACCTAACCATGGTGATTTAACATCTTGGGCAAAAGAAGGGGTATTGTTATTAAATACAACCTTCACTGTACAAGCCCATCAGCCACTTAGTCATAAAGATTTAGGATGGGAAGATTTTACAAATGACGTCATTAAATCATTAAATGACTACCCTGAGCCATTGGTGTTTATGTTGTGGGGAAATCATGCAAAATCTAAACAATCACTCATAAAAAATACTAAACACTTAGTCCTTACGGCCTCACACCCAAGCCCACTAGGGGCGTATCGATCATTTTTTGGCTGTCAACATTTTTCAAAAGCCAATGACTACTTAGTCAAACATGGTCGAAAACCAGTAGATTTTAAACTTTAAACTTGATTAATTCATAAGACTTGTTACAATAGTAATATCAGAGTAGCTATTTTGCGTAAAGTGTTATACCATGGGAAGTTGGGTATAAACGAACACATTTGTGGCGGTTTAATAGCGCGTCCGCTGATTGCTTATGGGCTAAGCCCATTTGTTTTTACGTGGACCTCTTGAACACTTGTTAGGAGGTTTTTTATTTGGATAAAGATAGTAAACGTTTAAGGTATTTAATTTTGGCTGGTGTCTTAGTAGCAATGGCGGTAGTTTTAAAAACATTTGCCATAACTACGCCGGAGTTTAGGTTTTCTTTTTACGATATTCCTTTGTTTTTAGGTGGCATGATTTTAGGACCCGGACTAGGCTTAATCATGGGCTTTGCTACTGACTGGTTATATGTCATGGTTCACCCGATGGCATTTAGTTTTAACCTAATGACCATTTCTGCAATGCTATGGGGTTTTATGGGGGGATTATTTTTCTATAATCGCACTCAAAAATTTAATGTTTTTAAAGTCACATTTATTATTATTTTAACCAGTCTTTTGACGTTTTCATTAAACTCAGTTCAGCTTTATATCTGGACAGGAAGCGGTATGATTGCTCAAATTCCATTTCGATTGCTTACAACGGTTATTAAATGGCCAATACAAGTCATTGTATTAAAAGTGATTCATACCCGTATTTTAGTCCATACAGAACTGGCACCATTTTTATAAAAAAAACCCTGTAAAAGATTACTTTTACAGGGTTTTTAGTTGTTTTAAATAATCTGCGATAGCAGGGTGATTTATGGTAATAGGCACTTCATCAGTATTGGCTACTGTGATGTGCTCAACACGTTCTGCATCAAATAATGATTTCAATATATTGAGTGTGACTTTGACGCCTTCAAACATTGTAAGGTTGTTAGCGCCGCATGTATTGATCATTATTAGATTCTTGATTTTGGGATAGGGGCCATCTAGGGTGAATTTGGCAGAAAAGAATTGTTGAAAGCGATTTAATATTTTTAAGGTTTGATCACTTAGCGTACCAAAATAAATAGGGGAAGCTATTACTAATGTATCAGCTTCGTGAATCTTTTCAATAATGAATGGCATATCATCATTTTTGAATTTGCATCCCGCTTTAAAGTTGCAATATTTACAGTCATCACAGCTATTAACTTCCTTATCATACGCATGAATAATGTTATCTGTATTAAATAGTGCTGTGGCTAATGTCATCGTGTGTGAATCTTTATGGGGCGAGCCATTAATAATTAACCGCTTAGAATTCGACAATTTTAATTTCACCTGCGCCTAAGTGTAAATCTAAGTTATTATGATTGATAAACTGTGAAAATACTCTTGGGCCCTCGTGTGTTGAAAAGAGAAGTTGTCCTTCACTTTCGTTATTATTCGATGCTTGTCTTAAATCATAAATACTTGGATTTAAATAGATCTCATGATAAGGATTTAAGTTAGCAAGCACCATTAATACATTGCCTTTTTTATGCTTTGTATTTTTGTAAAACGCAAAGCCAACAAATAATTTGTTATCATCATAAATTGGAACAAAGTATTTGGTGTTGGTAATTTGGGTGAGATATTTTTTTCTAATCGGTTTAATAAAATCTAAGATATCAGGTAACATCCAACGATTTGGGTGTAGATAGTGTAATTGATAACGATCAAAGAGTGCAAGTTTTTTGTAGTATGGATCGTTTTCATCTAGACGATAGAGTTCTTCCTCTTTACAGTCAAGGCCTGTATTCATGGGTTGTTTTTCAAAGACTTCTTGACCGGAGTTGATAAACGGGACACCATTAGGCATAAACATGTTTAGGAGTGTCATCGTTTTAGATAAGACTTCTCCACCATCACGTGCTGCGAGTCTTGGGGTGTCATGGGTTTCACCACATGCAAATACCGGTGCATTTAAATGGCGTGATTCATAGAAATATTGATGGGCTTTACCTTCCCAAATGCGAGGTTCCATAATGAACCCATTTCCGATAATCATATTGTAACCTTTTTCTCTAGCGGCATTGGCGTTTTTAGGTTCTAATTCTTCGGCGATAAAAGCGAAATCAGGATCAATTTTTCTTGCTTTATCAAAAATCATTTGAATAAGCTCTGCGGGTAAAGCATGACCCATATCAATACGTGCCCCATCAATACCAAAGCGTTTTTGATAACTTGGGACAATGTCAGAGAGTTTTTCCCATAAAGCCATATTAGGATGGTCACCATGATACATATTCGATTTGATTGTATCGTATAAAATATAAGGCGCTGTATCTTTATTTTTTAAGTACTGTCTTGTTTCTTTTGGATGATCTAAATACATTCTAAAGAATGTTATATCTGTCCAAGGTGGTTGAATATCATTGATGTGATCACTAAAGGCGGGCGCAATCTTTAAATCAAATGCTTTTTCAATCGCTTCAGTGATATTTTTTTTACGTTTAATCGTATCCCATTTTTTTGGGTCTTGATCTTTAGGGTTTGTTTGGAACATATTAATATGTCTTTGTACATCGGGTGAGGCATAAACTTGTTCCATATATTTAAGTGCAGGGGTTGTTGTATCTTTAATCCCATCGACATAAGGCACTTTATAGTGATCAAAGTCACTTGCTTTAATCCAATAAAACCATTCAGGATGCGTTTTAATTAAATCATTGTCGACTGCATTAGTCCGTGGAATAATATCAATCATTACACGCATATCTAGCATATGACAAGCTTCTACAAAGGCTTCAAATTCTTCATCAAGTGTCATTTGATCACCAATCATAGGGTCTTTTAAGTTAGGATCGAGTTCATTAAAATTAGAAACGCCATAAGGACTCCCTAAATCGCCTTTTTTATCTTTTAAACTAAACTTAGATATTGGCAACATATAAACGGTATTAACCCCCATTTTTTTAAGCAGTGGAAGCATTGCAAGCATTTTAACGAATGTTCCGGTTTCTTTTAAATGGTAAATATTATCATCTTCAAGTTTACCACTGCGATCACTATCCCAAGCACTTGAGACACGGATCATAGTAGAATACATAACAGCTTCTTTAACCCAGTCTCCACCAAGCGTATTTTTTTTAGGGGTAATCCCTTTGCTTTTTGAGAGTGAATCATTATAATTCATCGCATCTTTTTGATTGGGTAATAAGACATTATCTATTAAAAAGCGATAAAAACGATAAGGGTCAACCATGAGTTCGTTCTGTGGTGTTTTTATCATCTCTTCGCCATTATAATCAAAACAGTTCCATAAGTCAGGGACAGTATAGTTATAAGTATTTTGACCTTCATAGGTTTTTAGAATGTTTAGTAATTTAGACAGTTTTGAATTTTTCATAAAAATCATCCTTTCAATACCTATATTATACATGAGGTTATTCGCTTTTAAAACGATTATTGAAAACAAGTAAACGCTTACGGACAAGCCTTTTTACTATGAAAAGAGCCGTTTGATTGTTATAATCTAGTTGAGGAGTTGATACTATGAAAAAACCTGTAGCGTTAATTATTATGGACGGCTTAGGGTTAGAAGAAGCTAGCAGCGGTAACGCAGTTTCTTTAGCAAAAAAACCAAACTTAGATAGACTAATGAATTACTATCCAAACACGACATTAAAGGCAAGTGGGATGGCGGTTGGATTACCTGAGGGACAGATGGGAAACAGTGAAGTAGGTCATTTAAATTTAGGGGGAGGACGTATTGTTTATCAATCGTTAACACGCATTCATAAAGCCATTGAAGATGGGTCTTTTTATAATAATGAAGCTTATTTAAATGCCACAACCCATGTAAACGACCATGATTCAAAATTGCATATTATGGGACTTTTAAGTGATGGTGGGGTGCACTCGCACATCGATCACTTTAAAGCGATGCTTGATCTTGCGAAAAAAGCCAATGTAAAAGAGGTTTATGTTCATGCCTTTTTAGATGGGCGTGATGTCCCACCAAAATCAGCAATTGATTACATTAATGAACTTGAACGTTATATGAAAGATATTAATTACGGAAAACTTGCGAGTGTTCATGGGCGTTATTATGCTATGGACCGTGATAAAAACTGGGAAAGAACTCAAAAAGCTTATGATATCTTAATCAATGCTCAAGGGGCTAAAGCTGCAAGTGGTGCAGAAGGCGTTAAAGCAAATTATGAAGAGGGAATCACGGATGAGTTTGTTATGCCTTTTAATATTGATCCTAAGGGAACTGTTGGGGACAATGATGGTGTAATATTTATGAACTTCAGACCCGACCGTGCGATTCAAATTAGCACAGCCCTTACCAACCCTAAAGAAACATTATTAGAACGAAAAGAACCATTAGAGCACTTACATTTTGTTTCAACGATGCACTATTCAGAATTAGTAAAAGGAAGTATTGCTTTTGATCTTCAAGAGTTATCAAACATGTATGGAGATGTAATTAGTAATGCAGGGCTTAAACAATTACGTATTGCAGAAACTGAAAAATATGCCCATGTGACGTTCTTCTTTGATGGAGGAATGGATAAAGAAATCAAAGGCAGTAAACGTGTTTTAGTACCATCACCAAAAGTAGCGACTTACGATATGCAACCAGAGATGAGCGCTTATACTGTGACGGGAAAAGTGCTTGAAGAATTAGATAATGACACACCTGATACCATCATATTAAATTTTGCCAATTGTGATATGGTTGGCCACACAGGCGTTATTAGTGCGGCAGTAAAAGCTGTAGAAGTAACGGATGAATGTGTCGGTAAAGTTGTTGAAAAAATCGAGTCACTTGGTGGGGTAGCCTTAATTACTGCCGATCACGGGAATGCTGAGAAAATGCTAGACCCTGAAGGTGGTATTCATACTGCTCACACAACCAGTAAAGTTCCACTGATTGTAACCGATAAAAATATTACTTTAAGAGAAGACGGAATCTTAGGGGATTTAGCCCCAACCATGCTTGAATATCTTGAAGTAGATAAACCAGAAGAAATGACTGGGAAAAGCATGATTAAAAAAACTTAGAAAGTGTTTTCATAAACGGGACATTAATTGAAGTTTAGATGAAACCCGTTTATAATAAATATGTATGTAACTATAAAAAAAGGAGAATTAAATTATGCCATTTATTAGTGACGTTTATGCAAGAGAAGTAATGGATTCAAGAGGGAATCCAACAATTGAAGTTGAAGTTTATACTGATTCAGGTGCGTTTGGACGCGCGCTTGTACCTAGTGGAGCATCAACGGGAGAACATGAAGCTGTAGAATTACGCGATGGTGACAAAAACCGTTACTTAGGTAAAGGTGTTGAAAAAGCTGTTGAAAATGTTAATGAAATCATTGCACCTGAACTTATTGGGATGGATGTAACGCAACAAGTTTTAATTGACAAAATCATGATTGAATTAGATGGAACACCTAACAAAGGAAAATTAGGCGCTAATGCCATTTTAGGTGTATCAATGGCTGTTGCACGTGCAGCAAGTGAGTATGTAGGATTACCACTTTATCTTTATTTAGGTGGATTCAATGCTAAAGAACTTCCAACACCAATGATGAATATTATTAATGGTGGATCACATGCAGATAATAACGTGGATTTCCAAGAATTTATGATTATGCCTGTCGGTGCTAAAACCTTTAAAGAAGCATTACGTATGGGAGCAGAAGTATTCCACGCGTTAAAAGCTGTTTTAAAAGGAAAAGGGTATAATACTGCAGTCGGAGATGAAGGCGGATTTGCGCCAAACTTAAAAAGCAATGAAGAAGCATTAGAAGTTATTATGGAATCAATTAGCAATGCAGGATACAAACCAGGTGAAGATGTTTTACTTGCAATGGATGTTGCATCAAGTGAATTCTATAACAAAGAAAAAAATGTTTATGATTTAGCAGGAGAAGGAAAAGAAATGACTGCTGAGGCATTAACTGATTTCTATGCTACACTCGTTGAAAAATATCCAATTGTATCGATTGAAGATGGATTAGATGAAAATGACTGGGATGGATGGAAAGTATTAACAAACAAGCTTGGTAAAAAAGTCCAACTTGTTGGTGATGATTTATTTGTAACCAATACGAACAAATTAAGAAAAGGAATTGAAGAAGGTATTGGAAACAGTATTTTAGTTAAAGTAAACCAAATTGGAACTTTAACAGAAACATTTGAAGCCATTGAAATGGCAAAACGTGCAGGTTATACTGCTGTTGTATCACACAGAAGTGGTGAAACAGAAGATTCAACCATTGCCGATATAGCTGTTGCGACGAATGCTGGGCAAATTAAAACTGGATCACTTTCTAGAACAGACCGTATTGCTAAGTATAACCAATTGCTTCGTATTGAAGATGAACTTGGAGAAACAGCAGTTTATAATGGAAAAGCTTCATTTTATAACTTAAAATAACTAAAAATTTGCTCAGCGCTTAGCTGAGCTTTTTTTATGGTTCTTTCTATATATATATATATATATAGATTGAATGTATCTTACATTTTATAGAGTGTAAGATAAAAAATAATAAAAAAAATAATGTAAGGGTTTTTATTAACACTTTTTTATGTTATCATTTAAATGGGTATTTTTACAAGCGGTCTCTAGAAATGACTTGTTAGAGACAAAAACAGTTATCGTTCAGGAGAAAACAATTACTTTATTGTAAATTTTTAGTCTATTTAGAAAGTGCTTTGTAAGCGTATACCCTACGTATTAAGTATTGACTTATTGCATGCAAATGCAGTAGAATATACTAAAACGTAAAGTTTTTTAAAAAAAAGAGGAGGAAATTTAATGAAAAAGATTTTAGTTTTTGTATTATCTTTGACACTTGTGCTTTCATTAGCAGCTTGTCGAAGACAGGATGGCGGAACTTTAGTTGTAGGTACAACAGAGTTTAGTGGAGAGTTCATCTTCTTCGGAGGTAGTTCATCATATGATGTTGCCATCCGTGATTTATTAAATGGAGCTGGAACTATTGCTACTACACCTGAAGGGCAATTCATACCAAATCCAACAACACTTGCAAATGCGGATACTTTATTTGATCAAGTGACTGAACATTCAAATGGGGACAAAACATATCGTTTTGAACTTAATGATGATTTAGAATGGTCAGATGGAGAAGAAATCACAGCTAGTGATTACTTATTCGGATTAATGCAAGGGTCTGCTTATTCAATGGCTGAAGCTGGACATGCATCATTATCAGCTGGGATTGATTTAATTGGATTCCAAGACGTACGTGATGGGGTAACTACAGATTTTGCTGGGTTTAACCTTATTGACGAGTATACGTTTGAGTTGACTATTGATGGTGCAAACTTACCATACTTCTATGAATTAGCAATGGTATCGATTGCTCCACAACCAGAACATGTTTACACTAATGATGGTGAATATGAATGGTTAACAGCAGCTGAGCATGAAGCACTTGGCACAAATGATACGCATATTGGGGAATATATCCGTTCATTTATGTCAGCCCCACCTGTAAGTAGTGGAGCATATGTGTTTGAAACTTATGAAGAAGCTCAATTCGTACGTTTAGAACGTAATGAAAACTACGCAGGAGATTATCGTGGTCACACACCTTCAATCGATCGTATTGTAGTACGTGTTGTACCTAGTGCAACAGATATCGAGCATTTACTTAATGGTGAAATTGATATCTTAACTGGTTTAGTTGAAGGTAACAAAATTGAACGTGCATTAGCAGACCCTAACATTCATGGTGACTGGTTCCCACGTGTTGGTTTCGGTGGTATGTTCTTTGCTACTGACTTCGGACCGATGGCTGATTACCGTGTACGTCAAGCACTTGCTTTCTTAGTTGATCGTGAACAATTTGTTGATGTATTCTTAGAAGGTTATGGTTCATTAGTAAATGGACCAATGGGTCTAGGACAATGGATGTATGTTGAATCTGATCGTATTCCTGATGAGTTAATTAGCTATACAGTTGATAAAGATCGTGCTAATGAATTATTAGACGACGCTGGATGGGCTTATGATGAAGATGGAAATGCATGGGATGGAGACGGATACCGTTACAATGATGCTGGTGAAGAGTTACAACTTAACTGGTTAGGTACTGAGTCTGAGTATTCAGATTTATTAGCGCCAATTATTACACCAAACTTCACTGAAGCTGGTATTAACTTTACTGCACGTCAAGCAGGATTTGATATCTTATTAGATCATTACTATTATGCTTATGAGATGGAAGAAGATGAACGTGAATATCATATGTTCAACTTAGCTACATCTTATACTGCTCTTTATGATCCATACTACAGTTATCACTCAGACTGGTTAGGAACAACTTATAACGCTAACCAATTTGAAGATTCAATTGAAAACCCTGCTGCACCACTTGAAGATGGTGAGAGAACAGTTGATGAATTAACAGTATTAATGAGAGAATTAGAAGCTTCTCAAACAGATTTATTCTTAGAGTACTGGGAAGAGTTACAATTAAGATTAAACAAACTCTTACCTACTTTACCTCTTTACTCTAACCAATATTATCACTTTGTAAACAACCGTGTACGTATTGACGGAGATACAAGTATTGATGGTATCGGATTAACAGGGTTCTGGAACTGGCAACAAGCAGTTGTAGATATGGAAATTGTTGAAGACTAATTAATATTATTTTAGTTATTTATTAAGTCATGAATGATAAGAGAGGGTGGTTATTCATAACTACTCTCTCTCATCTTATGAAAGGAGAAAAAGTATGTTAAAATACATCGTTAAACGTCTTATTCACTTAATTCCGGTTATTTTAATCATTTCAGTTGTACTCTTTGGATTGCTTAAACTAATGCCGGGTTCTCCTGAACGTTTTATGGTGCAATGTCCTGAAGGACAAAATCCCGAGGCTTGTGAAGCCGCAAGACAAGATTATCGAGACAGATATCGTTTAGATGAACCATTAGTAGTTCAATATTTATTTTGGGCTGGAAACTTATTACAAGGAGATTTAGGTGATTCTGGTTACTTTAATCGCCCAGTTACAGAAGTTGTAGGATCATACATTGTAAACTCAATTTATTTAAATGTTGTTACAATTGTGTTTTCTTTCTTAATTGCTATACCGATAGGTATTGTATCAGCCATTAAACGATACTCGTTGTTTGATAACTTCTGGCAGGTATTCTCACTATTAGGGATTTCAATGCCGAGTTTCTTTTTTGGTATCTTATTAATTTATTTATTTTCAATGCAACTAGGATGGTTCCCACTAAGTGGTATGACCGATCCAAGAACTGTGCATCCATCTAAAGATATATTCTATTGGGTAGATGTTTTACACCATATGATTCTTCCTGCAACCGTATTAATTATTCAATCACTAGCAGGAACTATTCGTTATGTGCGTTCAGCTATGATTGACGTTATTAGTCAAGATTATATTAGAACAGCGCGTTCTAAAGGTTTATCAGAAAAAGTTGTTATTTATTCACATGCATTTAGAAATGCATTAATTCCAGTTGTTACATTAATTGCGTTTTCTATTCCAGCGTTATTTAGTGGTGCAACTATCATTGAAACAATCTTCAGCTGGCCAGGAATTGGTCGTATCTTAGTACAGTCACTGCAAAGACGTGATTATTCACTTGTTCTTGCAATGAACATGTTCTACGCAGTTCTCGCTTTAATGTCAAACTTATTAATGGACTTAGGTTACGCAATTGTTGATCCACGCGTAAAACTAAACTAGGAGGTATTTTTCATGAGTAAAGAAGATAGAAATTTTAAGAATAAAGATCTCGATGAAAAAGAACTCGAGAAAAATAGTAAGGATAAGCGAGACGAATTATCAGTTGAAGAACAACGAGAATTAACGTTACAAAGACAACAAGAACTTGCGGCACAAGAAAGAGCAGATGTTGTAATTAGTCCTGCTAAGTTAGTGTGGCAAAACTTTAAGTCTAGAAAGATAACCGTAATCGGAATGGGACTATTTGCATTTGTATTATTCTTTGTATTTATTGTTCCTTTCTTCCAATCATCACCTGAGGTCAATTCTGATTTGCGTTATTTAGCACCATCTTGGGAATTCTGGATGGGCAATGACGCAGTAGGACGTGACGTGTTTGCCAGAGTTACAATTGGTGGACGTATTTCCTTATATGTTGGAGCAATGGCAACATTAATTTCAACTATTATTGGAATTATTATAGGAAGTATTTCAGGATTCTACAGTGGGATCGTTGATAATATTTTACAACGTTTTACTGAAGTTGTACGTTCGTTCCCATTTTTACCACTTATTATTACATTATCGGCTGCTTTAGGAACTGATGTTTCTGAAGATATGCGAATTTTCATTGTTATGCTTATTCTTGGTTTAATTGGATGGACTGGACTTGCACGTTTACTACGTGGGCAAATCTTATCAATCCGTGAACAAGAGTATATTTTAGCAGCTAGAGCAGTTGGAATTAAAGACTTTAATATCATTACAAAACACATTATCCCGAATGTTGTAAGTATCATTATCGTTTCTGCAACACTAAGCTTTGCAAGTAATATTCTAGTTGAATCTGGACTTTCTTTCTTAGGTTTTGGTGTACAAGAACCGGGTGCTTCATGGGGATTACTGTTAAGACAAGGGACATCAAATTCATCGGTTATTCAAAATCAACCATGGTTATGGTTCTTCCCAGGTCTATTCATTTTATTAACAGTATTAAGTGTTAACTTTATAGGTGACGGATTAAGAGATGCGATTGATCCGAAAAACAACGCAAGGTAGGTGTCAGTCATGGAAAAACTATTAGAAGTAAAGAACTTAAAGACGTATTTCCCGACTAAACGCGGAGTAATCAAAGCTGTCAATGGCGCATCATTTTCAGTCGATAAAGGTAAGACTTTAGGTATTGTTGGTGAGAGTGGTAGTGGTAAGAGTATTTCATCAATGAGTATTTTAAGAATATTAGATAAACCTGGTTATATTGAAGAAGGCGAAATTCACTTTGATGGCCAAGAATTAACATCACTTTCTGAGGCAGAAATGAGAAAGATTCGTGGAAATGATATTTCTATGATCTTCCAGGAGCCAATGACAAGTTTAAATCCTGTATTTAAAATTAGCCGTCAAATTGGCGAAGTTTTAATGTTACATAAAAATATGACTAAAGATCAAGCGCGTGAGCGTGCAATTGAAATGTTAGATCAAGTAGGAATTCCTCGTCCAGAGCAAGTTGTTGATAATTATCCATTCCAACTTTCTGGTGGGATGAGACAACGTGTAATGATTGCGATGGCACTTGCTTGTGAACCAAAACTTTTAATTGCGGATGAACCAACAACGGCACTTGATGTTACGATTCAAGCTCAGATTCTTAAATTAATGAATGATTTAAAAACTGACTTTGGAACAAGTATTATGTTTATCACACATGACCTTGGTGTTATTAGTGAGATGGCAGATGAAGTTGTTGTTATGTATGCTGGACAAGTTGTTGAACGTGCTCCAGTTGAAAAAATCTTTGGTGAAGGAACCTATTCACATCCTTATACTGAAGGGTTATTAAAATCGATTCCAAGCTTAACAGAAGAGCGTGATAAACTTGATGTAATCGAAGGGAACGTTCCCCATCCACTGAATTTACCAAAAGGGTGTAAATTTGCCCCACGTTGTGTTTATGCAACGAGTAAATGTTATGATGAAGAACCAGAACTTGTCGATGTATCAAAATCACAATCTGTAAGATGTTTCTATCCTAAGAAAGGAGTGCGTAGCAATGGCTGAAGAAAGAAAAGTAGCATTAGAACTTATTGATTTAAAAAAATACTTTCCGCTTAAATCACAAACTCTTTTAGGAGATAAACAATTTGTTAAAGCTAATGATGGTGTATCTTTTAAAATTTATGAAGGTGAAACTTTTGGACTTGTTGGTGAGTCTGGGTGTGGAAAAAGTACACTTGGACGTACGATTTTACGTTTAGAAGATCCTACCGATGGTAAGATTATTATGAATGGTACAGACATTACAACGATGCCATTACGAAAAGTTAGACATTTAAGACCAGAGATGCAAATAATTTTCCAGGACCCTTATTCATCTCTTGACCCTAAGCAAACAGTAGGGCAAATTATTGGTGAAGCGTTACTTGAACATGGTCGCTTCCAAAGAGGTAAAAAAGGTCGTGAAGAGTACGAAAGTTATATCTTAGAAGTTATGAATAAATGTGGTCTTGATGACTATATGATTCATCGTTATCCTCACCAGTTTTCTGGAGGACAACGTCAACGTATTGGAATCGCACGTGCACTTGCTTTAAATCCGACATTTATTGTTTGTGATGAAGCTGTATCTGCACTCGATGTATCCATTCAATCACAAATTCTAAACTTATTAGCTGATCTTAAAAAACAAGAAAACTTAACATACTTATTTATTTCACATGACTTAAGTGTTGTTAAGCATATAAGTGATAGAATTGGTGTTATGTATTTAGGAGACTTAGTCGAACTTGCACCTAAGAAATCTTTATATGAAGACCCACTTCATCCTTATACAAAAGCCTTGTTATCAGCGGTACCAACGACTAAATTAGATAAAGATAAAAAGAAAATTATCTTAAAAGGTGATATTCCTTCAAACGTTACACCACCAAGTGGATGTAAGTTCCATACAAGATGTCCGCTTGCAACGGAGAAATGTAAACAGGAGGCACCGGCATGGGAAGAAATTAGAAAAGATCACTTCGTAAAATGCCACTATCATGAAAAAACCAAAACAATGGAAGGATAAACTTAGAGAAGAAGATGAACGTCTAAAAGAATTAAGAGAACAACAGGATTTTGAAAAAAGCGATACCCTCGCTATGATAATTGCCGCACTGATTGTCATCATGCCTGTTATATTAGGAATTTTAGCAGCGTTTGTATTCTTTATCTGGTTAATCTTTTTAAGATAGTCACAACTAACAAAAAATGACACAAAAAGTGTCATTTTTTTGTTATAAAAGTGTCATTTTTTTGTTATAAAAGTGTCATTTTTTTGTTATAAAAGAACTGCTGTTAATTGCTTGTTTTATGGTATAATATTAAAGGAAACCTTGTTTGGAGGAGTTAATTATGTCTATTTTTAATAAGATTAAAAGTTTTATTACTGGAAAAGAAAAAACAATGTTTGATCAACAAGAAGAAGGTGAAATGACAAATATTGTTGTGTCATTTCTCGTTGTAGTATCGCTTTTATTATTTCCTGTACCAGTATGGGGACTTTCAGCGATTGTTGCATGGTTAGTGTTTTTAATTGTAGCTATTTCAAGAAAATATTCCAATCGTGGGATTATTGTGATTGCCGTAGTATTTGTTTCAATCACAACCTACCAACTTATTGCAACCCCTGCCTTTTTAGAAGAACAACGCTTAACAACCGAACTTTTAGAGGTCACACCTGAGAAAAATTTAGAAGTGCAAAAAGAACATAACGTTCAAGTAGAAATAATCAACGAAAATGTAAAATCTATTGAATACCAGTGGAGCGTTTCAAGAGGTTATGAACCCAATGGTTTTGAACCAATGGAACTAACGTATGGGGAGTCAACGACATTAACCTTAAAAGATCTATCACGTGGTGGGTATTATCTTGTCTTTAGAGTAGAGTTGCATGATGGTAATACACGTCCTATCGTGTTTTACGGTCGATATGCACTGGATTACCCGAATCAATAATCATGCTTATTTTACAGTATATTCTACTGGCAATCATTACAATTGTAGCAACCAATAAGGCAAGTTTTTTTATCAATGAACTTGATAAAAAAACAGCGCTAAGCAGTGCATTACTAGGCGGTGTACTTTTAGCCATTGTGACAAGTTTGCCAGAATTTATTACAAGTTTAACATCAACCATAGTTTTAAATAATCCTACCCTAGCATTTGGGAATGTCTTTGGATCAAATTTGTTTAACCTTTTAATTTTAGGAAGTATAGATTTAATTTTCATAAATCATCTATTTTTTAAACAATGTAAAACAGGGGTTAAAACAAGTGGTTTTATCATTGGACTTTATTTAGTATTTTTACTGCCAATTGTTTTATCCCTTACCACATCTTTTAACCTCTCAAGCTTTGCTATAAATACAGGGATAAACATCAGTTTTATATCGTTAATAGTTTTAGTGGTTTATGCAATCAGTATTAAACGCATGCAAGATGATATAATAGAAGAAAAACTTTCACAAACATCTCCTTACACTTTAAAACATATCTTAACTGCATTTATCGGATTTGGGATTCTTGTTGTCATCTCAGCTTATTTTATAACCATAGTAACCGATCAAATAGCAAGTGATTATGCTATAAATGCAAGTTTTGCAGGTGCAATCTTTTTAGGGGTTGCAACAAGCTTACCAGAACTAACAGCAGTAATCACTCTGATCAAACTTAAAAACTATGATGTTGCACTGGGTAACATTTTAGGCTCTAATATTTTTAATATGTTAATTATTTCAAGTGTAGACTTTGTGTATTTCAAGGAAAATATTTTTGTAGAGCTTTTACAAAATCCCACATTAAGTAAAAATATATTATTACTCTTGATTTTAGGACTTATAAACTCTATAATAGTATTAGTTGCTTTATTGAGAAAAACGCCTAAAAGCAAGGGTTTATATATCATTCCAAGCATCTTTATCATAGTAACTTATATGATTTATATCGGATTATCAATTTAGGAGGCAAATTATGAGAATTCAAGATATCTTACTGATCCTTTCAGCAATCGTACTTATTACGCTTGTTGTGATTCAGAGTTCAAAAGACAACGCAGCAAACGCATTTAGTGGTGAGAAATCAGAGTTGTTCGCTAATCAAAAAGAACGTGGCTTTGAGTTGTTCTTAAGCCGTGCAACACTCATCGCATCAATCGTTTTTATTGCATTATCAATTTGGGCAATGGCTAGCTAAGGACACTCTTGAAGTGTTCTTTTTTTCTCTTTTGGAGGTGAGAATATGAAACTATTAATAATAGATTTTTTAAAGCAAGAAGAAGGTAAAAAGTATTCGATAAAAGAACTAAGTGAAGCACTTAGTTTGACAAGCGGTGATGACTATAAGAGCCTTGCAAAAACGATGAACACACTCGAAGATGAAGCTTTAATTATCGCCAATAACAAAAATAAGTATACACTAATAGAATACACTAAATATGCAAAAGGAATCCTTGATGTTAAGGATAAAGGGTTTGCCTTTTTAAGTGTCGACGATTCAGATGAAGATGATATCTACATTCCAAAAGGGAAACTATCAGGGGCTATGAATAATGACCACGTGCTTGTGCTTGTAGAAAAAAGCCCAAAAGGTTTAAGAAAAGAAGGGGAAGTTAAACGCGTACTTTCACGGAATTATACCCATTTAATTGGAACCGTTGTTAAACGTGGAAAACATTATAATTTAATAAGTGATGATAAAAGTATCAAACAAGACATCGTTGTTTTAGAAGAAGACTTAAACGGGGCTAAAGTGTTTGATAAAGTGCAAGCTAAAATCACTAATTATGCCTATAAAAACAGAATGCAATGTGCTGTTACTCAGGTGATAGGAAATATTAATGACGCAGGGGTTGATATTTTAAGTAAAATTTTAAAACACAATATTAATCCAGCATTTCCTGAAGAAGTTATTGAGTATGCAAAACAATTTCAAACACTTGATCAAAAAGAAATTAAAAACCGTGAAGATTATCGTGACCGTTTAATTATTACGATTGACGGGGATGATGCAAAAGATTTTGATGATGCGATTGAAGTGTATAAAAAAGATAATGGGAACTATTATTTAGGCGTACATATTGCGGATGTATCCCATTATGTTCAAGAAGATAGTATTTTAGATAAAGAAGCTTTAAACCGCGGAACCAGTATTTATTTAGTTGACCGTGTGATTCCTATGCTTCCGGAAAATTTATCGAATAACTTATGTTCTTTAATGCCAAATACTGACCGCTTCACAGTGAGCTGTGAAATGGAAATTGATCCGCAAGGGAATGTCAAAAGCCATCGTGTTTTTCAATCAGTGATAAACTCTAAAGCCCGCATGACTTATAACAAAGTTAATAAGATTTTAGAAGGCGATCAATCGCTTAAAAACACATATAGTTATTTAGGAGAAATGTTTGAAGATAGTTTAAAATTATCAAAAATCTTAAATAAAAAAAGAACTCGCGTAGGAAGTATTAACTTTGAAACCGATGAACCCTATATTGTGTTAGATGACCAGGGCCGCGCAAAAGATGTTAAATTGCGTGATCGGGGACAAAGTGAGCGAATTATTGAAGAGTTCATGTTGATTGCTAATCAAACAGTTGCTGCGCATGTCTTTTGGATGGACTTACCATTTATTTACCGCGTTCATGAAGCGCCAAAAGCTGAAAAGTTAGAAAAACTACTAACTATGGCAAATGCATTAGGCTTTAAAGTCAAAGGGAAAAACGAAATAAGTCATAAAGAACTTCAAAAACTTCTACAAAAAGTTGAAAATACTACCAGTGAAAAAGGTATGAACTTAATGATGCTTAGAAGCATGCAAAAAGCTATTTATACTAAAGAAAACATTGGCCATTTCGGTTTAGCATTTGAACATTATACCCACTTTACCTCACCCATCAGAAGATATCCTGATTTAATAGTTCACCGTTTACTAAGAAACTATTATTTTAAAAATAATCAGTCATTAGAAATCGTTCACCATTACGATAATATTCTTGATGACATTGCTAAACAATCAAGTGAAAAAGAACGTACTGCGGTTACTTTAGAACGCGACATATTAGATATGAAAAAAGCAGAATACATGTCACAGTTTATTGGTGAACAGTTTGAGGGTTACATTAGTGGTGTGACTGGATTTGGTATCTATGTTAGTTTACCAAACACAGTAGAAGGACTTGTTCACATTACAGAACTTGATGATGATTATTATGAGTTTGATGAAGATTTAATGTTTTTAATTGGTAGACATAAGAAAAAAATGTATCGCTTAGGAAATCAAGTAAAAGTAGAGCTATCAAGTGTCAATATTTTTGATGGTGAAATTGACTTTAAGGTTGTAGGTGATTCAAATGAAAATAATCGCAAATAATAAAAAAGCTTCACATTTATATTTCTTAGAAGACAAATTTGAAGCTGGAATTGTATTAAAAGGCACCGAAATCAAGTCAATCCGTGTCGGACGTGTGAACATTCAAGATAGTTTCGTCCGTATTAAAGATAGTGAAGCGTTTATTATTAATATGCATATTGCCAAGTATAAAGAAGGCAATATGTTTAATCATGGTGAAACACGTGAACGCAAATTATTACTGCATAAAAAGGAAATTACTAAACTTCAGGGGATTTTACAAAAAGAAAACAAAACCATTGTCCCCACAAAAGTCTATCTTAAAAATGGCTTATGTAAATTAGAGATTGCGCTAGCTACAGGGAAAAAACTTCATGATAAGCGTCAAAGTTTAAAAGAAAAAGATATGAAGCGTCGGACAGAGAAAGCGATGAGTTATCGTGGATGATTTAACTATTTATGTGGTAATTACGATCAGTGTAATCATATTGTTTTCATCAATTATCAAAGGTATAACCGGATTTGGTACAGCGCTTTTTGCGTTACCTATTCTAACGATGCTCTTTTTAACGCCACTTGAGGCAAGACCTGTGATTGTTAGTTTGAACTTAATGCTTAATGTATTTATCTTACTAAAAGAAAGAAAATTAACATTCAGTAATTTTAATCCTATTAAATTATTAGTGATTCCTGGGTTTATTGCCGCCTTACTGGCAGGGTTTTTCTTACCCAAAATGGATCTGCAGTTGTTTTCAATATTACTTGGTATTTTACTCATTTTAACAGCGGTTAATAAACTTTTGAACTTAGAATTTACTATTAAACACTACGAACGTTACTATATTCCTATGGGGATATTAGGTGGTGTACTCAATACTTTAATTGGTGCCGGTGGCGTACCAGTTTTAATATTCTTATCTAACACAGATATGGAAAAAAATCGTTACCGTATGACCTTACTTTTATTCTTTTTCGCTTTAAATGTAGGAAGTATTGCCTCATTTATATTAAATGATGCCTATCCCTTTAATGCATTAATCCTTGTAAGCTTTTTAATCCCTACAGCCATCATAGGAAGTCTTATTGGTATGAAAGTAGTCCATAAAATCAATAATCAATTATTTACTAAAATAGTAGCTGTTATGCTCTTAATCATGGGAATAGACAGTGTTTTCAATATCTTTTAAAATAACGTATTATATGGTATAATACGTTTATGGGGTTGTTCATGGATTCGACAGGGTAGATAGCGCTTGATAAGCATGCCTTGGTGGTGCAAGTAAAAACACTACTGGTTAATAATAACCGGAAACGAAAATTACGCTTTCGCAGCTTAAGAAAAGCAGCGACTACTAATTAGTGCAGTCTACGGCACTATGCAGTAGACATTTCAGTAGACTATATATGCTTCGTGCAGTCTTAACGAATCATAAGAACTTAATAAGGCTCGCCGTTACCTTGGTTGTTCGTTGCTTGGGTGCGGTTAAACTAATCAGCGAACTAAGCATGTAGAAAGTTAAGTTGCGTCTATTTTGGACAGGGGTTCAAATCCCCTCAACTCCACCATCAGTACTATTTAAGTTTATTCCTATTCAAAAAACAGGGTTAACGCCTTTGTTTAGCGAATGATAGGAATAGGCTTTTTTTATTTTCTAGTGATAAACTAACATTTCGGACAGTATTTTG